>WSSedL1CaDRAFT_10001618_pt1 | contig 12787 bp, 12 predicted proteins | sample WetSurSL1Cattail_FD_9464 | JGI IMG/M metagenome (IMG submission 9464)
TCAAAATTTACAAAACATTTGCACTTACGTCAAGAAAAAAATATACATTTTATTAACCAGCAATTGTTTATAACTTAATCACCAAACCCTACTTAAATGCCTAATTCAATTGAATGAAATAAAAATTGTACCTATGTTATTTATTTTCATTAATATATTTGTTCAACCCGCTTCGGGGTTGCATTAAAATTTCGTGTATGTGCCCCCAATTTCATTGGGGGTTATTCATATTTAAGTCCTCCGGACTTACCCAGAAAGGGTAAAATTTGAATAACCCCCGGTGCAGCCGGGGGAGCTGTGACACTCAGATAAATAAACAACCCCGAAGTGGGTTGAATAGTCAAATTAGGTATTAACACGGATATCCATTTATTATTATTTAATTTGAGATACTATACCTACTTCGTAGGTGGATACCTTTGAATTCAGTACTTCCTTCCTTCTATTAACTAATTACACGGTGCTTCGCAAGGGTTAGCATCAGATTGTTCGACCTGAATGGTACAATGTCCTATTCTAAAATTGTCATGCAGATGTTTAGTAATCGAGGGGATAAAATTATTATCCGCAATTTCATTGGTAACCATGTGAACTGTCAGTGCAGTTTCTGAAGTACTTAGTCCCCAAACATGTAAATCGTGAATGGATTTTACATTATTAAGGCCCGCCAAATAGCAATGCACTGCAGTAATATCAATATTTCTTGGTACTCCGTCCAGGGCAAGATTCACAGAATCTCTCAAAAGTCCGTACGAACTATATAAAATGAAGATTGCTACGATTAAGCTTACAAGCGGATCAATCCAATAATAGTTGGTAAACAAAATAGCAATACCTGCAATTACAACACCAAGAGACACGAGTGTATCTGCAATAAAATGAAAAAAAGCGCTTTTTATATTTAAATCATGCTCCTTATTTTCCATAAAAAGCCATGCTGTAAATCCGTTCACAAAAATACCTATGCCTGCAACTACAATCATTGATCGGCTTTGAATTCCTGTTCCCGATTTGAGATGTACAATTGCTTCCAGCAAGATGTAAATAACAGCTGCTAATAAAAGCAATGTATTCACGATTGCTGCTAATATGGTTGACCTTCTTAATCCGTAAGTATAGCGCATATCCGGTTTACGCCTTGCTATAATGATGGCAAACCATGAAAAGGACAAAGCAATAACATCACTAAAATTGTGACCAGCATCTGCAAGTAAAGCTACCGAATTCGAAAAAAAACCGTAGTATATTTCAACAGCAATAAAAATTACATTGATTAAGATGCCAATTTTAAAGGCATTCCCAATATTGTGTTGATGATGAGCGTGATGGTGAGACATGTGTTCAAAATATTTCAATCCAAGTACAAAGATACTGAGTTTTCTTTGGCTTTAAGTAATGCACTCTATACTTTCTACTCTGTACTTTGTCCGCAATGCTTATTTATAAATGATTTTAAAAATCAAGATAGGTATAACCAGGGTTAAGGTTACGAGGTTTGCCAGAATGATAGGCCAATCGTGTCTGATTATTCCATAAATCAACCACATGGTAACACCTGTACCAAACAACACGTACATCCAAAGCGAGATATCTTTGGTTTGACGTGTCTGGAAGATTTTAATAGCCTGGGGAACAAATCCCACCGTAGTCATTGTTGCAGCAATAAAACCAATCACTTGTGCATAATTCATACTTTTCAAATTTAGCCTGCAAAATTACGTAACTTTTCGATATCTTCTGATAGCAAGTGAAAGTGTTAAAAAAGCATATACACACAAAACACAAAAATCTTTGAGAATATCCATAAATCCGGAACCTTTTAATAAAATCATCCGGATCACCCTCATGAAATAGGATATTGGATTTATTGCGTTAAATTTTTGAGCCCAATCCGGCATGTTTTCAATAGATGTGAAACTCCCGCTCATCATCACAAAAACAATCATGAAGAAAAAGGCTATAAACATAGCTTGTTGCTGAGTTTGGGTAATGGTTGAAAGAAATAGTCCCAAGCCTAAAACCACCACCAAATATACTGCAGCAACCAAAAAAACCAAACCAATATTTCCAACCATTGGGATGTTAAAGAATAATTTTCCCAAACTTAATCCAAATGCAAGTTCGAGTAATCCGATTATCCAAAATGGAATAAGTTTGCCCGCAATAAACTGATACTTTTTAATGGGCGTAACATTAATTTGTTCTATGGTACCCAATTCTTTTTCACGTACCAGATTCATAGATGAAAGAAACATCCCGATGATGGTTGTTAACATCACCAAAAGCGCGGGCAACATAAAATTTTTATAATTTAATTGCGGGTTATACCAAAACGAAGATACGGCGGAAATCGATTGTGACTGGGAAGGCCCTTTTGGCGTAACACCAATCCATCTGGTAATAATTGATTTGTTATAATCTGCAAGTATCTGGGATGTATAAGCATAAATGATTCCTGCCGAAGTACCATTAATTGCATTAACTATCAACTGAATTTTTGCATTACCATCCCGAACTATGTTTTGTTCAAATTTAGCGGGTATATTGATGATCACGTCTATTCTATCACGCAACAATTCACTTTCGGCTTCCTTCAAAGAAAATGAGGCACCCTTTAAAACAAAAAATGGTGAGCCTTTGAATTTATTGGTAAGTTGCATGGATGTAGGTGAAATATCTTTGTCTACCACACAAAAATTAATATGCTTCATTTCCATCGTTGCCGCATTAGCCAGGATGATTAATTGGACCAAAGGCATAACAAACATGATCGGAAGCATCATTTTGTTGCGGACGATCTGTATAAATTCTTTTTGGATGATGTAGTATATTGTGCGCATATTGTTAGTCCAAAGTTTAAGGTTTAATGATTAAAGTTACTCTAACCTTATTTTAAATTTTTTATAGCTAATGAAGATAAATAAACTCGTCATGCACACTAAGACCAGAGTTTCAAACCATACATAATTAAATCCGGTTCCTTTGAGCATGATATTTTTGATAATAACAATATACCAGCGGGGCGGAAGAATCTGACAAAGACCTTGCAGCGCCAATGGCATATTAGCAATAGGGAAAATAAAACCTGAGAGTAGAATGGTTGGTAGCATTAATGTTGATGTTGACATAAGCATGGCCACCTGCTGACTATTAGTAAAGGTCGATATTAAAATCCCCAGTGATAATGAAAGAATAATATATAGTATACTTACAGCAAGCAATAGGAGAATGCTACCTTTAACAGGCATTCCAAATACAAATGCCGCCACGGTAATAATAATCAATATATTAATTATTGACAATAACACATAAGGCATTACTTTTCCAATAATAATTTGAATAGGTCGGAGTGGCGAAACCAACAATATCTCCATGGTACCAAGTTCTTTTTCGCGAACAATAGAAATTGAGGTAAGTAATGCAGAAATCAGGATAAGCACCATTGCCATAATTCCGGGAACAAACATATACACTCCTTTTAACTGCTCATTAAACATCATCCTTACTTCAGGTACAATTCTCATGGGAATGTTAACATTTGAGTTTAAATTTTTTACATAATCCAAAATAATTGCTGACGTATAATTCGACAATAAACTAGCTGTGTTAGCTTCACTTGCATCTGTAAGAATTTGTACATGAGCGGTCCCCACAGTATTCAGTTTCTCAGCAAAATTCCGTTCAAAAACAATAACCTCTTTTACTTTCCCTTTTCGAAATGTTGCGTCAATTTGGTCGGTTGCATACAAGTAATTATCCAGCTTAAAATAGCCAGAAGAAAGAATTTTCTGGCTTAGCTCGCGGGTAATTTTATCCTTGGAAAAATCGAGAATAGCAATTTTTGCGTCTTTTATTTCAGTAGTAATTACATAGCCGAACAGGAGCAATTGGGCTACAGGCATACCAAACAAAACTACCAATGTACGCTTATCCCGCAGGATATGATAAAACTCCTTGACAACAAATCCTAAAAAGCGTCTGAAATTTTGTTTATTCATTTTTATTGTTTTAAACCTGTGTAAACCCTAAAGATGTTGTCTCGAAAGTCTTGTCCAGCTTATTCGCCCCAAATGGTAGTTCTGTTAAGTTCTAGTTATGAAACCTACATGGTTTTCTAACGATTTCATTTATATTGTACTACAATAGTGCAACCACTTCATGTTGAAGAACCCAGTAGGGGTTCCCTTATTGTAGGAGAGTGTAAATACCTTGTAAAGGTTTCATAAATCCACCTATTATTTTAGAATTTAACAACCTTTTGAGCTTTCTTAAGTTTTTCTGGCTAATTTTTGAAATACGTCATCCATATTTGTTGCATTATGCTTTACTTTCAATTTATTAGGTGTATCAAGATCCGCAATTCTTCCATCCACCATAATGGATACGCGATCGCAGTATTCGGCTTCATCCATGTAATGCGTTGTAACAAATACGGTAATACCTTTCTGTGCAGCCTGGTAAATTAAATCCCAGAATTGACGTCTTGCAATTGGGTCGACTCCACTGGTGGGCTCATCCAGGAAAACAATTCCCGGGCGATGAAATACTGCGATAGAGAATGCCAATTTTTGCTTCCATCCCAAAGGAAGGTCAATAATACGCTTATCACGGGCATGTTCGAAACCCAGTTCTTTCAGAAGTTCACTCGTTCGTTTACGGATTTCATCAGCAGAAATACCATATATTGCCGCATAAAACCTAATATTTTCACGTACTGTTAAATCATCATAAAGCGAAAATCTTTGACTCATGTAACCAATATTTCGCTTGATCTTTTCTTGTTCTGTATAGGCATTAAAGCCAGCCACTGTTATTTCACCTGAGGTTGGAGCCAAAAGACCGCACAAAATTTTTATTGCAGTGGTTTTTCCAGCGCCATTTGCGCCTAGAAATCCAAACACTTCCCCGCTATATACCTCAAAATTGAGATTATCATTAGCCGTAAAATCTCCGAATTTTTTAACTAAATTTTTTGCAACAATTACAGTATCTGTATTTTTCATTTCAAACTGTATTTTCTGTCATTAATGAAATAAAACAATCTTCAATACCAGGTACAATAGTTTCAATATGAACATCGCTATGTCCTTTTTGCTGCAGGAATTGTTCTATCTCAGCTTGACCCTTCAATTCGGATTTATCTGTGTAATGGAGTACCTGTCCGAAAAGATTTGCCGAATTGCAGCCGGGATAATCCAGTAAATCATTTTTGAGTTTATATAAATTATCAGATTTTACTGATAATAGTTTTTTAGGGAATTGTTCAATAATTCCTTGTGGAGTATTAATTTGCATGATACTTCCTCCCTGGATCAGAGCAACGCGATCGCAAAGCACCGCTTCGTCCATGTATGGTGTTGAAACAACAATGGTAATCCCATGTGTGCGCAATTTTTTGAGCATTTCCCAAAACTCCTTCCTGGAAACCGCATCAACACCAGTAGTGGGTTCATCCAGCACCAGTAACGCAGGCTTATGGATAAGTGCGCAAGACAATGCGAGTTTTTGTTTCATGCCTCCGGAAAGCTTACCCGCCAGCCGATTTTTAAAAGGTTCTATTTGTACATAAATATCACGAATAAGGTCGTAATTTTCTTTAATAGTGGTGCCAAAAATAGTAGCGAAGAAAGTCAGGTTTTCTTCCACTGTAAGATCCTGGTAAAGTGAAAAACGACCAGGCATATATCCGAGATTTTTGCGAATGGTTTTAAAATCCTTTACCACATCCCAGCTATTGATGGTCATTATTCCTTCGTCTGCCAGCAATAGTGTTGTAAGTATCCTGAATAGCGTTGTCTTTCCAGCACCATCAGGACCAATAAAACCAAACAATTCATTTTGTGCTATTTCAAATGAAACATTTCGAATTGCCGGTGTTTTGCGGTATGACTTAGAAATATTTGTTGCTGTAATAAACATATGAAAAAAATAGTATTAAGTATATAGTATTTAGTATAAAGTACAAAATATATAGCCTAAAGTGGTTTATTCTTTATACTTTGTACTTCGTGCTTTATACTTTCTTAAAATTTCACTTCCCCGGGCATTCCAATCTTTAATTTGCCATCGTTTTTGACCATAATTTTAACGGCATATACAAGGGTTACACGCTCATCTTTAGTTTGAATAATCTTTGGTGTAAATTCGGCTTGGGCAGAAATCCAACTGATATTACCCTCGAGCGTTTCATTTTCATTCGCATTTTTATCAATTAGTACTTTTATCTTTTGTCCAATTTTGATTGTTGGAAGCTGCGAACCGGTTACATAAACCCGCAGAATCATCTGTTCCATATTGGCAATTTTATATAAAGCCTTACCTGGTAAAATTATTTCTGAAGGTTCAGCGTATTTTTCAAGAATCGTACCTTTGATGGGGTTTATAATTTTACACCGGTGAAGTTGGTCCTGAATCTGATCAATTTGCCGATCCATGGCAGTAAGTTCTTCCAAAACACCAGCATTTTGAGTTCTGATAGAAGCTATCTGACTTTCGATGATGCTGATTTTACCATTAATATCATCCAATTGTTTAATTGGAACGGCATTGTCTTTAAGAAGTTTCTCAACCCGATTTTTATCGACCAATAATGTGCGTTTTTGCTCTTCCTGAACATTTATTTGCGAAAGAATGTTGCTGATTTTGGTTGCTGAGGCTTTACGCTGAGCTACCAACTGTGCGCGTTTTAAATTTAATTGAACAGTATCAATCAGCCCCACAATATCGCCAGCATTATAATTTTGGCCTTCTTCAACTGTAAATTTTACCAGTTTACCTTGTATTTCTGAAGCAACCAGTATTTCAACAGTCTCGAAATTTCCATATGCATCAGCTTTACCATTATTATTTGAGCAGGCTGAGAATACCAAAATGACGATTGTCAGGAAAGATATTGCATTCATCCGTACAAACTTTCCGACTGGCGGAAAATTAATTTTAGTAGACAGAATGCGGGATTTATGCAAGTTTGTGAGTTGTAAAAAAAATGCTCCGTTCATATGTTAATTTTTATAATTCCTTAATTATTGTTACTTCAAAAAGTTGCTTACTGACCTTTGGCCAGTAGATAATTAGCCTTGGCTTGTACCAATTGTATTTTATGGTTTTCTAAGCTTATTTTAGCAGTTGTTTCAGAATCAAGGTCCGTGAGATAATCGCTAGAGGTTATCACGCCATGCTCAAGCCTTGACGCAGAAACTTGCGCTACTCTGATTCGCAATTCAACGATTTGGTTATCGCGCTTCAAAGCTTCTTCAAGTTTTTTTATGGTTGACAAACGATTTTCAAGGTCAATGTTAAGATTTTTATCGAATGCCTCATGTTGGGAAGAAATCATCTGTTTCTGAACATCCAGCACCTGACGATCCCTTTTGTTTTTGTGCCAGTCCAACAAAGTCCATTTAAACGATGCTCCTACGATATAATATGGTGTAAATTGATTGGTGAGAAAATTAAGCCCTGGTCTTCCGTAACCACCTTGCGCAAAAGCAAATGCCTTTGGCATTAAAAGCGATTTAGTTAGCTGTTTGCTAACATCGATCTGCTTTTGTTGAAGATCGAATAAAGCACTTTCAGGACGTTTAACGGAGGCCGTGTCCTGGAATTCAATCACAGGAAGTTCGAATTTTGAACTGTCAGTCAGGGGTTGATTAAGAAAAATAGACAATACGCTTAATACAGTCTTCCGATTGATATCGATTTCTGTCAGTGTCTGTTCAATTTTAAGTCGCTCGGCAGTCATCACATCAAGATCTGATGTCATCAATACCCCATTTTTAACTGATGAAGCCACAATCTTTTCCCTGTCTTTAATTTCATTCAGGGTAGTATTCAATAATTGTTGGTTTTCCTGTAAATTAAGTAATAAAAAATAGGCGTTATTCACCTGTTCTTTAATCTTAAATAAATCCACATCCACTTGTTGAAGGTTTGACAGTAAGGCTGCTTCTTCCAGCTGTTTTTGATAGTGGGTTGTGCCTCCGTCAAATAGTAATTGATTAACATCGAGTGTTAACTTATATTGGTCTTTTGCCTGATGTAAACCAACCGGATGATCAGGTATAGGTAGTATAACATCTATTGCACTGGATTGATAACTGGCCTGGCCACCCAAGGTAATTTGGGGCAGCAGATTTGTATTAACATTGCGTGTCTTAAGTTCTGAGGAATTTTGAAACAATACTTTATTCTTTATAATCGGGTAATTATTGATCGCTTGTGTTTGACAATATTGAAGTGTGATTGTTTTAACCTCTTGTGCATGTGTTGAAAGGTTAAAGAGTCCCAAACCTAAACAGATCAATCGAAAATATTTTCTCACCATAATCATTTTTCAATTTTTATTGAATTAATAATAAATCCGGTAACCTCGTTCTTCCGGGATTCAAGAAACTGTTTGTATTGTTTTTTGTCGCCATTAAATATTATACCTTGAATAATAGGCCTTGCAACAAAAGGGAAAATACATAATCCTATCATATTTACAATTAATTGTTCGGGTTCAATAGGTCGAATGTTGCCAATTTCAACCTCATGTTTTACCAATTCGGTAAATTTTCCAAATGCATCATTTTTCGTTATACCTGATACTTGACCAAGCATTTCAGCAATATTATCAGGATTTCGGTTTATTTCATTTATAACAAAACCAGGTATGTAAGGGTTTCGAATAATAAAATCAATATATGTATGTACAAAGAACTCAATTTTTTCCAGAAGTGGAGCATCCGAAGACATAAATGTCACAATTTTTGGCATAAAATGACTAAAAACGCGTTCAAAAATTGCTTTGAAGAGTTTTTCTTTGGTTCGAAAATAGTAATGTAATAATGCTTTATTAATACCGGCTTCTTCTGCAATCTCCTGCATCCGGGCTCCCGTAAACCCCTTATGCAGAAAAACCTTGTTGGCTGCATCAAATATAATTTCTTCGGTACTTTTTTCTTGTTCTGTCATTTTCAAATAATTAATTAAACCAGTTAGTTTAATTTTTAAGTTTAACCATTTGGTCAAAATTAAGCGAAAATTTTATTTCTTCAAAATTTTAGACCATTTTTTTTTAGTTGCTTCATTTATACAATTGCATATGTAATGTAAAATTGATCCCCCCAACCGCACACGTTTAGAAGTATCTTAATTATTTCGAAGTTCCGTAGGAACGTTAGTCTGGTAGGAAAAGTATCCAATCAAAACAGTTTAAGTCAGGGACGACATTAGGGTAGAAACAAATGAAATGCTTTGTGTCAATGCTAACATGTTATTAAATTATTTTTTATTTTTGATTCAAAACTTTAATTTCCCATCCAATGACAAATTCATTTTCAAAAATTGGCATTCTGATTGCATATTTTACATTTCAGTTATAATGTCGTCCCTACGGGACTTTAAAATATTAGAATAATTTCTTTTTCTACCATACTAACGTTTCTGCGAAACTCCCTATCCTTGAGAAGAGGGTAGGGGTGGGGTTTTATAAATGAAATTTACAATCTGCAATTTGTATGACTATACATCCTTTTGAAAAAAACTTCAACATCGTGCAGCATAAAAATTTCTCAATCGTCTTTATATTGAAAACTAAATAGACTTGCAAGCAAAAATTGTCGACATACATCAACACTTGATTGACAGGTGTAGAAAAAATGATCCTAAAGCGCAGATGGAGCTTTATAAGCTCTATTATAAAGCCATGTACAACACCTGCGTTAGAATCATTAAAGATGAAATGCTTGCGGAGGATGTTATGCAGGAAGCCTTTTTAATGGTCTTTGAGAAAATTGCAACATACAAGGGTCAATCAACTTTTGGGGCATGGCTTAAACGTGTTGTTATTAACAAATCATTGGATGAGTTAAAAAAGAAAAAGATTGCATTCAATTCTTTTGAGGATTCTTCCGAAGTATTGTTGATTCAGGAGCAGGAATTATTCAGTGATCATGAAGCCGAATTGGTTCAAAAAATTAACTTGGTTAAAATGGCGCTCAATTATTTGCCCGATGGATACAGGGTTGTTCTTTCATTATACTTATTTGAAGGTTACGATCACGAAGAAATCTCGCATATTCTAAAAATTTCGGAATCAACCGCACGATCACAACTTACAAGGGCTAAACAAAAATTATTGAATGTTTTAAATGAGAAAACATGAACTGGAATGAAATAGAAAACTTGGTGAACGAACACAGAGACCGTTTTGATGAAGCAAATCCTTCATCTCAGCATCGGTCTTTATTTGAAGCCAAATTAAAAGGAAAGTTTAAAAAGACAGGCATGTTCAGCTTTCATAAATTATCGAATTTGGCAGCCTCTATTGGAATTTTAATCCTATGTTCCAGTGTTACCTTTTTCATTTATTCAAATCTCAAAAGTAAAACCAGTAATCCTATCAATGTTTCACAAACAACCGCAGAATTAAAAGAAACTGAAAAATACTATACGAAACAAATCAATCACGGTTTGAAACAAATTGAGACACTAAAATTATCGGATCCAAACCAAAAAAAAGCAATCATGTCTGATCTCAATAGCATGGATAGAAATTACGAACAATTAAAGCGCGACCAGAAGGAAAATCCAAATGACGAGCGACTGGCTCATGCGATTATTGAACATTATCAGGTAAAACTCGAGGCTATTGACCAAATTATTAATTCAATCTCATTTAGTCAAAACAATTTAAAACCAGTAAGTCATGAGCAAAATATGTAGTTATTTAATATTTCTTATTGTATTTGTTTACAATGCAAATATTAGCGGTGCAAAGGAGGAGTTTAGTAAAAAACTCCAGAAAGAATATCCTGCCAGCAAAAACACTTCACTTGAAATCATTAATAAATATGGTGAAATAAGGGTTATTGACTGGGATAAGCCCCTCGTTCATATTGAAGTGAAAATATCGGTTCAACATGAAAGTAAAGAGAAAGCCGAACAATTACTAAATATGATAAATGTTGAATTCAGTGAACAAACAGACCAGATTAAAGCGATTACTCAAATCAACGATAAATTTGGCACCTCACAAGGTTGGTTTGGCAGCAATGAAAACAAAGAGTTCCATATTGACTATCAAATCAGTCTTCCAAAAAACATAAGACTTAAACTTACAAATCATTATGGAAATATTTTCATTAATAATTTGGAAGGTCTACTCGATATTAATTTAAAATATGGCGATTTGAACATAAATAAACTAACCCATGGTGATGAAAAACCATACAATCACATTGTAATTGCCTATGGAAAAGCGATTATTGATCAATGCAACTGGTTAAACTTAAACTTAGCATATTCCAAAGCTACTTTTCAAACTTGCAGAATCCTTATTGTTATGAGTAAATATTCGAATATAAGCATTGATCAGTCAAACACCATCGCTGGTGAATCCGCCTATGATCATTTTACCATTAAAGAATTGAATAATTTTGTGATTACGGGTAAATACAGCGAATACAAAATCAATCAGGTTTCGAGGAAAATTGATATCGATACCAAATATAGCGATGTGCTGGTAAACACAATTCCTCCAAATTTCGAAAGCATTAATGTAAATAATGCCTATGGAAAAATTAGTTTGGGAATTGATCCGGAGGCTTGTTACGAATTGCAGGCTATTGTAAAATATGCCAATATTAATTATCCTGAAGTTGGCAAAGTAAATCGGATCAAACAAGGGAATGAAACTAATGTAAATGGAACTGTAGGTAACAAAAAAAGCGATTCTAAGGTCACCATCAAGAGTGCTTATGGAGGTGTCAATTTGAAGAAGTAAGCAAATTCCAAATTAGATAAAGGCAGACATTATTTATGTTTGCCTTTTTTTATTATTTTAGAAATGTTCTTGTCCAAAACAAAAATAATAATAATTTACTAAAATGGTAAAAACCCCACAGCTCCTAGTTATTGTATATTAAATCGTTCAAAAAGTGAAAATGATGAAATGAAAAAAAAATAATCACTCATAAAATTTTTATAAAAAAAACATTCTGTTATTTAAATTTATAAATTATTCATTATTAAATGTTTAATAGTGAATAATTAAAAGAAAAAAGAACAATAACAATTCCAATATGCTATAAATTAGATTTTTTTTTTTTTAAATGAATTTAATGTATTAATTTTGATGCGATTATTAAAAATTAAAATTAGATGAAAACAATACCATTATCAGACAACGAGATCAATCATATTAAAGATTTGTATTCTCAAGAGTTAGAGAGACTTCAAAAGCGGGCTCATGAAATTTCTTCTATATTAAAAAAACTTCATGGCAAAGCCGAAGTTGAAACAGAAGTAAAAAAAATTGAAAAGAAAGTTGAAAAAGCAGCTGTACAGCCTACAAATGCTGGTAAAATAAAAAAAGCCAAAAAAACAGTAGCAGCAGCACCAGTTGCTGAAAAAAAAGAAAAAGCTCTGGAATCAAAACCAAAAGGTAAGCGTGGGAGACCCGCAAAAGCCAAGGTAGAAGTTAAGGCAAATGCAAAAGCAGAAGTTAAAACTGAAACAAAAGAAATTAAAAAAAGAGGTAGAAAGCCAGGTAAAATAGCAAAAGCTGTAAAAGCAACTAAACCTGCAAAAGTTGTTAAAGCCAGTAAAGCAACTAAACCTGCAAAAGCAACAAAAGCAGCAGTAAAACCTGTTAAAACTGCCAAAGCAACAAAAGCTGTTAAAGCCAGTAAAGCAACAAAACCAGTTAAAACTGCAAAAGCTGTTAAACCCGCTAAGGCAAGTAAACCTGTTACTAATGCAAAAGCAACAAAACCTGCCAAGGCAGCTAAACCAGTGAAAGCGG
>WSSedL1CaDRAFT_10001619_pt1 | contig 12762 bp, 12 predicted proteins | sample WetSurSL1Cattail_FD_9464 | JGI IMG/M metagenome (IMG submission 9464)
CTCACCAGGGGGCGAACACCATCGTGAACAGCCACAGTGGCCGGTAAACTAACTGCTGCAAGTCCGTTTTTTACCGATTGAAACCGGGTGTTCCCTCCTTCCACTATTTGATGTTCAGTAGTAAAGGCATGTTTTTTGCAAAGCTCTTTCCAGAAATCAATTTGAACCGCCGAGAGAACAAGTATCAGCGGCATTTGAGGGTCGAACCGATGAAAAACATCCAGCGTATGCATCAAGACAGGTTTGCCTTTCATTTCAAGAAATTGTTTGGGGAGTACAGCATTCATCCTTTCACCTTTTCCACCAGCAACAATAATGGTAGTTCTTATTTTATTCATAAGTTAATTATAAAAAAGCAAAGATAAACATTTCACGAAATCTAACATTAAAAGAACCATTCAAATTACAGCAAAAACTCAATAAGGGAGTTTATTCTCAAACATCTAAAATACATACATATATGTTGAAATATATAAGATTTAGACTTAAAAAAAGAAATATACCGCTAACATTTTATACCTTTGCACTCAAATTTTCGAACACTATGAAACCTGCTCATTTTTTTCTGATAATGTGTCTGTTGTTGTTCTCTTCCGTTGTAAAGGCTCAAGATGTGAACGACAAAAAACAAAGCATATTCACATCTTTGTCCAAACCCGATAGCATTACCGGCGCAAAAGTTAAACTCAATGGAGATAAACGCATTGAACAATTAGTGAACAATAAGAAAATATCTACCGTTACCGAAACAGTCAGTGGATATCGTGTTCAGGTCTTTTCGAGTAATGCGCAACGTACTGCCAAAACCGAAGCGTTTCGTACCGAAAAAATGATTAAAGAATATTTCCCCGATCAGGCCATTTATGTGAATTATATTTCGCCGTTCTGGAAAGTACGGGTAGGAGATTTTAAAACATTGGAAGAAGCCCAGAAATTTCGTGCAGAATTGATTGATATTTTTCCTGAACTAAAAAGCGAGACTTACACGGTCAAAGATCAGATTGTTCAATAAATCAATCTGAATTTATACAATTATGATGGATTTTAACGCAAACAAACCTGTTCCTTTCGAGGAAGAGAAGACCCAGAAAATAGCTGCTCATTACCGTGAAATCATACGTTTGCTCGGCGAAGACGAAGAACGCGAAGGTTTAATCAAAACGCCTGAGCGGGTTTCGAAATCTATGCAGTTTCTTATGCAGGGTTATGAACAAAATCCCGAAGAAATTATTCAGTCGGCCATGTTCACCGAAAATTACAGACAAATGGTGATTGTGAAGGACATCGATTTTTATTCGATGTGCGAACATCACATGCTTCCGTTTTTCGGCAAAGCACACATTGCCTACATACCCAATCATAAGATTACAGGACTGAGCAAAATTGCTCGCATAGTCGAGGTTTTTGCCCGGCGTTTACAGGTGCAGGAACGTATGACTACTCAAATCAAAGATTGTATTCAGAATACGCTGAATCCACTCGGGGTTATGGTGATTCTGGAAGCGCAACATCTTTGTATGCAAATGCGCGGCGTTCAAAAACAACATTCTATTACCACTACGTCCGATTTTACAGGAGTTTTTCAGCAGGCAAAAACCCGCGAAGAATTTATGAACCTGATTAAAAACAGCTGATCTTTATATCACTTACAGATTGACCGACACAAAAGAGAAACTCTGGACTTTCAGTTTTATCAATATCAGTATTGGTAATTTCCTGTTATTTTTTGCCTTCTATACACTTGTACCTGTATTTCCTCTTTTCCTTATGGAAAAATTCGAGGCAACCAAGTCAACCATAGGACTGATACTTTCATCCTACACATTGGCCGCATTACTGATTCGTCCGTTTGCCGGATTTGTACTTGATATGGTTTACCGCAAACCTGTTTACCTGTTGGCCTATCTGTTCTTTGTATTGAGTTTTGTGGGATATCCGCTGGCAAACACCATTGGTTTGTTCCTGTTTTTCCGTATCCTGCACGGTTTCACCTTCGGGTTTGTTACCACAGCCGGCAATAGTTTGGTGGTGGACATTATGCCCTCTTCGCGTCGCGGAGAAGGTTTGGGTTATTTCGGGTTGGCCAATACGCTGGCTATGGCAATCGGACCTATGACCGGACTTTTTATGCACGAAATTTATAGCTTCGACACTATTTTTTATATGGCCATTGGTTCCGGACTGCTTGGTTTCTTGTTTGTATCAACTGTAAAGTCCAAAAACATGGCCGACAAAAACAAACAACAACCCATGGCTTTCGACCGTTTTTTCCTTTTTAAAGGATTTAATGCCGGATTGTGTTTATTGTTACTGGGTATACCCTACGGAATGGCGGTTACTTACATTGCTCTTTATGGAAAAGAAATCGGTATTCAGAGTGGTGTAGGCGTGTTTTTTACACTTATGGCTGTGGGTCTTGGCATTTCGCGGCTTATTAGTGGAAAAATGGTGGATCGTGGAAAATTAGTTACCGTAATCACTTACGGAACATTGATGGGAGCCATTGGATTCTTCGCGCTGGCTGCTTTGAAATTTATTCAGGACGAAACATCTGTACTTGTCTTGTTTTATATCATTTCTTTGCTGATCGGTATCAGTTACGGGCTTATTTTTCCGGCTTATAACACCTTGTTTGTGAACTTAGCACCCAATAATCGCCGTGCCACGGCCAGTTCCACCTATATGACCAGCTGGGATATCGGTGTAGGAATCGGACTCGTAAGCGGAGGCTGGATAGGCGATAGCAAAGGCGGATTGATGATGGCTTATGCAGTAGGTGCTTTTATGATTCTTGTCTCGTTTATTTATTTTGTAAAAATTGCAGGCCCGCATTTCGACAGAAATAAATTGAGGTAGGACATCTTCACTCAACAAGGTTGCAATATCCGGATGAAACAGCAGAATATTCGCCTAATTCTCTGCTTCACTCACCTTTTCATTGCGTTTTTCTTCCATCTTCTTCGACAATTTTTTCATAAAGTCGTCGTATGGTAAATCCAAGTCTTCCACTGCAAATTCATATTCAATAAAAGTTTCATAATGTTCGAAACGATAACGATAGTTGAAATACTCATCATACATAAAGACCCTATACATGGTCCAACCATCGGTATCTATATCCTGAATTTCGCGATAGTACTTAAAAGTCAATCCCTGAAGCAGTTCAAAAAATTCAAAACGGGGTTTTTCCTTGAATGCAAATAACTCTTCCGACTCTTTTCGGCTTTCGGCTATCATTTCCGCCTTTTGTTCGGGTGTCAACCAATGCATATTGTCCCAAAGCGATTCGTCTAAATAGTGTGGTCGCTGAAATTTAGCATAAGATTCGGCCCATTTGTCCAGCTCAGGAAACTTTTCGCGCAAATCTTTCCCTGTTTTCCAAAATTCAAACATACCTCTCAGAAACAACAAGAACTCATGCCCGGTAAAATCAATATATTTTTCAATCCGTTCAAGCACTTCGGGTCGCGTTTCCGTACCTATATGAGGGAAATGACGACCAATCAATTCCGTAAGAGGTTTTTTCAACTCCTGTTTAAACGGTTTGTACACCGAATAATAAAACAATTCCACTCCCAACGGCAATCCCGGTGAAGAATTCTTCCAATCGAAAAACCTCAGGTTATCATCGTACCATTCTTCGGCTTCCGAGAAGGTCAAATCGTCATCGTCGTCCCAATCATCTTCGAACATATAAATAGATATATTTTCGTAAAACTCTTGCTTATTTAAGCCGGCATAGCCTGATATACTTTTCCGTTAAGTAATTTGCCATTGGCATGTTTGTTACGTTTAATACCATCGCTCCCCCATGTTCCCCATTGTTTAAAGAAAAATGTAGAACCTTGTTTCTCACATTGAACTTGTATTTGTAAAACCCATTCTTCTTTCATAGGTCGCGCCTGAGTACCACTCTCACCTCCCACAATTACCCAGTCTATTTCTTTCAGATCCATCTCTCCCAGAGCTTCAATTAACGGCTCACATGAAAGAAATTTGATAGTTGCCGGTAAGTTACGCAGGGCATCAATACGATGCTTAACCATAGACGATTCTACTGTTACACCTAACCAAACATTCTCAGGAATATCGCGCTGGCTAAAATACTCTGCCATGCGTTCAGCTCTTTTTGTTAATAATTGATACCGATGTTGAGGTGTAACTCTGATAGTATCCATTATTTTATCAATAAAAGTGAATGGCACTTCAGCATGAAACAAATCACTCATACTACATACGAATATTACATGCGGTTTCTTCCATTCAAGAGGTTCACTTAATGCTGTCTCATGTAAAGTCAACTGGAAACCATTCGAGTATTTAGCGATTCCCATAGCCATAAGCCTTCGGGACATTACTTCAGCATAACAATGCGCACAACCTGCCGAATGTTTCGTACATCCGGTTATTGGATTCCATGTCTTATCCGTCCATTCGATTTTAGTGGTTTTCATAAGTTTGCTTTTATTTTAAACTGAATTATTCTTTTATTTTTATACACCTGTTCATAATTAATTAGAGGTGATTTTTCCAAATAATCAATCAAATCTTCTTTTTTCATTCGCTTTACCTCATCCGAAGCATGTGTACAGATATGACCTTCGGTGAGTGCAAAGTTATAAATTTCTTTATTCGTTTTCAATTCTCCAGACAAAACTTTCCTTCTCAATAAATTATTAAAAGATTCTATTTTCGTCAGTCTTTTCCCTTCAAATAAATCCAATTGCAGCTTCGAATTATCATCATCAATATCAAAATTGGCGGCACCGTTTAATTCATTCAGGTTCCACACCGTTTTCAAGAATTTATCCACCGCCCGGATATGCTTTGCCCCGAAGATTACACCATACATTCCCGACGGCTTTTTTATTGTGAATGGATATAACGACAACTCTGAATTCTTTGGCAATTTACTTTTCAGATGATTCAGAATAGCCACATGTATATATTTATATGGATTTTGTTTCACCTTTACCATATCCAAATCAATGACATTCTTAAACGACGTTGTATCTCCGAAACGCCAAAAATAGGATGACGAAATATAGTACAAAAAATCTGTTGTTTTAGTTTTTTCCAATTCGAGGATATAGTAATCCGCAATGAATTTAATCCCATTTTGGTCTAAATATACCAAAGAGGGAAATTTCCTGATAGTACTCAAACATTTTGGAAACAGTTCCTGAAAATCACATTTTCTATACTGAATATTAATCGCTCTTTTTACATCAGTATTTTCATCTAAATAACGATTACATGACTCAACAAGTTCTTTGTATTTTATTTCATTCAACTCATTAAAACAAATATTAATTCGTATATTATGTTGAAAGATATTACCGATATGACTTTTAATTTGGCGCAGCAAACGAATGGGACTTCCGGGCGTACCGGCAATATCATATCCCATCCCTGCAAAGAAATCGAAGATCCACACCTTTTTATATGGACTCATAATAAAAGTGGGTAACCATTTTTTAGCGTACTCCTCAAAAAGTTCGAGTTTGGCTATCGTCCCTTCATCAAAAGGTTTGTCATGTAAATCTACGACGGGCATGTATATTTTAGATAATTGTTACTTTTTTGAAAATATAACTCTCACTGTTTATCAAAATTTTACAATTCCGCACCAGTAAGCGATGTCAATTGAAATCCAGTTGTTTTCGTCCAGATTAAACCTATCAATAAATCTTCATTGGCTATTATATCCTGTCCTGCCACAGGAATATATACTATGCCTATTTGTATATTTACCACATTATTTAGCACGCTAACGATTTGCGTTTTCATCTCCTTTATTGTCAATTGAGGATTTTGCTCCCGCGCATTTACAGCCATATTAATTTGGGGCATACTCAGTGCCCAGTTGACCGCATCCTGCAGTATTTTGTACGGATATTTCATACGAAAATAATTGTTTTTTTAATGGTCGTATGGAACTCGCATGACACCATTTTCATAAACTTTGGCGTTAGTAAAACATGCTCGTTTCATATTCTATAAAAATTTAAGATCATTTCCTTTTAAAGCGAATCATAACATTGATTGATTTTCAAAATTATTCCTCCTCAGGTCATAGGGTTAAGCGTTCTTTACCAGTTTCACACCCAAACTATACGGCGGTTCGTCGCCTGTTACCGTGATAGTCAGTGTTTGCGTGGTATAGCCGAGTTTGCTGATGGTTACCTTATAAATATCCGGTTGAATATTTTTCAGTCTCAATCCGCCTTTCGCGGCTGTAGTTCGCGTTACAGGTTGTGGCTGTTGACTGCCCTCGAATGTTACAGTAGCATTGGGAATACCAGCTCCTGTTTCACTGTCGTTAATTTGGGCTGTCAAATCATTTTTATCCGATCTGTAATCCACCTTTCGCACCTCTTTGTATTGTGCATAAAATTGTGGATCGGATACACGGATCATCTCCACTTCATTGTCTAATTTTTTGATTACGCTGTCGGCTTTCACAAAACTTTCGTCGTACGCTGTACGAACTAATTTCAAATCGCTTTCGGCCTTGGTCAATTCAGGATTTTTACCCTCGTAACCGGTAAGCAATCCGTTCAGTGTGGATTGTGTGTCTGCGGTCAAACCGTATTTGGACAATTCGGTCAGTTGCGCCTGAATTTTTTCAGACAGCGCTTTGCCATAGCGTACCAATTCTACGTCGTCGGTCTTTTTGAGTATCTTCTCCGTAGTACTGCAAAATTCAGTTAATACATTGTCGCCTTTGTAAGAGGCATAAGCTTTCAGTTTACTGGCATTGTCGGCTACGCATACGGCTAATTCATCCTTTAGCTGCCGTTTTTGTTCCGTCAACTCGCTTGTGCCCGCTTCCAATAGAGTGGCATCGTTTTCAATAGCACTGATAAATGTGCTGAGTTCAGTAATGTACTCCTCTGCATTAGGCAGTTTTGCCATAATTGCCAGGTTGCTTCTTAATAGCACCCTGATAGCAAGGTACATTTTCAATCGATTGTTTTTGATAGTGTTCATAACATTTATTTTTTTTTGTTTATCAACATTTATCATTTATTTATTACTGTAATCCCTTTCGGCTCACATGCCAAAAGTCGTTTAGGGCTGCCTGAAGGCAGTTATTTACACATTTTCCTGAGGAGGAATCAATTTTTATCATACAATCAATCCCGTTTTCGGTTCACTTGCTCAATTTTCAATCAGCTCATTCGGTCTATTACGGTTTGGGATTCAATTTTTCGGTTCAACTTTGCACTTTTTCCGGTTTATTTTCTGCTTATTTCTTCCGTTTGTGCACTTATCTTGTACTTACGTGATATTATTCGGGTGTTTCGTGCACTTATTCGCAGGGATTGTTTACTTATTCGGACAATTCGCGTACTTATTCGTCTGTCTCGTCCACTTATTTTAGTAAATCGCGTACTTATTCGGGTAAAACGCGCACTTATTTTAGTAAAACGTGCACTTATTCGGAGAAGTTGTCCACTTATTCGGAGCTTTTGGTTAACAATTAATGTATGTAAGGCTCTCCGCGCATATCATCGGGCACTTTTCCGGATATTTATTGCAAAGTCTCTTGTATTAGTTATTTAAAGATCGTTTGGTCGTCTTTTAGTCGCAGCAAATATAATTGTTTTTTTATAAATTTCACAACATCATACAAATATTTTTGTTGTGTTTTCAAAAATAGTGGTTATATGCCTTGTAAAAACAAAAAAAATATATCTATCTGGCATTTATATTCTTCCGTTTTCCTCTTTTTTCGTTTTAAACCGATAGATGCTACAATATGCGGGCACTACATCTTCATATTTTTGGAATAAAAATACTTAAAATTGCTTCTTTGTGCCAAATTACTTTCGGCATAACGATTAAAAATGCTATATTTGCACCGAAAATCTAACCAAAGTGTCAATGCTATAAATGAACGCGGAATCACACTCGCGTTCATTTTTTATTATAATGAGTTTTTTTATGGAAAAAAAGATAATGACCGAAACCAGTTCGAATAAAAGTCATCCTAAAGGATTATATATTTTGTTTGCCACCGAAATGTGGGAACGCTTCAACTATTATGGAATGCGGGCTGTGTTGGTGTTGTTTATGACCAAAGCGCTTTTATTCGATAAGGCTTTTGCCTCCGGATTGTATGGCAGTTTTACAAGTTTGGTTTATCTTACCCCGCTTATCGGCGGTTTCATTGCCGATAAGTACTGGGGAAATCAGCGTTCCATCATTGCAGGTGGACTCGTAATGGCATTGGGAGAAATCGTACTTTTCTTCTGTGGACAAACCTATACTTCCATGCCATCGGTCTCTGCTTTCCTGTTTTTTGGCGGACTGGGGCTGATGATTGCCGGAAATGGTTTTTTTAAACCCAATATATCATCGCTCGTCGGGCAGCTATATCCCAAAGGAGACCGGCGGGTTGATTCCGCTTACACTATTTTTTACATGGGAATAAACGTAGGTGGTGCATTAGGTCCTTTTATTTGCGGTCTTGTAGGTGATACAGGCAATCCCGCCGACTTTAAATGGGCATTTTTGGCCGGAGCCATCGGTATGTTGATCAGTGTATTGGTTCAAATAAGTTTTGCCAAACAATATGTGGTGGACGAAAACAATAATGAACTGGGACGAGCACCTAAAGACGTACATCTATCGTGGACCAAACCCCTGCTAATGATTTTCGGCATGGCGGCTTTCGCCACCCTTGCCATCGGTCTGTTATATTTGGATGCAAAAATCTTCAGCTATTTACCTTATTTGCTGATAACGGCGGCAGTTCTGATTTTCGGAATAGTTATTTCGGACAAGTCGCTGTCGAAAAGCGAAAAACAGCGCGTAGGAGTCATTTTTATAGTGGCATTTTTTGTTATTTTCTTTTGGGGAGCTTTTGAGCAGGCCGGAGCATCGCTTACCTTCTTTGCCGACGAACAAACCAACCGGCATATCGGTCTGTCTATTCCTGTATGGGTCATTTATCCCATTGGAATACTTGTTTTGTTTTTTGTGGGTAAACTATTTGCAAATGCACGTAAATCTTTGAGCAACAAAAAGGACAACCGTTTAAAGATAACCGTTTTCGCACTACTTTTCATAGCAGTTGTCGGATTGATTTATGGTATTTTCAATATTGGCTTGTCGGGAAAATCCTATCTTACTTTGGATGAGCTGCCCGCAAGTATTTTTCAATCGCTCAACTCTGTTTTTGTCGTCACTTTTGCACCTGTTTTTGCCTGGATATGGATTAAATTGGGAAAATACGAACCCGCTGCCCCTACCAAAATGGCTATCGGTTTACTGCTGCTCGCTTTAGGATATCTTTGGATCGCTTTTGGCGTGAAAAATGTAGCGCCCGGTATAAAAGTGAGTATGATATGGCTCACCGGAATGTATATGTTGCACACATGGGGCGAATTATCGCTTTCGCCCATCGGGCTTTCGCTGGTAAACAAATTATCTCCACTCAAATTTTCATCTTTACTCATGGCTGTATGGTTTTTGGCTAATGCATTCGGGTATTATGTTGCCGGAACTTTAAGCTCACTTTATCCCGATAATAAAACAACTTCCTTCCTCGGTTATTCCATGCATAATTTATACGATTTCTTTATGCTGTTTGTCGTAATGGCTGGCGTAGCATCCATGTTGTTGTTCGGAATTTCAAAGAAATTACAGAAACTCATGAATGGTGTGAAATGATCGTCACATAAAATTGCCAAATACTCAAATTTGGTTGAAAAAAACAACAATACTGAAATATTTTAATATATTTGCAAAAATAAATATTGTTAAATTATTAAAGTCTGTTTATGGAAAATTACGAGTCTTCAGAAAAAACATTTTCTCTCAGTTTTCAAGGTAAAGGTGGTGAGTATTTTGGCATTGTCATTGTCAACTGGTTGCTGACAGTGATTACGTTGGGTATTTATTATCCGTGGGCAAAAGCCAAACAAATCAAATATTTGTACGGTGCTACTTCACTCAACGACGATCGTTTTCTTTTTAGCGGAACAGGAAAAGAAATGTTCATCGGATTTGTCAAAACCATGCTCATTTTCGGGGTAATACTTGGTTTATTTTACACATTGTTTTTTCTTGTCAATCAGGTTTTAGCTCTCATTGTGTTGTATCTGCTGCTTTTTCTGGTTATGCCGTTGGCTATTCATGGTTCTTACCGCTACCGGATGTCGCGCACGTCGTGGAGAGGTATCCGTTTTGGTTATCGTGGCGATAAATGGGAGTTTTTTGTAAAATACCTTAAATGGATATTTCTGACAATTATCACTTTGGGAATATATGCATCGTGGATGGAAATAAAATCCAGAGAATATATATTTGGCAATATCAAAGCTGGTGATGCGCAGTTTAAATACAAAGGCAGCGGATCGGAGTTCTTCCTTCTGAACCTGAAAGGATACCTCTTAACGCTTATCACGCTCGGTATTTACATGTTTTGGTGGGAAAAAGACCTGTTCAACTATTTGTATGGCAATTTAAGTATCGAAAAGGGCGAAACCAAAATACAATTTAAATCTACTGCTACCGGCGGCGGATTCTTTAAACTCGAAATCGTCAATTTGCTCATTCTTGTCTTTACTTTGGGTTTGGGCTTTGCCTGGGTCATCACCCGTACCATGAGTTTCTATACGAAACATATTGAACTCACCGGCGACATTGACCTGAACAGTCTGGAGCAAACCGAAGAAGAATACAACAATGCTTTGGGCGATGATTTAACCGACTTTTTCGACATTAATCTGATATTTTAATCCAAACAGGCCATCATTATCTTGTCTTTTCATTGATCTTGATGGCCGAAATCATTTTTCTCTAATCGATGTATTCTTTAAAAGGTAAATACTTTGACGGCAAATCTTCACGACCCTTCGATATTGATATGTCGGTCGATGAAACGCATGGAATTTTTACCTTCAGTCTGCCCAACATGGCTGACGTAATCTGGCACATCGACGATATTGAATATGAAAATGTGGGTTCATACTTTGAATTACGAAACAAAAAACACGAATTTATTAAAATACACGATGAAGGGTTTAAGCCCGTTTTATTTCATCTTCTTAAATCGAGAAACAAACTTACATTTTATCAAAAACTCATCAACTCAGGCACAAAAGGGTATATTGCCATTGCTGTGCTCATTGTCGGACTGATTGTTGCAGGATATTTTATTGCCATTCCCTGGATAGCCGAAAAAGCAGTAACCCTTATCCCCGAAAGCTTCGATAGAAAAATGGGCGATTCTTTTCTGAATACTTATTACGAAGAAAATGATATCGATTCGCTTAAATCGGAACAACTAAATCGTTTTGCATCAAAATTCGACTGGGATAACACCACTAAACTTCATTTCATTGTTGTGAATTCGGAGACTATCAATGCTTTTGCGCTGCCTAATGGAAACATCGTTATCTTCACCGGATTGCTCGACAAAATGAAAGGCTACGACGAGTTGGTTGGGCTGATTGGACATGAAGTATCGCATATCAATCACCGGCATTCCATGAAAATGCTTTGCAGAAATCTTGCCGGTTACATTTTTATTTCTGCCGTGTTCAGCGATGTCAACGGCATTATGACCATTATCTCGCAAAACATGCACAATCTGGAATCGCTGACCTATTCAAGACGTTTTGAACGGGAAGCCGATGCTGAGGGTACAAAACTCATCATTCAAAACAAAGTCGATCCCCGCGGAATGATCAGGTTGTTCAGTCGCTTGAGCAACAAAACAGAATCGGTCGTACCACAATTTATGAGTACACATCCCTATACCAAAGAAAGAATGAAATATATTGATGAATATATCAAAACAAAAAAATTCCGGATATCTTACGATAAAAACTCTGAGGCATTATTTAATCAATTGGTGATGGAAAAATAATTTACAGCTTTATTTCCGCATATTTTATCCGCTGTCTGCGCCAAGTGTAAACTACATGTATGCGTCCGTCCTTTCCCTGAATAATACTCGGATATGAATATTGCGAAACGGGTGAATCTTCGAGCGTCATTACCATTTTCCAATGAATACCATCTTCCGAAACTGCTATATTCAGTGGTGTACGAACTCCTTTGGGTGCTCCGGGTGGTGTTGCAACAGCATTATAAACCAACACCTGCCGGCCATCCTGAAGCGTTACGGCATCAGTTCCCGAATTATTATTGGGTAAATCGGTTAACGATAACGGTGTCCATGTTTCACCTTTATCCGAACTCCACGCAGTCGCAATACGTCCGTTTCTCGTCCGGCAAAGAATCTGCAACCGGCCATCTTTATGCGTCAGGATGCTGGGCTGAATCGCCTGAATAGTTTTTTGCTTTGAACTTCCTCCAGATTCAGCATCTTCGGTTACTGAACTACCGGCAATCATATCCTGTGTCATCAATGCACTGTCGGCAGCCAGCGGTCCAACAATATGTGTCTTTTTTCCACCTTCTTCGGCAATTTCCATATACACTTTCCAACCACCGGTTTCTCTGCTCGATGGCGCAATGGATTTTCCATCGACATCCACAATTTTATTTTTAATCGGACCTAAATATCCTTCAGGAATCGGATACGTTTTCGACCATGTTTTTCCGGCATCGTAACTTATTTTCAGAAAACCTTTCCAATCAGCTACATTTTTTCCAATTTTATAAAACAGATATAGTGGCCCGTTGGGTTGTTGATACAAAACCGGATTGTAACAGGCTTTGCGTTCGGTGGAACTGAGGATGCCGTCAGCGGCAAGTTCAGGTTTTGTCCATATATCGCTG
>WSSedL1CaDRAFT_10001620_pt1 | contig 12758 bp, 14 predicted proteins | sample WetSurSL1Cattail_FD_9464 | JGI IMG/M metagenome (IMG submission 9464)
GATTTAGAAGAAAAAGCGGAAATTTCACCAAAAAGCACAACGCAAAAACCTTCGACAGAAAACAAAACCGAGGCACCGGGTCCCGGGCAAACAAAAGAAACTAAGGAGATTAAAGCATCCGTAAATATCCCGTCTTTCTCTATTAAGGATGCTTTAAAAAATAGTGCTATGGCAAGTAAAAATAGCTCTCCCAAAGAAAAAATTGCTGAAGTTGCTGAAGACATCGTCACCTACAAAATTCAGGAATCAACAGCTTTTACGCCTGACCAGTTAAATACAGCATGGGAAAAGTTTGCGTTGGATTGTAAAGTGAGCCACCCCCGGATGTATAGCACTCTGGTGTCTCAATCACCCGCACTAACAGACAATTGCATCATTGAATTTACACTCAGTAATCCTTTGCAGGAAGAAGAATTAATAAAGCTAAAACCTTCTTTGTTGAACTTTCTGCGAAAAGAATTGTCAAATAGTACCATTGATTTGATCACAAAAATGACTGACACGCCACAAGGAAATAAACGTTTTTATACGGATCAGGAAAAATTCGAGCACATGGCAGAAAAAAATCCCAGTTTGCTAAAATTTAAACAACAATTCGGATTGGATTTTGGCTAAAACCAGTTCAAAGTCTAAAAAAAGACATGCTTTGAACTTCCTAAACATTGAACATTGAACATTAAACTTAGAACTAACATATGGTTGGACAAAAAATAATTTTTGAGAACAACAAACTGCTTGTTCCGGATTTTCCAGTAATTCCATTTATTGAAGGCGATGGCACAGGTCCTGATATTTGGGCTGCTTCGGTGAGAGTTTTTGATGCTGCAGTTGAAAAAGCATATCATGGCAAGCGTAAGATTATTTGGCAAGAGGTATTTGCCGGAGAAAAATCTTTTAATCTTACTAAAGAATGGCTTCCCCAGAAAACTTTGGATGTGATTAATGAATATCTCGTAGCAATAAAAGGTCCTTTAACCACACCCGTGGGAGGTGGCATCCGTTCTTTAAACGTTGCACTTCGCCAACAACTTGACCTTTATGTGTGTCTGCGCCCGGTAAAATATTACGAAGGAGTTCCTTCACCTGTTAAAGATCCGACTACCACCAATATGGTAATTTTTCGGGAAAACTCAGAAGACATTTATGCCGGCATCGAATGGTTAAATGGCACTCCTGAAGTGAAAAAGCTGATAGACTTTCTGCAAAAGGAGCTGAAAGTAACTAAAATAAGGTTTCCGGAATCATCTTCAATAGGAATTAAGCCTGTTTCCAAGCAAGGTACTGATAGGCTTATGAGGGCAGCAATAGAATATGCTATAAAAAACGATAAGCCATCAGTAACAATTGTTCACAAAGGAAATATTCAAAAATTTACCGAGGGTGGTTTCCGCGATTGGGGATACCTTCTGGCTAAAAACGAATTTGGTGCAAAGGAAATCGATGGAGGTCCATGGTGTGTAATGAAAAATCCTGCTACCGGAAAAGAAATCGTCATTAAAGATATCATCGCCGACGCATTTCTTCAGCAAATATTAACTCGTCCTTCGGAATATTCCGTAATTGCCACGCTTAATTTGAATGGCGATTATATTTCCGATGCATTGGCAGCCATTGTAGGTGGTATTGGCATAGCACCAGGGGCTAATATCAATTACGATACGGGGCATGCAATTTTCGAAGCTACCCATGGCACCGCTCCAAAATATGCTGGAAAGGACATGGTTAATCCGGGATCCGTAATCCTCTCGGGAGTTATGATGTTGGAATACATGGGTTGGAATGAAGCCGGTAACCTCATCCTAAAAGGGCTACAGGAATCGATCAAAAAGAAACGTGTAACATATGATTTTGAGCGCCAAATGCCTGGAGCTACCAAATTAAAATGTTCCGAATTCGGAGACGAAATCATCAAAAATATGTAGGGATACCGTAAATCCCCAAGCATGGACGATTGGTTAATAAACAAAATAATCCGGATGAGTTTAATCCGGATTATTTTGTTTATTATGGTTACTTTTTATATATTTATTTATTATGGTTTTGATCGTTCAGCAAAATTAATTCAATAACAGAACATGAAGAATCAAGAGAACTTATACGAAAAGATACAAGAGTTACTGGGAAATTTGCAAGGAACGTTCAATATTCTTGAAGATCAAATTGATATTGATATACAACTCGAATACTTTGAAACATCCAAAGAAATAAAAAAAACGCTCGATATAGAAAGTGCATTAAGCCAAAAAGATAACTTATTTTCCAATAAATTACATTTGGATAAAAAAAAATCATTGCTAATTCAACTCGCTTCAATTGATCAGGTTGAAGCGTTTCGAGCATTGGAACTATATCAAAAACAGCCAGACCCAACATTAAGGGATTGGGCCACACTTGCTATGCAGGAAAGCCGAATGCTCCTTGAAAGCACTTTTCTTGATCAAAATCAGGTATTTATTTCAACAGGACTTGGAGGAAAAGGGCAAAAACTCAGGTACTTTATTGTTTTTCTTTTGAAGAATGAAATGATTGTTAATGACCTCCGCAAGAAGGTCATTAACAACGAAATGAATTTCATATTTAAAAAGTTTAGTGCTGAAATTGAAGATATTAAATATTCAGACACCTTTTCGACAATAAAAGCTATCATTCCTATTGAAGTTCACCTAAATGATATGTTTGAGGAGGCAATTGAAAATTGTAACCAGTTTGGAGACTTCCTCCAAATGAACTTTATTGTTACCAATTTAAAAGAGCTCACTTTCGACGAAATAAACCACGTCCTGCAAACATCTAAGTTTCCTGGAAATTCAGAATCCTAGCAGGATTACTAACATACTACTAATAAGTTACTAATAAACTACTTAAATAAGAAATCGTAATAATTAAGCTGAGAATAAAATTATTTTGCCTTTTTATCACCAAGATCGTCAAACTCTACATTTGTGTAACTATCCACAATAGCATCTTCAAAATCATTAACAGCTTCTGTTTCAGATTCATTTTCAGCTTCATGGCTTATACTTTCAAGCTTGTGAAAGAAACTTTTGGAATTTTGGAATTGCGTTTTTGCCGATTCAGGCATTGATCTGACATGATTGATCATTTCGGTTAAACCATCCAAGAAAACTTGAAAATCCTCCTTGTAGAGATACACTAAATGTTTTTCATAAATAAACCGCCCATCACGATTATATTTTTTTTTGCTTTCTGTAATAGTAAGGTAGAAGTCATTTCGTTGGGTCATCTTTACATCAAAAAAGTAAGTTCTTTTCCCGGCTCTAACTGCCTTTGAGATCGGCACATCATTTTCATTTTTTTCCGGTACGTCGTTTTTTACATTTCCTTCTTCCATTGCACTTGGGTTTTTAGTTACTAACTAGGTAATTACCAACTATCAAAAATAGAAAAATATTCCATAAAAAATGTTTTTTTTAGTTTTTTTAACAGATTCCATCACTAATTTTCTACGTTAAGAAATAAAAAACTGATGCCAGTGATAAATCCTTACTATTTTTCCTTTACTTTGCATACAATTTTCAAATGAATATTAATGTTGTTATTTAATAGGTTCTTTTAATGATTAGCAGAAGATTAATTAGGATTAAACTTGTTCAGGTGCTTTACGCTTATTTTACAAACGAAGGCTCCTCGTTAGATAAATCAGATAGAGAATTACAAAAAAGTATCAATAAAGCTTACGATTTATACCATTACTTCATTTTGTTGATTATCAAGGTTGTAGATTATGCCGAAGAACGTATTGAAATAGCCGGTAATAAAAAACTACCAACTTTTGATGACTTACACCCGAATAAGAGACTTATTGATAATAAAGTACTAATTCAATTAAGCAACAACCGCCAATTTTTAAATTATATCTCCGCGAGTAAATTAAATTGGAGTGATAGTCCTGATTTAGTTAAAAAGTTATACCATAAAATAATCGAGTCCGATTATTACCAATATTACATGAATTCGGACAAGCATGATTATGAGGCTGATAAGCAAATAATCATCAATATTTTCACAAACGAATTTGAAGACTGGGAATATTTATACCAATTACTTGAAGAACAAAGTATTTATTGGAACGACGACATTGAATTTGTTGTCAGTATGATTATTAAAACACTTCAAAAGTTCCGTGAATCTGACGAAAGCCCTGAATTAATGGAACTTTACAAAAATGAAGAAGACCGGGAGTTTGGTAAATTATTGCTAAGAAAATCAATTCTAAAACATCAGGAATACAGGGGTATTATTGATCAATATACCAAAAACTGGGAACTTGAGAGAATTGCCCTGATGGATGTACTTATTATGATTGTTGCTTTGACTGAAATCATGGAATTCCCAAGCATACCAATCAAAGTAACCTTAAATGAATATATTGATATTGCCCGATACTATTCAACTGAAAAAAGCAATGAATTTGTGAATGGCATCCTCGATAAAATAGTCATCGATTTTAGAAAAGAGAACAAAATAATAAAAACAGGCCGAGGATTGCTGGGCGACTAACTATTTTGAACGATTGTTTTCCTTGTCTGTGTTAAAAAAATATACTTACTTTGCAAACACATTTTTAATGTGAGCTATGAAAAAGGTTTATATTGTTATTATTGGTGTAGTTTTTATTTTAGGATCTGGATTTCTGGTTGCAATGCATTTTGACTTGTTTTCTGCCAGTCAAAATCAAAGTAATAGCGGGAAAACATATACCAATGGTAACGGCCCATTCATGTACTTCAAAGAAGACAGTTACGATGGAGGTAAAATACATGAGGGAGACGAAGTTAAACACACATTTATAGTAGAAAACCGAGGTAAAGCTGATCTTTTACTCACGTCAGTTATTGCCAGTTGTGGATGTACCATTGCTACATATGAGCGAAAGCCAATAGTTCCAGGTAAATCTGCTCCCATTGAGGTTATTTTTAACTCGAATGGAAAAAAAGTCGGACATCAGGAGAAATCAATAACGGTTAAATCAAATGCCGTACCCGACACAAAACTCCTGACTTTACATTGTGAAATTATACCTAAATAATAATAAATTTAATAAGAATGATGACAATTGTATCCAACATCCTGTTAATGGCGCCTACTCAAGGGCAAGGCTCCTCGTCCTACCTGATCTTCATGTTACTGATCGTTGTAGTTTTCTATTTTTTTATGATCAGACCTCAGGTAAAACGTCAGAAAGAACTGGCAAATTATCGCAAAGACCTTAAAAAAGGTGATAAAGTAGTGACTACAGGCGGAATTTACGGAAAAATTCAAGAAGTAAACGATCAAACCATACTCCTGGAAATTGACAACAATGTTCAGATTAAGGTTGATAAAAGCGCTGTATTAAGAGACCCTTCAGATATAGCTGCACAACAACAGAAATAAATTGAAAGGACTTTTTATGGTTTTGTTAACGAATTAATTTCGTTGAACTTTGGAACCAGAACAAAAAATAGAGTTTTCACAATTTACAGATAGAGAAAAAGTTAAAATTAAAAAAGAACTTTTGATCTATCTGTTTTTTTTGTTTATGTCCATTATTCTATGGTATCTTATTGCACTTAGTAAAGATTACACTACGGTTATCAATTATCAGGTTAAATACGAAAATTTCCCAAAAGGAAAGGTGTTGGTTTCCGATTTGCCTGAAAAGCTTAGCTTTAAAGTTAGGGGGTTTGGGTTTAGCATTTTAAAACACAAACTGACTTCTTTCATCTATCCTGTCTCCTTACCTATCAATAAGTTCAGGTTGGACATTCTTCGAAAAGACAATCAATACGAGTATTTTCTATTAACACGTTATGCAAAAGAATGGGTTGGTAATCAGCTTGGCTCTGAATTACAACTCGTGGAAATAAAACCCGATACGCTATTGCTCAAATTTACTGATGTGGTGGATAAAAAAGTGTGCGTTAAACCATTGTTCAATCTTCAATTTGCTAAGCAGTATATGCTATTCGGCGACGTGAAGATTAAGCCTGACAGCATTGTAGTGAGCGGCCCGCAAGTAATGACCGATACCTTGCATTATATTTATACCAAAGAAATTAATGAGACAAAAGTCAAAGATTCAATTGTCGTAGATGTTGAACTTCTGCCCATTAAAAAATTCTTATTTCCAACAAAGAAAGTTCAGGTAACAATTCCAGTTGAAAAATATACGGAGAAAATCTTAAACATCCCCATTGAGGCCGAAAATGCACCTGAAGGTTATGATTTAAAAACTTTCCCGGGATATATTACACTATCATGTTTGATTGGAATTTCAAGTTACGACTATCTGAAAACTTATATGTTTCACGCTTCAGTTGATTATAAGACTTTGGCAGGAAATTCTCAGAACAAACTCAAAGTAAATTTAACAAAGAGTCCTCCCAATATTCAAAATGTAAGATTTCATCCAAAAAGTGTGGATTACATCATCGAAAAATGATAAAAATAGGTATCACAGGCGGCATTGGAAGTGGTAAATCCATCATTTGCGAAGTTTTTAAAAAACTGGGCGTACCTATCTATAATGCTGATGTAAGAGCTAAAACCTTAACAAATGAAGATAAGTTAATCCGCAAAAAACTAATTTCAAAATTTGGTAGCTCTCTCTATAAAAACAATGAGCTTGACAGAAGTATGCTGGCTGACATAATTTTTAAAGACAATACTGCATTAGCATTTGTGAATTCTGTTATACATCCTGCTGTTGAACTCGATTTTATCAACTGGAGCAACCAATATGAATATAAAGCATATATCATTAACGAAGCTGCGCTTCATTTTGAAAGTGGCGTTTATAAAAAAATGGACAAAATGATCACAGTGTACGCGCCTGTAGATTTACGAATTAAACGTGTAATGATGCGGAATACCATAACACAGGAACAAGTAATCAATCGGATAAATAATCAATTACCCGATAAAGAAAAAATGAAACGGTCGGATTTTGTGATATATAACGACGAGCAGCAGGGCGTTTTGGAACAAGTCATCAATTTGCATAATATCTTTACAGAGTCAGATAAAAGAACCAAGACGCAAGAATCAAGACGATAAACAACATGGGAAAGATTGCTAAATGGATTGTAGGTGGGCTCGGATGGGCATTTTTCGGTCCAATTGGCGGGCTCATAGGATTTCTGGTTGGGTCAGTAGTAGATAGTGCCGAACATATCCAAATTACTGCAGGTAGAACAACAACGCCGGGTGATTACTCTGTAAGCCTGCTGGTATTGATTGCTGCCATGTTAAAGGCCGATGGTAAAGTACTTCGTGTTGAACTGGACTATGTAAAACAATTCCTTGTTCAGAATTTCGGAGTGGAAAGGGCTCAAGACGCTCTAACTATGCTTAAGGATCTACTTAAGCAAGACATTCCGGTTAAAGATGTTTGTGAACAGATTGCTGCCAACCTTGACTATTCATCGCGCCTTCAGCTCTTACATTTTATGATTGGGCTGGCTCACGCAGATGGAAGTATTCATCCTGCTGAGGAACAACTGCTCTCATTAATGGCAAATTCATTGGGAATAACTCAAATCGACAGGGAATCAATCAATGCAATGTTCAGAAATACAATCGAAGACCTTTATAAAATCCTTGAAATTGATAGTTCAGCAACCAATGAGGAAGTGAAGAAAGCTTATCGTAGCATGGCCATTAAATACCATCCCGACAAAGTAGCTTATTTGGGCGAAGATGTTAAGAAAGCCGCCAATGAAAAATTTCAAAAATTAAATAATGCTTACGAAAAAATTAAAAAGGAACGTGGGATGGTATAAAGTTTTTTAATTTTGTGAATCAAAAAAAAACATATGAATCTTAAAGATATTTTAGCTATTTCGGGTTACAGTGGATTGTTTCGCTTTGTTTCACAAGGCAATAGCGGAGTCATAGTGGAAGGACTAATGGACAAAAAAAGAATGAATGCTTCTTCTTCTGCCAGGGTCAGCGCTCTCGATGATATAGCTATTTACACTGACGATAAAGAAGTTCCTCTCAAAGAAATACTTCGTAGAATTTTTAAAAAAGAAGATGGTAAGCAAACCATTGATCCAAAATTGCCCAATGATAAGCTGAAACAATATTTCGCCGAAATCATCCCTGAATATGATCGTGAAAAAGTGTATATTTCAGATATGAAGAAGGTTTTTACCTGGTATAATATTTTAATCAGTCAAAATTTGGTTGATTTGGAAGAAGATCCAAAAGAAGAAGCCGAAGCCGCATCTGAAGAAGTTAAGGACGATAATATTTAAGAGTAACTTCTCCCAGCATTTTGGTCTATAACTCAATACGATACATTAAGTTTTAGACAGTCTATTACTGTTTAAAACTTAATTTTATACTTACAATTTCGGGTTGATTGCCAATGCGGATAGGTGGCCCCCATGTTCCGTACCCGCTTGAAACATAGAAATGAGTTCTTTTTTGTTTATATCCCCAGCTTACTTCGTACATTCTGTTGGTAATTAAATTGATCGGCCAAAACTGACCATGGTGTGTGTGTCCCGAAAGTTGAAGATCTACGCCATTTTCTACAGCCTGATTTAAGCCGAAAGGTTGATGATCCATCAGAATTAAAGGAATCTGATGATCTACGTTTTGGAGAATTTCATTCAACGATTTACGGTCCTTATTTGTGAATCGGTTAATATCTCTGTCCTCACGACCTGCCAGATAAAAATTATTACCGATCAATAGAACCGTATCCCTCAGCATTTTTACGTTTAACGATTCGATGTATTTAACTGCCCTGGTAACCCCTCCGATATATTCATGATTGCCCGTTATTGCATATACTCCCATAGGCGCCTTTAACCCTTTTATGGGTTCGCCTGTATGATCGTTAAAAATCGGTTGTTGTGCTTCGTCCAGAATATCTCCAGCCAATAAAACCATATCGGGATGTAAACTATTGATTCGCTCAACCATTTCAGCAACTTTTTCTTTTCCGAATAAGCTTCCCAAATGAATATCAGAAACCATCACAATATTTAGAAATTTCAGGCTGCCTGCGGGTTTGGATATGGATAGTTCCAATTGTTTTAGCCTTGGATGAGCGGCATTCCATGCACCATATATGAGCATAATAATGACAACTAATAAAGCAGAACCAAAAAACACTTGTTTAAAATGAAAATATTGAAGTGATGTTTTATCGGGAAGAAAGTGGAAGCCAATATTAAGCAACCGGATAATATCAAATAACAAAACTGCCATGATAAAATAAATCAGAGCTGCCAACCAATATGAACCAAGCCAGTAAACAATGTGATGGAGAAAACTCAGGTTAGTCCTCTCAATAGCACGACTGAGTAAATACGCCGACGCTAAGAAAACAAACACAACTATATAACTTACTTTAATCCAGGCAATTGATGGCAAGGCTTGTAACCCCCGATTCAATACATAATAAATAGCAAGTGAATAGATTACGGAAAAAATCAGGATAAAAATCAGAAATGAAAGCTTCATTAGAAAACGTTTAATAATACTAAATACCTCACTAACAAATATAGGAGTATTTGGTTGATTTTTGAATGTTGGATAATTCCATTTTTATGCAACTAAAGAAATAAGTGCAATGAAGAAGTACAAAATGTATTTTGTCGAAAAACTAATCATGTAAATTTACGTATTTTGTAAAGGAGCCATTTATTGCTTTGTATGCTTAATTAATATAGAAATTATAACATACTCTTCAAACTCGTTTAACCATAAGCCATATATATTTGGCTCATTTTTAATTAAAATTATGAAGAAACCCGTGAAAACTGTTATCAAATATATACTTGTCTTATCATTCGGGCTTGGATTTTCGCACATACATGCACAAATTAACCCCTATACTAATAACAAGATAATAAAATACTTGCACGAAGATGCATTATATAAATCCCACAAGGATTCTGTTATCAAAAAATTTGCTCATTCTCCAGCGGGTCGTTGGGGTGAATTTGTGAAGGGCGTGAAAGAAGATATGGTCACCGACCAAAAGATTGTTGCATTTACTTTTGACGCCTGCGGTGGCGGGCGCAAAGGAAATGGTTATGATAGTAGTTTGATCAATTATCTGCACAAGGAAAATATACCTGCAACATTATTTGTAACAGGATTATGGATAGATGCTAATTATAATACTTTCGTTAATCTTGCAAAAGATACTCTTTTTGAAATTGAAAACCATGGGTTAAATCATAAGCCTTGTTCTATTAACGGCGATAGTGCATTTGGCATTAAGGGCACTAAAAGGCTCCCCGATGCATACGATGAAATTGCGGCTAATGCGGAAAAGATCAGATTAATCACAGGGATCAAGCCCAAATTTTTTAGGTCTGCAACTGCATTTACCGATGAAGCCTGTGCAAAAATGGCTCAAATGATAGGAATGTCAATAGTGAGTTTTGATGTTCTCTCCGGAGATGCCATACCTGAAAATACAACACAAACCATTGTGAACAATGTAGTCAAACATGTCAGACCAGGGGCAATCATCATCATGCATTTTAACCGGCCCGGTCAGCATACACGCGAAGCACTGCAACTCATTATTCCAAACCTCAGGACCCATGGGTATAGCTTTGCAAAGCTTCAGGATCATCCGTTAAAGGGTATTCGTTAGTTTCAATTCCGATCAACTACCTTTTCATTTAACCAGCGATTCAGATCACCAGCTTAATATTTTGAACAACTCTATCAAATAAACGTTTACTTAACAATTTCAAATAATGACTTAATTAAAAGGGAGGTAAATATGGCATATACGTTAGAACTTGGTAGCAAAGCACCTGATTTTTCGCTACTAGCTACCGATGGAAAAATATATAGTTTAAAAGATTTTGCTCAATCAAAATACCTGGTTGTATTTTTTACCTGTAATCATTGCCCATATGTACTTGGATCTGATGAAATTACAAAAAGTACCGCCGACAAGTTTGCATCAAAAGGGGTTACATTTGTAGCAATTAATGCAAATAGTGCAAATACACACGGGGAAGATAGTTATGATAACATGGTTATTCGCATGAAAGAAAATAAATTTCCCTGGTTATACCTCTGGGACTGCACTCAACAGACAGCATTGGCTTATGGAGCATTGAAAACACCTCATTTTTATATATTCAATGAGACCCGCAAATTGGTTTATATCGGCAGGGGTATTGATAATCCAAGGGACTCGCAAAAAATGACGGTAAATGACCTAGAACGGGCATTAACCGAGCTTACCGAAGGCAAGGAAATTAGCGTTCCTGTTACCAATCCCATTGGATGTACCATTAAATGGGAAGGAAAAGATCCTCACTGGATGCCTGCGGAAGCCTGTGATCTGGTTTGAAAGATTTGTGGTTACAAGTTTTGTGTCGTAACCACAAATTCATTTAATCAAACTGCTTTGCTTTTTCCCATATTTCATTCATCTCTGCTAAATTCATATCCTGCAGGGAACGGCCTTTTTGGAGTGTTTGTTCTTCCAGGTAATTAAAGCGTTTCATAAACTTTTTATTGGTGCGCTCCAGTGCAATTTCAGGGTCTATGTTATAAAGACGGGCGGCATTGACCATGGAAAAAAACAAATCGCCAAACTCGGCTTCCATCTTCTTTTCGTCGTAATTATCTATTTCCGTTTGGAGTTCTGCCATTTCCTCTTTGACTTTATCCCAAATCTGAATACGTTCATCCCAATCAAACCCAACAGATCTTACTTTATCCTGAATGCGATGGGCTTTTACCAAAGCTGGCAAAGATCGCGGTACACCTCCCAAAACTGTTTTATTCCCTTCCTTTATTTTAAGATTCTCCCAATTGGTCTTTACTTCCAGATCATCTTTAACCTCAACCTCACCAAAAACATGCGGATGACGGTAAATCAATTTCTCGCATAAACTATTCATGACATCTGCTATATTAAAAGCATTGGTTTCAGATGCTATGCGGGCATAAAAAATGATATGCAATAATACATCTCCCAATTCTTTTTTAATATCGTTCATGCTATTGTCAATGATCGCATCAGCCAATTCATAGGTTTCTTCAATGGTCAGATGACGCAAACTTTCAATGGTTTGCTTTTTATCCCAGGGACATTTTTCCCTAAGCTCATCCATAATATTCAGCAATCGCTCAAAGGCTTGTAATTTCTCTTTCATAATTAGTACAAAGTTAGAAGGCTCAAAGGTATTAAAAATAAAAGAACCAAAACACAAGCCTAAGAAACAAGAACTGCCTTCCACACTGGCACTAGCTAATTATTTTCCAGCCTCAACCCGTCAAGATTATCAAACCGTGCCACGATACCCCATCCATAAAAAAAATTAGCTACTCCGATCTTCAATTGATTTTCACCTTCCTGTAAAGGAACAGATATAAGCGTATTCTCAAGTGAACATCGTCCATCCGGTTGCTTTGCCATGGGAGTATTATATAGATTTTTATCCATATGTAAAGGTTTATCATTGATGGTCATCCATACTTCATCGCTAAATCCGAAACGTAGTACTTTATTTTGTGCTTTATCAGAGTGAATGGTTGTTTTAAGCCAAACGATCCTTCTACCTTCTGTATTCCCAAATTTTCGGGTCAGATTAATTAACCCACGACGCTCTGCGGCTATATCTTCCCATTTTGTTTCAACATTTGGGACATACTCATCACTAAAATCGATCCCTTTGGCCATTGTAACCGGAGCACTTACCTTCCATTTCCGGAGATAACGCGGGTCATTAATATTAGGGTCAATACCCGCTTCAGGCAAC
>WSSedL1CaDRAFT_10001621_pt1 | contig 12758 bp, 11 predicted proteins | sample WetSurSL1Cattail_FD_9464 | JGI IMG/M metagenome (IMG submission 9464)
CCATCGGTGCCGCCAAATTCCTTGGCCAACTCGATGCACTCGTTAAGCACCACGCGCCAGGGAATGTCGGGGCAGTGGGCGAACTCGTACACACCAATCCACATGCAGGCGTGTTCGATCGGCGAGATTTCGGTCAAGGGGCGGTCCAGCACCGGCTGAATCAGTGCGTCCAGTTCACTCGCGTGCTCGACGCAGCCGTGCAACAGCGCATCAAAGTGCACTGCATCGGCTTTGGAAAAACCGGCCAGGTCGCGCGTGAAGCTGTCCACATCATCCAAACTGTTTTTGCCGACCAGTACTTGGTATAGCCCTTGCAGCGCGAATTCACGTGAGCGGGAGCGGTCGGACTTGCTGGCTGCTTTGCGAGCGCCGGTGCTGGTCAGGCCCTTGCGTGATTGGCGAGGTGGGCGTTTGGAGGGGCCGGGGTGGCTTGATTCACTCATTAAATACTTTCCAGCAGGTTGGCCATTTCCACCGCCACGCGGGCTGCGTCGCGGCCCTTGTCGGTTTGGCGGGCCACGGCTTGTTCGAGGTTTTCGGTGGTCAGGATGGCATTGGCAATCGGCACCTTGTAATCCAGCGCGATGCGGCTCACGCCGGCGCCAGATTCATTGGCGACCAACTCAAAATGGTAGGTTTCACCGCGGATGATGCAGCCCAGCGCAATCAGGGCGTCGTATTTCAGGTTTTCCGCCAGGCCGAGCAGGGCCATCGGCACCTCCAGCGCACCGGGCACCTGCACCAGGGTGATGTTTTTCTCGGCCACGCCTAGCGCCAGCAATTCGCTGCGGCAGGCTTGTGCCAGGGCATTGGTGATGTCGGCATTAAAACGTGCCTGCACGATGCCGATGGTGAGTTTTTTGCCGTTGAGGCGGGGGTCGGTGGCGGCAAGTGCGCCTTGGTCTGCAAGCTGCATGGTGGGTGGTCCGTTGAGAGGTTAGGGCTTAGTAACGTAGCTGACGATTTCAAGGCCGTAGCCGGTCATGCTGGGCAGGCGCCGGGGGGTGCCCATCAGCTTCATGCGTTGCACACCACATTCGCGCAGGATCTGGGCACCCACGCCGTAGGTGCGCAGGTCGACACGGTCACTGTCGGGGCCATGGCTGGCGCGTGCGGTGCCGTCAAACTGCGCCAGCAATTGCGTGCCACTTTCACCACAGTTCAGGAAAACGACCACACCTTTGCCCTCAGCGGCGACCCGCGTCAGACTGGCTTCCAGGCTCCAAGAGTGCATGGCTCGGTCTTTTTCAAGCGCGTCCAGCACCGACAGGGGTTCGTGCACACGGGCCAGCACCGCCTCATCCGTAGTCCACTCCCCCATGACCAGCGCCAGGTGCACGCCGTTAGTGGTTGTGTCCTTGAAGGCGTGCGCGGTGAACTGCCCAAACGCGGTGTTGAGCGGGCGTTGCCCGACGTGTTCCACCAGCGACTCCATGCGGCTGCGATGGTGGATCAGGTCGGCAATGGTGCCAATTTTTAAGTCGTGTTCGGCGGCAAACAGCTTCAAGTCGGGCAGTCGCGCCATGGTGCCGTCGTCTTTCATGATCTCGCAGATCACTGCCGCCGGGGTACAACCCGCCATGGCAGCCAAGTCACAACTGGCTTCGGTATGGCCGGCGCGGATCAACACGCCGCCATCGACGGCTTGTAACGGGAAGATGTGGCCGGGTTGCACCAAGTCAGCCGCCACCGCGTTTTTGGCCACCGCCGCCTGCACCGTGCGGGCGCGATCCGCTGCCGAGATACCGGTGGTAACGCCTTCTGTGGCTTCAATGGACACGGTGAACGCGGTGCCCATCTTGGTGCCGTTGCGCACCGCCATCGGGGGCAACTGCAGCAGTTCGCAGCGCTCGCGCGTCATGGGCAGGCAAATCAGGCCGCGGCCGTAACGGGCCATGAAGTTGATGGCGTCGGCGGTGACAAAGTCGGCGGCCATGATCAGGTCGCCTTCGTTTTCACGGTCTTCTTCATCGACCAGGATCACCATGCGGCCGGCTTTGATGTCTGCCACGATGTCTTCAACTGGGGAAATGGCGACGGGTTGAGGGGTTGTCATAAAGGGGTGGGTTCAAATGCACAGAAAGGGCCTGTGCAGCCAAAAAATTAACCAGCCAGCACCGTGCTTGGACTGAGCATGCGCTCGACATAACGCGCGATCAGGTCAATCTCCAGATTGACGTGTGCGCCGCTGTGCAAGCTGCCGAGTGTTGTGTTTTGCAGGGTGTGCGGGATCAGGTTGATGCTGACCTGGCAACCATCAGCCAGATCCAACACCTGATTGACCGTCAGGCTGACACCGTTGACGGTGATGGAGCCCTTGTAGGCCAGGTACTTGCCCAGTGCGCTCGGCGCGGTGATTTGCAGAATCCAGCTCTCGCCAACCTGCTCAAAACGGGTGACCTGACCGATGCCATCCACATGGCCGGACACCATGTGCCCACCCAGGCGGTCATTGGCACGCATCGCTTTTTCCAGATTGACACCGCCAAGGCTGTCCAGGCTGGCTGTTTTGCTCAGCGACTCGGCTGAAATATCAACGCTGAACTGCTGAGCTGGAGCGTTCAGCGAGGTCACTGTCATGCAGGCGCCATTGAGTGCAATGCTGTCGCCTAGCACCACATCGTCGAGGTAATGGGCCGGGCAATCCAGGGTCAGGCGTTTGCCATGGCTGGCGGATTCGCCCAGAGGTTGAACGGCAGAGATGCGGCCAAGGCCGGTGATGATTCCTGTAAACATGGCCGTATTTTCGCAGGGAAACGAGCCAATGCCAGACAGGGCGACGGCAAACCGTGACTAAAACTGGTCGCGCCCTCGGATCCTGGCCAGCACACGCAGGTCCGGGCCGACCATCTGGGTGCTCTGAAACACCAGCGGCAGCGCCTGTGACAGCTCGGTCAAAGGGCCAAAACTGGCCATATCGCGGCCTTGACCCAGCAGCTTGGGCGCCAGGTAAATCAGAAACTCGTCGACCAGGCCCGCTTCAATCAAGGCGCCATTGAGCCGGTGACCGGCTTCCACGTGCAATTCATTGATTTCCAGGCGGGCCATGTCCTGCAGCATGGCCGCCAGATCAACCTGGCTGTGGCCGCCAGGCTGCTGGAACACCCGGGCACCACGCGCCTCAAGTGCCTGCTCTTGATGATTATTTTGGCTTGTAGCCCATATGTATAAAGGGCGACCAGCTACAAAGAGATGAGCATCCAGAGGCAACTCCAGGCGGCTGTCGACCAGGGCCACAGCGGGCTGCCGGGGTGTGCCAACCAGCCGCACATCCAATCTGGGGTTGTCGGCGTGCACGGTGCCCATGCCGGTGAGCACCGCACAGGCCCGGGCGCGCCAGGCATGGCCATCGGCGCGGGCCTCGGGCGAGGTGATCCACTGGCTGGCGCCATTGTTGAGTGCGGTTTTGCCATCCAGCGAGGCGGCGATTTTCACGCGCACCCACGGGGTTTTGCGGACCATGCGGCTGAAAAAGCCAATGTTGAGCTCACGCGACTGGATCGCCAGCGGGTCATCGGGTGGCAAGACAACAACCTCAATACCCGCCGCACGCATACGCGTAAAACCCTGGCCTGCCACCAGCGGGTTCGGATCGGTGTTGGTGGCCACCAGCTTGGCAATGCCAGCGGCAATCAGCGCGTCACAACACGGGCCTGTGCGGCCCTGATGGGCGCAGGGCTCCAGCGTGACGTAGGCGGTGGCACCCTGAACCGAGTTCCCCTGCGCTGCGGCATCCCGCAGCGCCATGATTTCAGCGTGTGGACCGCCAGCTTGTTGGGTGTGGCCCTGGCCCAAGAGTTGGCCGTCCGGGCAGGTGATGACGCAGCCTACGCGGGGGTTGGGGGAGGTGAGGAGCAGGCTTTGCGTGGCTAGATTTACGGACTGCGTGAGAAAGCTGAAGTGTTTCATAGTTGTCAAGCGGTGCAACTGACGGTTTTGATAAAACCAATGCAAACAAAAAGAAATGGTCAGCCGCTGAATTGAGATCGCTCAACACGCACACTGCCTACGATGTGTCGAGTGCAGTCGCTATTGGCCTATTTGTCGCTAATCATCGCTTGAACTACAAGTCGAGTCAGATGAGGATGCCGGTTTGCAAGTTCTGGCACGACCAGTTATCGCAACTTTCAGGCGTCTGGTTTGGCTGAAAACTTCGTCACCTGTGACATCATTTCGTGCGAGTGAAATGGTAAAGTTTCTTGGGTCCGTACCAGCAGGTTTTGGGTATCCGTGTGCGTCAAATCGTATGTAGGGAGGCGATGCGTTTGGGGAATTATTTGCAGTTATTTCCAGATAGTTTGGCAATAAGTCTTCATTTTTATAGACCAATATGTCCGTGCCTGATTGGTACGTGCGATTGTTATTCATATCTACAAAGGCAATCATTCCAGTGCTCCAACTAGCACCATCCACTGGAATAATTACTGCATCCCTTCCACGTTTCATCGCTTCGCTTCTTGCTGTATTAATGCTTGTCAAAAGTGAATTTATTCGAGATGTCAATTCTGCATTGCGCTGAAAAGTCGTGAAGCTAGGTACGGCTATCGCCATCAAGATGGCAGCCAGCGCAATGGTCACCATCAGCTCGATCAGCGTAAAACCTTTCGAAGGCCGAGGAATTTGTTTCATTTCCAGCAGACACTTTGTTTGGAGCCCGTGCAATCTTTGGTGCCGGTGCTTGTCATTCGCAAATTGCCGGCATCAGGGTCCTCTTTGATGGGTTTGGCAACAACGCGAACACAATCTGCAATCGACAAGGTTCCGCCTGCACCATCGGGGCAGGTGTCTGCATATAACAGATACGCAGAATTTGTCAGGGAGTCACCGGACCACGTCTTGAACGGCACAGATGTGGCTGTGACGCCGCCGCAAGCGGTATTTGGCGAGGGTGCAACCGCAGTCGCTGTACCGTTTGAATTAGAAAAGCCCAGATAACAGTTTCTCTGCGTCATGTAGCGTTCTTGTTGTTGCAACAGATCAGTCAACGCAGCCCTGCCTTCAGCCCGCCGGCCTTTCAGTATCGAGTCGACGTAAGACGGATACGCAATACTGGCCAAAATGCCTACGATGGCGACAACGATCATGAGCTCCATCAGCGTGAAGCCGCGTTGGGTATGTGTATTCATGGTGTCGCGTTCTTCAAATCTTGGTAGTTGTTGATTTGGCGCCAAGTGATGCGCCCGGTGATGACCGTTCGGGTCAGTGTGTTGGTGTTGCTACCCCCGCTTCCTGCGGCAACACCATTGGCACCCTGTTGAAATACCTGGCTGGTAATGGTTTTTATACGTCGCCCCGTGCTGTCACTGGCTGTGTAAATGGTGGCACTGGATATTTCCGCGACCAAGGGTTCCCCCAATATCCCTACAGAAGATCTAATGGAAGTGCCATTGCCCGTCTGGATATCTATGGTGTACTGATTTCCGCCCCCTCCAGAAGCAGAACATGCGTTGGTTGACTCTGTGCTGGGAATCAAGGTTCCCAAGACAACTTTTTCGCCAAATATGGTGCCATTGCTGATTTGCCGCTCTCCAGAGTTTGGCATGTCAAAGACCCAACCTGAGCGCGGATTGAGGGTATCTGTGTTGTTGGTTGCTCTACCCACAATAAAAGCCGGTATGGTCACAACCCCGGTTGTGGCGTTGGCCGTACCCTGTTTCAGACGGCGGCGATCACTGATAACAACCGTTGCGTCGCTTTTTGGAGAGGTGTCAACATCGGTTGTCCCATTGTCATACAACATGTAAACAGACTGGGTTGCTGTTGTCACCTTATCTCCAACTTCAAGATATTTACCAGTGCCAAATATAAGATAGAAACTATTGGAGATTGGGCCAAAAACAATATTGGGCGCTGCACTAATAGGTTGAACATTGCCAGAGCTGTCTTTGGCAACAAACATCGGTATCGGGGAGCTTGTCGTTCCTTTATTAAAGTAAGACAACTTATTAATATTCCAGTCTGCTGTTGTTGCGGCAGATTTGAAATCTAGTTTCCAAAAATTGCCGTGCAGGTCGCCCATAAAAATATAGGTAACCTCTTTGTTTACACCTAAGGCTGCTCTGAAATTCAGCAGACCAGTTGCAAGGCTGGTTGTATTGATTGGTAAAGAAATTTTGTAATAGTTGATCCCAGAAGACCATGAGGTGCCCTTTGGTTTACTGAGGTCAAGTATGAATAGAGCGGGGTTGCCTGAGCCGGTAATGCCATTTTCTGTGACATAGTTGTTGACACCGCTGCCAAACACCGCAAACCATTTGTATGTGTTCGTGCCTGTGCGTATTTTTAGTATTTGTGGTCGACCCGTGACGTTGCCTAGGTCTGCGTCGTCTTGATTGGTGAACTCCCACAATACTTTATATGGCGTAAATGCAGTCGGATCCGTCACATCTAATGCAAATACCCCTTTTCCGCCGCCACCTGTTCCTGATACCAGAACGGTTTTCCATTCCTCACTCACCAGTGCTTCTGCAACTGCAGGTGTTCCGTCCAAATAGCTCTGATGATTATTGTTATAGCTTGTACTGGTCAGGGCAGACAGTTTGGGTCCTAGCCAACTGGGAATATAGGCGAACAATTCGTTGCCATCGCCGCCGTTGAAGGCATGTAGCATGCCATCATTGGATCCGACAAAAACCGCTGGTGTGCGATTTTTATTGGTTTTATAGAATGTAGAGTAACCAGAGTCGCTGATGGCGGTGGTTGGCGCACCAGAATAAATCACCCCAGAGTTAATCACATCTCCCATCAACTTGCTGCGTGTTCTAAACAAGGTTCCTTCATTAGACTTGTCCCCACGGAGATAATTCAGTCGGTCTTGCCCTAAGTTATCAGTCGATGTGGTCGGGGTTTTATTGAGCGAATCTATCAAAGTATCTTGACCCACGATGCCATCCCAAGTGAAAGACACGGCTGCAGGGTTGGGACTGCTTGAATTCCATGCTTTGCCAATCACAATTTTTCGGTCTGAGGCAGTCATGGCTGCCAAACGGGCAGAAGCAGTCCAGGTTGTGGTATTGCCAACACTCACCACGTTGCTGGCACTGACACTGACGGGTATGGCAAGCAGATCGCCGCTCCAGTCTGATGTATCAAATGTTCCTTGATATATGGTGTCGCCAACCTGTGTCAGGTTTTTGGATTGGATGGCGCCGCCGGCTATGCTGCGTGCGGCTGTTGACGCACGCGCAAAAATTTCGTCAAACGCAGTCAGAACACCCCGCGCGTCACTTTGCATGTAGTAGGTGTTGGCTTCACCCACTCGGCTTGTTCTGGTGTCTGTATCTGCCCAAACATAGTTGTTGTTGGTGCCATCCTGCTCGTTGACAAACGGGTTGCCGTACGTGTTATATGGATTGTTGGTTGTGTTCGATGGGTCAGCCTCAAACCCACCGTATTTGGCCGCCATGAACAGTTGATTGCTGGTGCGCCGAGTCGAGGCTGATGTCGAGCCGCTGAATTCATTGACATCGAACATGAATGTCTTGACGCGCAAGCCTGGGCGCTGCAGTGCCGTCCCCGTGGTGTAGCTGGTACTGGCTTTGGTCCAACTTGTGCCACGAATGTCGTGAGTGTGCGCCCAGTAAGCGGTGCCCATCACCATACTGGCTAAACCGGTTGGAACACTGCTATTGGCTCCGTTGGGGTTGGCTATGTCACGTGAAGTACCTGCTCCATCTGTATAGGTGGCCGAGGTGGCATTTTTTTCAAAATTTTGCACCACGGTGCGCCAAGTATTGAAGTCCTGGAAGTTGTTGGCGACATCAGCCGCAGGCAGTCTGCTGCTTCCTGTGCCTGTGCCACTTTTTTCATTGGTGTTCTTGTCGCCGATCATGACAATATTGCTCTTTAGGCATGAGTAGTCACCAGTGGAGGAGCGTCCGTCACCATAAGGGTCGCTCCACGTGGTATAGGCGGGGTAACCGTCGTATAAGTCAGTGGTCGCCGGGAGCCCACTGATAGCAGCGGCACTTGGTGGCAAACCCTGCAGGTAACGCAGGGCCTCATAATGCAACTCACTGAACGGGTCGTAAATTTTGTAGCGGCCAGGCACAGAACCGGTACGACCAAACTGGTTGATATAGTTGATCACGCCACTGATATAGGTTCCAGAGGGACTTGTGCTTGTCACGCTGGTGTTTTCCTCTGGGTTGGCAATGAATACGCCAGTTTGCTGGTCCCACTCCATTTTTGTGTTGGCCGTGGGATTCTGGCCATTGATGTCGTAGGTATTGGCGCCCACGTATTTGATGGGTGCTCGCAGCACTCCACCCACTCGGGTGGTTACCTGCTCCATCAGGTAGCCAAATGCAGCAAGTCGCAATTGATCGCTGTATTTTTGTATCACCCCCGTCGGTTTGTAATTGGTATGTGGCGTGGATTGATTGTCAGAATAGGCTGCGCAAAAATCGTAATCACGCTTGTCATTTAATGCATAAGTGCTGGCGTCACGATTGCATACTTGCACGCGGGCATAAAAGAAGGCGTCATTGCTTAATGCAGTGGACGGCAGAGGATAGGTGGCCGTGGCAGCAAATGAAGTGCCTTTCGTGAAACAGTTTCCAGAAAGATTGGGGAAGAAGCTTGAATTGCAGGTCACCGCGCCATAAACCACATATCTGTCATATTTGCTTGATGTATTTTTTACGACAATTTCGTTCAAATTGGTTAAGGAAGAGCAGACGTTTCCGTTAGTGCACGCGGTGGTATTGAAACCAGAGGGCATGGAACTTAATCCACTGCTCACAATGGGGCTGAGCACTTGTGGTTTTGTTGTTCCCAATCCATAAAAAGATGAGTAGGCGGAGGTTGTACCTTGCTTGCCAGCACCGAAGTAAATCTTGTTGAGATCGTTGGCAATCCATATGTCATTTGTGCCAGCAGCGGTTGCCATAGAGGCTGGAATGGCCCCAGCGTAAAAAGGTGTTGAAGCTCCTCTTTTTAGCTGCTTGGCAGGGAAGTTTGTGCTGTTCCAGAAATAGCCGTAATTAACGGGGAAACCGGCGCCATCATGCGGCAACACAGCACGTTGCAGAATGGTTAAGGTGGATGTGTCGACATAACGGTCACCTCCGGTTAAGGCCAATCTCATCATGTCGATGGCAGAATTCGTCGCCCAATTCAGAAAATTACCACTGAAGGTTTCCCCTGTGCATCTGCGACTGGTTGCAGCACCGCTGCGATCAAAACGTTTGTAGTCATCGGTCGTGAGTGGAGAAACTGGTGTTTCGGTGGGTGCTTTGTTATACGTGTAGCAACTCTCCACGTCGTAATACCCAAGGTACTCGGATGTATTGGAATAACTCCCATCCGTTGTGACGCCTCCTGTACTATTTGCTGGGTCGAGGTATTGTGCCCCTACCGTCGGAAACTCTACAGACAACCCTAGTATCAAAGCCGGTTTATCAGAAGCGCTTGGTGTGTATAACGGATCTGCAGACAGAGCAATCGCAGGCGGTGATGTTGTTTGACTGATTGCAATGAATGAAGTGAATGCAACAACGGGAACAGTGACCGCCAATACTTTTTTTTGCCACGACCATCTTGGTCCTCGGGTACGAATTTGTTCAAGCATTCGGCGCCAAAAAGTTGAACTCGGTTGCGTAGAGCGAAGCAAAATATCGTTTCGGGTTTTCATAGAGTGCCCCCGCTTTCTAGATTCTGAACAGCATTTGAACCACTGACTGGATGTCAGCACGCGGGCCAAAACCCATGGATGTGACTCGGTACAACACCTCTTGCTCTGGGTTGGCTGCATCACCTGTTTGTGAAATGACTGGCTCGATGATGTAACGTGGTACCTGCGCTGGTTGGATGCCAGCCCCACCTGACTCAAAACTGGCTGAGGTGAATGTGCCGAAGGCTGTGGTGGCAGCACTGCTGGTGAAGTCAGCTGTCAACCATGCTGGCTTACCCGTACTGACCGCCGCGCACAAGCCAAGTGCATTGCCTGAGGTTCCGCAGCCAGAGCTGGGGAAGTCGGCTATTGACTTGCCGTCAAAAACAGCGCGTCGGGTTGACGTCACCGCTGGGTTCCAAATGTCGTTCTCTGCGTCAATCAGTCCTGCCTCTGCTGCTTGCCAGGCCATCTGTTGATCACGGTCATTGCGGGCACCACGCTCACTCATCAAAGCAATCTGGGCGCCACCAACTCCCAACATGGACACCACGACCAGAATCAACAACACCATGATCAAGGATGCGCCACGCTGCAGACGATGATTCGGTCTGGGGTTTGTGCCTTGTATGTACTGAACAGTTGTCATGTGTTTACAGCCCCTGATCATTTCGTAAATGGATGGTGAAGGTCACAACCTGTCTAAGGCGTCCATCAGCGGGTGGCGTGAATCTGGTGCCTTTATCGAGGGCCGACCCTGTTGCAGTTGCGCTGGTTGAAAGCGCAAACCCAGCAGTACCCGTGGCCGACTCTTTGGCCATGCCAAACGGGTAATACGTCACGGATTCCTTTCCCTGCTGAGAGTTGGGGGGGCCACGGAGCACCATCCCAATGCGTATGCTGCGCACACGGCGCCAGTTGTTGTAAGTGGCCTGAGATGCCGGATCACCCCCCACAACCATTTGGTCTGCACGCAGGTACTTGTCGGGGATGGAATCTGCGGTGCCATTAAAAGAGGAGTTCACCGACGTGAAGCCGTCTACACCATACAGCACTTGAAAGTTTTCAACACCTTGAATGATCGGTTGCGAGGTATAAGGGGCCAGCCCGGTAGCTGATCGTGCGCACATCAACGAAGGCTCCCCATCGTTCCCTACAGACACGTGGAAGACGCTGACCATCCTGTCGTTTCTATCGGTTGGTATGGCGGTCACCGGATAACCTGCACAGTCGATCATCGTGCTGTCCGCAGTACTGGACGAGTCATCGTTCAGTTTGGCGGTTTGGTACCTGAGGATAAGAATATCGCTGCCATCGCTTGTTGTTCTGGTGGTGGCTGAGGTCAGGTCAGTCGATTTGAATAAGGCATTGTTGAAGCCCGTGACATTGGCGGCAATCAGCCCATTTGCGTCATCTTCGATGTCTTCCGGGCTGGGTGTCGCAATCGCGTAAACAGGGTCCTTGAAGCCTGCCTGCGATGCAATCCGCTGAATCAGATCAGCTGCAAATCGGCTGTTGTCGCGTAGTTGAGAGGCCGCATCAACCGTGTTAACGCCTCGGCGCGTCACTACCAGCGAAGACACAGCAGCCAATGTAATTACCAACCCGATAACGAGGGCCACCATCAATTCGACCAGCGTCATCCCTTTTTCATGGTTGTGCATATCAAATCCCTGCCGTTACCTGCAGCACAACAGACGGTGCAGAACCATTGTCAGTAGCTCGGTCAAGCGCTGCTGCGCCAGTGGCGGACTTGTTGGTGGCACCTTTGGTCCAACCAATCTTGATGACAATAGGTGCAATCGTGCCGGAAGATGGCTCTGTGCAGTCCCACTGCGGTAAGCCCGTTGTGTTATCAAATGCAGCGGTGTCAAAACAAGATACCACCACTGCACCTGGTAGCTCTGCGTCCACTCGTGCCAGCCACTCCGTCATCTCAGCGTTCGCAACCTCAGTAGCACTAGAGCATCCCGTCGCAGCGGCAACATTCAGGCAATATGACGCTGTTGTAGGCGCCAACGGTGATTGAGCGGCAATCAAGTACGGATTGTTGCTGGCGAGAATACCAACGGCTTTGTTGCCGCGAATCATGTCGGCCAATTCACGCGCCAGAACCACCCCCGAGCTCTGCAGGCGTGCCTCCCGGTTGGCATGTAACGCAGCAGCCTGCATTCCAACCATGCCCAGCAAACCGAAGGACAGGACCACAATTGAAACCAAGACTTCAATTATCGAAAAACCACCAGACCGCCTTGAGTACAACGGCGGGCGGGTGTTTCTCGTGGATGTGACTGCTGAGTAAATGGGTGAGTACGAACTGTCCATGTCACGAGCTTAAGCTCGATTCATTGATGCAACAAGGTACTCTCCATCCGCTTGTCCAGCTTGTATTGCCGACTGTCGGATGCAGCCATCATTGGCCCAATGAATATCTGCAGCTACCGCCCCACCTCATCCACCAGTGTCTTGAAGTCATCAATATCTTCAAAACTACGGTACACGCTGGCAAAACGTACGTAGGCCACTTTGTCGAGCTTTTTCAGCTCAAACATCACCAGCTCACCAATGCGGGTGGAGAGCACCTCGCGCAGGCCCAGGTTCAGCAGCTTTTCTTCGATGCGTTCCACCGCGCCGTCTACTTGCTCGGTGCTTACCGGGCGTTTGCGTAACGCGAGTTTCATGGAGCCTAGGAGTTTGGCGCGTTCGTATTCGATGCGCCTGCCGTCTTTTTTAACCACCGCCGGAAAGTTGACGTCCGGGCGCTCGTAAGTGGTAAAGCGTTTGTCACACGACGGACAGCGTCGTCTGCGCCGGATGAAGCCCCCGTCTTCAGACACCCGTGTTTCCACCACTTGGGTGTCTTGGTGACTGCAGAAGGGGCATTTCATGCCGCTGCTCAGCCGTAAACCGGAAAGAGGGCGGTCAGTGCGTGAACCTTGGCACGCACTGCATCAATATGGGCGCTGTCCCTTGGATTGTCTAGCACGTCTGCTATCAAGTTTGCAGTGATGCGCGCTTCTTCGTCTTTAAAACCACGGGTTGTCATGGCCGGGGTGCCGATGCGCACACCGCTGGTGACCATGGGTTTCTCCGGGTCGTTGGGGATGGCATTTTTGTTGATGGTCATGTGGGCGGCACCCAGCAC
>WSSedL1CaDRAFT_10001622_pt1 | contig 12751 bp, 15 predicted proteins | sample WetSurSL1Cattail_FD_9464 | JGI IMG/M metagenome (IMG submission 9464)
ATTACCTTTTTTCAATTCAAATCGTAAAATCAAAGAGCGCTTGTATATTATTTAATATCAACAATATATTAAACATCTTGCAAATTTAGTGCATCAGCAGTAAACTAACATATTGGATTATCTGGAGCAGAAAGTGATGGATTACATTGTTGCTGTAAAGTTTACTCTGCCTGTTCAGCGGATTATACAGCAAAGCAATAATTGGATTATATTGGATACGGGAATTGAAATTTGTGAACAAATGTACCAAAGCGAATCTTGGGAGAAACCACGCAGAATCGTTATCGTTCGCCAAAAGATAAAGGACAGACCCAAAGCTCCAGGCAACCAACTAAGGCTTTTTGAGGAAGAGGAAATTTGTAGAAACTATCGTTATTCAGCCTATGTAACCAATATGAAACTTCCAGAGGCAGAGATTTGGAGACTTTACAGAGGCAGAGGTGATGCTGAAAATCGGATCAAAGAACTAAAATATGATTTCGGATTTGATAGTTTCAACCTTAAAGACTTTTTTGCAACCGAAGCTGCATTGACCTTTGCAATGATAGCCTACAATCTAATGGCATTGTTCAGAATGTTTGTACTTCAAGAAAAAACGCAAAAAACATTATCTACCCTTAGATATAGGACATTTGCTATTGGAGCCTATTTTGAAAAAGTCAACGATAAACTCGTTCTCAAAATAGCTTTGAATAAAAAAAGACGTGCATGGTTCTCCGGCTTGTGGAACTATTCAAGTGTATTCGATTTTCCGTTCAAACTTTCTAATGCGTAATCTGGGTTAAATCAATCGGACTATCCATATACCAACTGCTGTAACCACCATCGGGACAAACCAGAATAAATTGATGTTCGGTAGCCAGCATCTTGATGACCGAAACGGAAATACAGGCATGTATTAAAAAGCAGAAACCTAATAAAGAGGTTTCTGCTTTCATGAAAATAATCAACCAGTTGGGAAACGATTATTTTTGATCTTTGTGTTTAAAATAATCTAAAAGAAACTGCGCATCAGCTTCTGAATGTTGACGAACAGGAGTCAAATCCACATACTCATAAGGAATATAGGCAATCACTTGCGAAAAACAAAGATGTCCATCATTGGTTAACATGACTGCAAGTTTCAAACTATTACCTATTGAAGACTTGAGATATTGTAGTTCCTTCAAATTGCCTGATTCAATGATTCTTATCAGTCTGTCACGTTCACTGGTATCGAAAGAGACTTCATATTTCTTAAGCCTCTGATGATTGCTGCCTGAAATAAAAGAACTCTTCCTGAAAAAGAATTTCAAAACACCAATAGTAAAACTAACTGCGCCAATCACAAATAAGAACTGAGGAAGTATATCACTCACATTCCACTCAAATGAGGAATAAATAATAAAAAAGACAAGCCCTATAATAATTAACAAAGATGGCAACACGATAGAGCTCTTTGTTTTGTACACTATACTGTTATCTATACTTTCCAGAGCATGGACAATTGATTTATTTTTTTCCATAAGGATATAATGTTAGGTGTGAGCAAAAGGGATTTGCTCACAAACTATAATTTGTAAATTTATTATTTTGAATACGATAAAATGTTCCGCTTAAGCGGGAAAGAGAAAGAAAGGATGAATCAAATCAGGAGCTTACGGAGATAATAGAGATAATAGCCATCCAGCTGTTTATAGGCCGACTTAAGCAAAAAGCCGGTATAACCTATACAGTATTGACTATTCATCAACTGCACGGAATGGTTTATGCGAAAAAGATTAGACAGCGATGGAAGAAGACGAGACCTTACATACTGAAACGAATGCGGCAGTCGGATTTGTTCATTGCCTGCGGCTATGGAAAGAAATAAGTCGGTAGCTGAAAATACGCTTTGATGCTCGTCAGCCGAAGGTTTATTAGTTGCAATTTGGCTTACATCAGGCTTCACGCTTTCATTTCGGGAAACGAACGTAGATGCTACTCCCATAAAAAGAGCAACAGCCAACAAACAATATGTAAGCAAACGTTTCATGTCACAAAAGTACAATATATAAAAGAGTTACGCAACTTTAGTAAAAACAGCCGAAAACAGGGAAGTATTTAGATCCGATTCGGCTTACCCGGTTTAGTTAGTTGGTTCGTTTGATAAAATCTTTTCAAAGCAAACACTGTTCTCCACATTTTCATATTGCCCATAGTTGGGAATAAGGTGGTAAGCGTTTTTAGTATACAATCTGATGGCTTCTGGTTGCCTTTTCCCGGTTTCCAAAACACATCGCGAAGCGTGTAGTTCTACGGCCCAGGCTTCCAGATTTTTCAAAATAACCGAAGCTACTCCTTTTCCGCGGCAGGCAGGTGCTACAAACATTCGTTTTACCTCCATCGTACCCAGTACATAGGCTTTTATAGCTCCACATCCCACGGGTGTTTCATCGTCGTAAGCCACAACAACTTCTTTTATTTTATCTATCTTATTAAACTGCGCATAAAAGCCATGTTCTTCTCCGTCACGGTTACGTAGATCGGCATCAAGTGCCACAACCAATTTCCGGAAATCAGGATTATCCGAATTTGTTCTGAGACAATAAATCATCCTGCTCTGTCTTTTTTTGTTTTAATTACTCTGATAGGAAACCATCACTTGCAGCGCATTTCTAACACAGGTTCCCACTTTCCATCCCGACTGATAGGCCGATGATCCGGATGCAATATCATTACCGGACGATTGAGCAGCTGAAATAATAACGATGCTCACAATAAATAGAATCACCAGAATAATTCTGTTTCGTTTTTTCTTTTCCATGTCACGATTGTGTATTGTTATTTTTATTAACGGTACAAACATACGAAATCAGCTTAACATCTCCAAATCTTTCTGAATATACTTTGCATACATGACTGAAAAAATGCCTTTTACCCAGATTTAAAGCCCCCAACAAACACAGAGCATCGGGTTTCGATATATTGTTTTGCGGTATAGGGGCTCATACCGGCTTGTCTATGGGCAGAAATAATTCTATCTTTGCAACGAAATTACGTTTCCAGCTCTATTATTGCATATTAACAACTCGTAAATACAAAATCTTATGTTTAAAACAAATCAGTACTTCGATGGAAAGGTAGTTTCTGTCGGATTGGAATCGGCCGAAGGAAAATCCACTGTAGGGGTTATGGCAGCCGGTGAATATGAATTCGGCACAGCTACCGTAGAAGTTATGACAGTTATATCGGGACAACTCACCATCCAGCAACCGGGCGAAACGGAATGGAAAACCTACAAAAAATTCGAAAGCTTTGTGGTAGCCAAAGACGTAAAATTCAAAGTGAAATGCACCGAAGATATCCCCTATCTTTGTTTATACAAATAAGACACTGAATATCTAAATAGATCTGCCTAAAGAGCATGGTTCGGAATAGAATCAAGCTCTTTAGTTTTTTTATATCTATAAATCAAAGCAGGTCCATTATGAATTATGCATTGTGAATTATACATGAATAAAGTATCTTTGCGGCGAAATAAAAAAAACGCTCTATGTCTTTCAATCATTCTGAAACAAACACTCCGCACACTCCCGCCCCACTCTATAAAATGTTGGTGCTCGATCTTGATGATACCTTGCTCCACGACGATCACAGCATTTCAAGCCGCAACAAAGAATTATTGACCCTTGCGCAAAACATGGGTGTAAAAATAGTTCTGGCTTCCGGCAGACCTACACCTGCCATGCTGCAATATGCCGAAGAACTGGAACTGGCTAAACACGATTCTTACCTGATTTCGTTCAACGGAGCTGTGGTCACTTCGATGAAAACCAACGAAATTCTGTTCGAAAAGAGTCTTACACGCGACGAAATTCACAGCCTGTACGATTTCAGCGTGGAGAACAAGCTGCATATCATCACCTATTCCGACAAAGGAGTGATAAGCGAAACGGATTCCGAATACATAGACGTAGAGCTGAACCTCACCGGCCTTCCTCACTATAAAGTTCCTGATTTCAAGGCGGAAGTTAGCACATCGGCCGTGAAATGCATTATGCTCGAAGAACCCTCCTACCTCAAAGAAATGGAAATAAAGCTAAAAGCCGAACGAACCGACCTGAGTGTGTCCCGTTCAAAACCTTTTTTTCTGGAAGTAGCCTCTAAGGGCATTGACAAAGCTGCCAGTATCGACTTTCTGGCAAAACGACTCGGAATAGAACAAAGTGAAGTCATTGCCGTGGGTAATGCCGGCAACGATTTAAGCATGGTACGCTACGCCGGACTCGGTGTATGGGTAAACAATGTGGCTCCCGAGCTACGCCATGAAGCCGATGTGATAGTAGCCTCCAATAACAACGATGGAGTAGCAGAAGTCATCGAAAGATTTATTCTTCAGTAAAGCGGTTAATAAATCACACAACATAATGTTGTATTCTTTAACTTGCCGTGTAAAGAATGCAATCTCTACCGTGTTGATAAGATAGAATCCTCTCCGTTTTTTTCTCTTATCAACTCAAACTCATTTCCCATTTTCTGTCCCCTTGTTTACGTTCCAACCTGTAGTTCTGTTTTTGGTATAAACCTCCAAACACACTCCCCTATTTTTCTTATTTTTTTTGTAAAAAATATCTGTGTCCTAAAAGTTGTTGACTCCACTTTTGCAAACAACTATAAATAAAGTAATTGAAAAAACGCTTGTCTCACTTTTTCATGGCTCTTTTTTTTGTTGAGTTATTTGTTTGATCTAATTTAGCATCACGAAAAGGACTTCAATATAGCCGCTAGCTTATTGCTTTTTATTTTCGTTTAATGGAGAAACAGTATTTAGTACAATGATCATTATGGAACACTCGTTATATGACTTTATGAATATGATTTTGATTGTGGCTTGTGCAGCCATGTCAATGGTATTTCTAGCGGTTCAACTACCGTCCGATAAAGGCATAAAAAAATATCGCAAATCGCTTCGTTTTTTGGCAAGCGCCTATTTAATCATGTCCGTCATCGGACTATTGATTCTGGTGCTCGATTTACCGGTAGTAAACCTCATTCCGATGGAAAATCTTATTGTTGCCTCGCTGCAGGCTCCGCTGTTTACTTTTACGCTTATTGTACTTATAAACCCTCAGTTTGTTACACGGTCTTACGTCCTTAAACAACTGTATCCAACTGCTGCTTTTATTGTTCTGTATCTGGCAGTAGCTGCCCGATGGGGTAATCCGGTTATTACAAACCTTGAGGAACTAAAACTGCAGGCCTACCACCCGGCTGTCATGGTTCGGGAAATGTTTCTGATTTACTACGCCTGCCAGTTGGTGTATCTGACCAAAGTATTTATTCACCAAGCTAAAAAGTACGAAACAGAAATAGACAATTTCTTTTCAAACAGTTTTTTGTTACATCTCCCCGGGATACAATATTCTTTTTATTCAGCCCTTATTGTGGGTATATCTACCTTAATTTCCTGCTTCCTGTTTACTGAAATAGCCACATTGATATTTACAGTTGTTTATTGCCTGTTTTATGTCGTTTTCGGTCTTCATTATATTCAATATCCGCGTGTTTTTAAAGATATAGAACAAGCTATCTATCCGCCTATAGATTTCAACACACAGTCTGAGAATACACAGTTGACATGGAACCAATTAAAAACAGAAATTCTGAATGAACGATATTATCTGGTATACGGTGTTACCATCGAACAGATGGCGCAATACCTCAACATCAGTAGAGCAACACTGGTTTATTTCATCAATAGCGAAGAAGGCATGAATTTCAATGTTTGGATCAATGCACTCCGCACTCAATCGGCTGAAGAGCTGCTTACCGAGCATCCCGACTATTCGCTCACTCAAATAGCCGAGGTAATTAATTATGGCGACTCACCTATACCTTCCGACTTGCGTTATAAGCTCGCTTAGCTATAATTGTTCTGCAAGTTATCAAATCGGCTTTGTAACTTATCGAGCGCATTATGGAACTTGCAAAGTTCGCTTTGTAACTTTCAGAGCGAACAATGTAACTTGTCGAGTTAACCATGTAAGTTGTCAAATCGACTTTGTAACCTGTCGAGCGCGTTATGTAACTTGCAAAATTGACTATGCAACTTTCAGAGCGAATCATGTAGTTTACTGAGCAAACCTTGTAATTTGCAAAGTCAATAATGTGGTTTGTAAAGACTATCTTCCAAAAAACGAAAAGGCTTGCTCCATTTACGGAACAAGCCTTTTACGATATATATTTGCCAGCACTTTTCAGAATTGTTTAAACCCGATAATTTCGCGAACCTCGCAAGCCGTTTTAGTGACGTTTCCCTGCACTTTTTCTTTCCTCGTACAATGATGTGTCAAAACGCAGGCTCCGTTGGTTTAAATCGCTTTAATTTCCTCTCTGAGGGGTTCTGTGAATCTCCTGCGCCAATTGCCTTATCATATTACTGTAGTGTATCTGAAAGCGTCCATTTGCATGAGCATTTGTTGCAGTGGAATGACAAACGGCTAAATGCCTCAGCATAGAGATAACGAGCGCACACTTAAATCATCATATTCATAGCTTCACGAACTTCACCTAAAGTTTCAATTGCAGTTTGTCTTGCCTTTTTGATTCCATCTTGCAAAATACTCCTAACATAAGATTCGTCCTTTTCCAATTGAATGCGTTTTTCTCTTATTTCTTTGAAATAGCTGTTTAGTACATCAGCCGTAATTTGTTTTAATTTTCCTGACCCTGATTCTCCAATCTCTGCTGCAATCTCTTCCGGGCTTGTTCCCAAACAAAGAGATGATAACCTTAGTAAATTGGCAACCTCGGGTCTATTGACAGGGTCAAATGTGATATATCTTTCGGAATCAGTTTTTGCCGATTTAATCAACTTGTATGTTTCATCTTCAGTTGATTTTATCATGATGCTATTATTCCTGCTCTTACTCATTTTTTGATTGCCATCCAGTCCCAAAATCATGGGGGACTCACTTAATAGTCCTACCGGCTCAGGAAATACATCAGCATTAAACTTAGTATTAAACCTTTTAGCAATGGTTCGTGTCAACTCGATATGCGGTAACTGATCTTTACCAACAGGTACAACATTACTTTTGGAAAAAAGAATATCTGCTGCCTGATGTACCGGATACGTATACATTCCGGCATTAATAATTTCTTTTCCTGAAGCTGAAATCTCCTCTTTAACTGTTGGGTTCTTATTTAATTCCGAAAGAGAGACAAGTGACAAAAACGGAACCAATAGTTGATTTAATTCCGGGATATGACTGTGTGGAAAAATATAGGTATTATGTTGCTTTGGATCTAAACCACAGGCTAAATAATCTAATGTGAGTTCAAATACATATTTTGAAATATCTTTGAAAACGTCACGATCCGTTAATACCTGATAATCTGCAATTAAAATATAGGTTTCAACACCGATATTTTGCAATTTCACCCGATTTAGAATAGAACCAAAATAATGTCCAATATGTAAATTCCCGGTTGGTCTATCTCCTGTAAGAACTCTATACTTAGCAGGGTTTATATATAAATCCTTTTCTAATAATTTGCTTTTCAGAACAGCTTTGTCAAATGATGCATTGGATATTCCAATTGTATCTTCTTTTGTCATTATTTAAATTTTTTTTTTTACGATTTTCCAAGGGAAGACTTCCGGTAGATCTAATTCCGCTAACAACTGTTCCTTTTATTTCAAGTTACAAGTTGCATAAAAGAGACCTAGTCAACGAGTAAAACAATCTGTTTTGATACTATTTCCGTTAGAAACTTTGAGTCTCTGACTAATAAACTACATTACATAAACACCCGTTATTCTATCGGAATAGTTCTCTTAATGCGTTGGTCCAACGAAGTAAGAGTCTCGGTAGTAGCCACCCCTTTGATTTCCTGAATTCTTCCGTTCAGTAATTCCATTAAATGTTCGTCATTGCGGGCATAAAGTTTTATCAGGATAGTATATGAACCAAGCGTATATTGCGACTCAACAATTTCCGGTATTTTTTCCAGCTCGGCAACAACCTCTTTGTACATAGAGCCACGTTCAAGCGTTATCCCGATATATGCACACATTTGAAATCCGAGCATTTTGGGATTCACGGTGTACCCCGAACCTGTAATAACGTCAATGTCTATCAACCGTTGAACGCGTTGATGAATAGCAGCACGCGAAACTCCACATTCTTCGGCAACATCTTTAAATGGCATTCGTGCATTTTTTGTAATAATCTGCAAAATTTTTCGGTCTAATTGGTCTATCTTTTCCATTGATATTGGTATTTAATATTTTAATGTACTTCTATTTTATATACTGGTTAATTATTGTTTTGTAATGCTGGATGTTTATGAATTTTCCCGATAGAATAAATTTGTCATTTAGGCAGCAAAATTACATATAATAAATGGAAATTGAAATATTATTCTCATATATAACTAAAAAAGGATATAAAAGAATGATATTTATTTCAAAAAACTTTCTTTTTGACACAAAAACAGTCGAAATAAATTTATTTCGACTGTTTTTAAGTGTGCAATAAAAATAATTATCGACGTTGTTGTTGCATCTGTTGTTGCATCTGTTGCATTTGTTCTGCGCTCATCTGAGGAGCTGCTGGAACAGATTTTTCGATAGATAATAATTCTACTTCAAAAATCAACATGGAGAATGGTTTGATAGCACCACGATCGGCAGCACCATAAGCCAATTCCTGAGGAACATAGATTTTATATTTTGAACCTACAGGCATTAATTTCAATGCTTCAGTCCAGCCTTTGATTACCTGATTTACCGGAAATACAACTGGTTGTTTGCGGTCAACTGAACTATCAAATACGGTTCCGTTGATCAAAGTTCCATGATAGTTTACTTTTACTTTGCTTGTATCTGTTGGGATAGGACCGTTACCTTTTTTGATAACTTCGTATTGTAAACCGCTTGCTGTAGTGATTACACCAGGTCTCTTTGCATTGGCAGCTAAGAATTTTTCACCAGCCAATTTGTTAGGCCCATATTGTTTTTCCATTTTTTTAGCTTGCAGTCCGGTCATTGTTTTTCTCAAATATTCCTGAGCTTCAACAGGTGTCATTTGGATTTTAGAACCTCTTAAACCATTTACCAACCCTTGTTTGATCAGGTCAATATCAACTTTCAATGTTGAATCGCCCATCAAACCTGATTTCTTTTGATCTTTCAAAGAAGTACCGATTTTAGTTCCCAACTCCGCTAATTCGCTGGTTCCTTTTTCAACTTTACCTTTCATACCTTCATTCAAACCAGCCAACAAAGCTTCAATCGATTTTTTAGCCGAATCACCTTTGATATAATAGTTTTTAATTCCATCACCGTTAGCCAAACCAAATGCATAGTTCAAACTATCAAGTTGAGTTTTTAAAGCAGGAAGTTTTGGCTTATTACTATTACATGAAGAAAATGCAAATGCGGCTACTAAAGCCACCGCCATGAATATATTCAGTTTTTTCATTTTTCTGTATATTTTTAATTTGTTGAATAATTATTTTGCCTGTTGTGGAGCTTGTTGAGGTGCTTGTTGAGGAGCAGATTGTCCTTGTGGCATTTGTCCCTGAGCAGGTGCTTGTTGTTGCATTTTAGCTTGTTGCATTTTCATCATCGTCTTTTGAACATATTCCTGAGCTTGCTTAGCTGTCATTCCTTTGTCAAAACCATTTAAAGCATTTACCAATCCTTGTTTTACCAGTTTAGTATCAAATGCCAATGTTGAATCTCCCATTAAACCTTTAGCTTTTTGTTGTTTAAAAGAAGCACCGATTTCAAGACCCAATTTGTACATTTCGCCTTTGTTAGCTCCCGATTTGTAAGCTTTATCCAACGCTTTCATTAAAGCAATGATAGGTTTACTCGATGAATCGGATTTCATGTAGTAACTCTTAATACCATCACCATTAGCTAAACCAAGCGCATAATTCAAACTGTCATTCTGAGTTTTCAATGTCGCTTTTTTAGCATCGTATTTGCTGCACGAAGCAAGCATAAAAATGGCAACCAGCGCTACCAACGATAAAATACTTTGTTTTTTCATTTGTTTGTAAATTTATAATTTTTTATTTTTTTGTATCAGCGAAAATTATTTTTTTGAGCTCTTTGCAGATTTAGCACCTTTAGAGACTTTTACTGCTTTAGGCTGTTCAGTTGCTTTGGCTTCTACTTTTGGAGCTTCTTTAAACGGTTTCACGTCTAATAATTCAACTTCAAAAATCAAAGTTGCAAAACCTGGTATTACACCATTGCCTGCTCCTTTTTCACCATATCCCAATGTATATGGAACGAAAAACTTGTATTTTGAACCAACCGACATAAGCTGTACTCCTTCAGTCCAGCCCGGAATCACCTGATTAAGCGGAAATGAAATAGGTTCGCCCCGGTCAATTGAGCTATCAAATTTTGTTCCATCAATCAAAAATCCCTGATAGTGTACTTTTACCGTGTCGGTAGCATGAGGTTTAGGACCGTCTTTCAATGTCAGAACTTTATATTGTAAACCACTTGCTGTTGTTTGAACACCTTCCTGAGTTTTGTTAGCTGCTAAGAATTTAGCACCATCAGCTTTTTTTACTTCAGCATCTTTTATCTGAGCTTTAGCAATGTAGTTTTTAAAATATTCTGTTGCCACCTCATGCTTAATCAAGGCTGAATCCCCTTTCATAGCAGTAGAAAAACCTTTGATTAATAGATCAACATTCGATTTTCCTCCTGGAATCGCTTTAATGTTTTTAGCAAAATCGGTTCCAACACTCAGTCCTAATGCATAACTCATAGAGTCAACGTCATTCACAAGAACTTGTACAGGCGCTTGTACGGTAGCTTTATCTGTTTTTTTGTTTTTCGCAGTTGCTGAAGTCAAAACAAGGCTTACAGCAGCAATAAATAAAATAGTTTTTTTCATTCTGTAATTATATTTTTTTTTAAGTATTATACGATATCCAATAATTCAACTTCAAAAATCAATGATGAATGTGGAGCTATAGCTTGCCCGGCTCCTTGTGCACCATAGGCAAGATCAGATGGTATAAATAATTTCCATTTTGAACCTACCGGCATCAATTGCAATGCTTCAACCCAACCACTGATAACTTGCGTTACACCAAATGTAGCTGGTTCACCGCGATCTACAGAACTATCAAAAACAGTTCCATCAATTAAAGTTCCGTGATAATGTACCTTTACAGAGTCGGTTGCTTCAGGCGTTACCCCTTCGCCTTTTGTTATAACTTCATATTGCAATCCACTGGGCAATGTAACCACTTCGGCACGTTTAGCATTAGCTTCCAAAAAGGCTTTTCCTTCGCCCTGAGCCTTTTCACTCATTTTTGCTTGTAGGTTTTGAAAAAAATCATTGATAACTGTTTGAGCTTCCTGATAACTGATTTCAGGCTCTTTTTGCTCCATTACATCTTGAATACCTTTGGCCAATTGAGCATAGTCTAAAGCGCTGACTCCGCTTCCTAACAAATTGTTACCTAAACTCAAACCCAATGCGTAACTTACTTTCTTCATGCTATATTTGTTGATAATTAATATTCTTTTTATCAGAAAAAACGCTGCAAAGATAGCTGATTTGTTGGATAATAGCGCGTTAATTTTTCAAAATTATCGAGATGAAACAACAATCGGCAATTTAATTTGTTTTCGAATTCCATGTTCCGGATTAAATAGTTCAAAATAAGCGATGTAAATTCCAACGTTTGCAAGCTTGCCTTTGTCGGTTCTTCCGTCCCAAATAAAAGATCCATTACTTGCAAGCAAAATATTGGATGCTAATCGACAAATTTTGGCTCCAGCCTTATTCAAAATAATCACATTACCCACATAACCATCCATGTCGGTCTTATAATGTATCAGGCAAACATCATCCACTCCGTCATTGTCCGGCGAAAAAGCCTCCGGCTTCGTCCAAACCATTTTTTCTATTGTTTCAGAAGTTGCTATGTCCCTGTATTGCGAATTTTCGTATCCCGGTGTCCCGTGTTTTACTTCCGAGGCTGCAGAATGCCACGAATTTGCATTTTGAGTCGGCAGGTTCGGATTTATCCTTTCAAGCGACACTCCTTTCGGGTCTTTGATAAGTGCATGATGCCATTTCACGCTGTAAGTCAATTCATCATATATCGTATCTTTAGCCGCATTGGTCAAAACAAGCGTTGCACTTTCATTATTGAGTGAACTCCACTTGCTACTGATAATATTGCTCTCTTCCGGACTCTGATAATAATTACGAACTGAATCGGCATCAGTGCATAAAGCCAAATAAGCATGCGGCAACATTAACGTTTTGGGAGGAATCTTATTACCTGTGTTCAGGGTACCATCCTTTTTTCGGGTTGTAAATATCAAGTCCGATACATTCAGTAATTTCTCCGAATTATTGTAGATTTCCAAATACTCTGTCGAATTATCCGGATTATCAAATAAAATTTCATTGAACAATAAGTCACCGACTAATATTGGTTCTATGATTCCAAAAGTACTATCCTTTTGTAGTATTGAATTTCCGGCTAAATCTATCAATCCGGATGTTTCTAAAGTATAAATAACTCCTCGCTCAAAATAAGAAGGAAACACTAACTCAATAGATTTTTTATCTTCTGAAATAGTTTGCGAAGCAGTGTTTCCAATCTCTTGGTCGACATTAAAAGTTGCATGACCAAAATCCATCGCCTCCGAAAAACTTAGTTTCAGCTTATTCGGTTGTTCAATGCTTAAGCTTGTCCATGTAGGTGCTTCTTTGTCTTCATAAAAAGAATTTTC
>WSSedL1CaDRAFT_10001623_pt1 | contig 12748 bp, 11 predicted proteins | sample WetSurSL1Cattail_FD_9464 | JGI IMG/M metagenome (IMG submission 9464)
CAAGGGCGAATCCTAGCAATCCTCAAAATGCAGGATGGCATTTCAACAAAAGATTTATCTTACCTGTTGGGCATTCGTATTTCCTCGCTCAATGAGCTTCTTGCAAAGATGGAAAAGAGCGGCTATATCACCCGTGAGCCCTCCGAAGCCGACAAGCGCGTGATGCTTGTGAAGCTGACCCAGAAAGGTAAAAATGAACAACAGCAGGAGTGGAATCCCGACGATATTTTCGCTTGTCTATCAGAGGAGGAGCAAAAGGCATTTGCAGATTATCTCGATCGTATCATCGCGGCTATCGAAATCAAAATTGGTGTGGAAGTAGATGACGAGGAACGCGATTGGTGGACGCGCGGTGGACATATGGGCAAGCCCTCCCAAGGACCGCATAAACCGGAAGACGAATAAGCAATGAATTATTCTATCGTTGAAAATAACCCGTGGAATACAGATATTAGATGTTCTGCAAAAAGGCCAGAAATAAGATTAGAACTCTTATTTCCGGCTTTTTGTGTTTGCAGCAGTTAAAGATTGCAAAATGGAAAGAGATAATTACCATATTATATTAAACACATAAGGAGTAAACTAGTAATAGTAACTTCTTTGTATTATAATATAAGAAGAAATCGAAATAATGGTGATTTAATTTTATATTTAGCTATAGTAGTTAATAGATATTTAGTATAAAGTACAAAGTGATAAGAAGGTAGATGTTTTGATTGCAGAGCTAATTGAATTGCTAACGACTACAAATGCTTTGTTTTGATAATAATAAAGATAAATCGTAAGCGATGAATAACCTACCGTTTATAGATAGATATTCTAACCAGGAAGCATTTTTCCGACTAGATCGGTATGCTCCCACGATTTTCAGGTGTTTCAGTTTCTGTATCCATTACCCCAGAACATCGTTCCCGTATGAATTCACTCCACGGCATTAGCTGGTTTATGCCTGCGGGCTCATTTTTGTAGTCCGGCATGTACAGCAACAAGGTGTAAAGATACTGGAAGATATTCAGATGATTGGCTTTTGCTGTCTCAATAATACTGAGAACAATCGCACTTGCTTTTGCACCATCCGTTGTGTCATGAAATAGAAAGTTTTTTCTTCCCATAACATACGTTTTTGCTCGGCGTTCGGCGGCATTATTAGAAATCTCGCATCTGCCATCCAGCATATAATTCATCAGTGTTTCATGATGATTATTGGCATAATTTACTGCTTTCTCGAGCTTACTACCGCCAGTGGGATTCAATGTATCAATCCAGCTCCAGAATTCTTCCCAAATGGAAGTTTCTTGTTCCCTGCGCATTGACTTCCTATCCTCTGCTGAACGTTTTTTGTACATTCGTTCTAAGAAGAACAGACGGTTACAGAATACAACTCCTTTTTCAGCAGGGAGAAGGGTACTATCAAGTGCAGTTCCATCTTTTGGCTCCGGAATCTCCAGATCGGAATTAATATCCAGAAGCTTCAGCTTTTTACGCCGTTCCTTTGGAACAGCCTCATAAAACTTACGGCGACAATGAGCTAGACAGCATACAAGGATAACATCTTGTATCATTCCATATGCAGAGTATCCATCACAATGTATCATCCCTATATATCCAGATAAAAATTCAATTGGATAATCGCCACTACGGCCAGGCTGATAATCATATAGAACAATTGCTGGTTTTCCATCCGTTCCACTCAGATAGATCCACATATAGGATTTCGACGTTGCTTCCTTTCCCTCTTCATGAAGTACCTGGCACGGAACCTCATCCACATGGATGATATCACGCCTGATGAGTTCCTGATGCAGATAATCATAAACAGGGAGAAGGTATTCCAGTGCACACTGATTATACCAGTTTGCAGAGGTTTCTCTGGGAAGCGGAACTCCTTTCTGCTTCCAGTCAACCTGTTGCCGATAGAACGGCATGTGATTACCAGATTTCTGATACATGACATTGGCCACCATAGATGGTGACGCCGGACTGTGTGCCATAAGCGGAGTAGGGGTCTTTGCAGCAACGATTGTGGTATCTCCTTCCTCGCGACAGACCGGACAGACAACTGTCTCTGAAAGATAGTGGACTCTTTCCACCTTAGCGGGTATGATATTCAGTTCTTCGCGTACAAACTTATATCCAAGATGCTCCATAGGAGTATCACAATCAGGGCAAAGTCGCTGTTCTTCCGGAACATCACACCTCACATACCGAATAGGCAAGGAAGCATAGAGGTCCTTTCGTGATGATTTAGGTTTGCTTGTCCTGATATGCTCTGTTACGGTTGTTATCTTTGGTTCTTCTGCCGGTTCCTTTGCGTCAAGCATTTCCTTTGCGGCAGAAGCGGATATTTTCTCGCTCGATATACCAAAGAACTTTCGGCGGAACTCATCGAGGGTTTCATTCAGATTTGCAACCGTCACCTGAAGATCCGCAATCATAATCCGTAGATTGTCGATTGTTACCGCCTGCTCTTTGATGCGGGATTCCTGCAATTCATTTATCTGTTTGAGAAATGTGATCAGTTCCTCCGTTTCACCCGACATGCCAGTTTCCGCCTTTCTTTTTCTTACCTTTATTATACTAAAAGCAGTAAAAAGAGGCAAATCGGTGGTTTGTGCTATACCGTCATTTTGACGAACACTCAGAACGTGGATATCCTTCTGAAATGGCCGAAAACACATACTTTCTTAGGGTTTTCGTGAGAGATATCCACAGGAATGTTGACTCTGTAGGGATGTATCCAGATAACTTTTTCTATAAAAAGTGGTGGCGTGGATAACTCATTTTTACTCCGACAGAAGCAGAAAAAATATTTTTTCAACTTCTCTGTTTTGCACAATAGCTTAGAAATCCTTCTGCTTGCTACCAGGCTTTATCGCCTTTGGTTGTTCTATGGAGAGCCCTTCTAAGAGCCACCTGAATTCCTGTCTTGTGAGTGACCGCACTTCGGAAGCATTCCGTGGCCACTGGAAACGACCACTTCCATCAAGCCTCTTTAACAGAAGAACAAAGCCATCCTTATCAAAGTGTAGTGCTTTTAGCTTTCGGCTATCATGCCCACAGAAGAGATAAAGTGCATTGGAGTATGGATCCATCTGATAGGTATCCCGAATGATCGACATTAAGCCATCAAAACTTTTCCTCATGTCCGTCCTACCACAAATCACAAAGATTTTTGATACAGCGGACAGATATCCTAACACAGTCTTTGCAGCGCGGTGATGGTATTTGCAGCGCGGTGATGGTATTTGCGATTGTTTCACCTGCTGCAGCATTCGTGATCTCTACCCGAATGCCATGAACGGTCAAGCGGATTACTATATCACCAGCGAACTCCAATGAATTGTTCAGGGCCGGTGTATGGATAGGTGAGGAGTCCGAATCCGAAATCCGAAGTTGGACTACTTCCTGCTTACCATGAACCACTGGAAGCGTAGCTTCTGGTATTGCACAGGCACTGTCTCGAAACCTTCGGATATGATAATAAAAGCTGCTGCGTTGAATATGATGCTGATCACACCAGTCTTTGTCACTCATTCCGCTGGTGCGGCATTCCTGTACGAGCTCCAGCCATTCTTGATTGGTACGTCTTGGCTGTCTCTGTTCTTTTAGAACCATTCTTGTCCGACTCCTTTAAGTTTATTAGAGTGAATAAGGACAGTGACCAAAACAGATATGAACTAAACAAGTCCTAAGTCCTAAATCCCAGAACAGGAGAATTAACACTCTTGTACAAGAATTATCTCATGGATTTGGATTATTGAAAAACCGGTGGGTTATTCATCGCTTACGATAAATCTATTGTTTCCACTATATATATAAAAATATAAAAGTATAAGGAGAACATTTATTATGGATAATATTAAAGAAATTAGACTTGCAGTATTAATCGATGCTGAAAATGTACCCTATAGTAATATAAAAGGTGTAATGGAGGAAATCGCTAAATATGGAACACCCACAATAAAGCGTATCTATGGTGATTGGACAAAGACCAATGTCTCCGGCTGGAAGAGTGTTCTACTTGAAAATGCAATTACGCCAATTCAGCAATACAGTTATACAAGTGGGAAAAATTCCTCGGACTCAGCAATGATAATTGATGCGATGGATATTTTGTATACTGATAAAGTAGAAGGTTTTTGTATTATTTCCAGCGATAGTGATTTTACAAGACTTGCCATAAGATTAAGAGAAGCCGGCATGAAAGTTTTTGGAATAGGAGAGCGAAAAACGCCTAATCCTTTTATTGTAGCATGTGATAAATTTACATACATTGAGATAATTGGTTCAAAAATTTTACATGATCCGGATAACTTCGAAACCAAAAAAGATAATATTTCTTTAAAACAAACGAATGATGCCATAATAAAAATAGAAGAAGACATTATTTCATTAATTTCCAATACTATTATTGATGTTGCGGATGAACAAGGTTGGGCATTTATTGGAGATGTTGGAAATCTAATACAAAGAAAGCAACCGGATTTTGATGTACGTAATTTTGGTTTTACAAAAATAACTCCTCTGATAAAGGCCTTAAAGCAATTCGAAATTGATGAGAGGGAGACAAGCAATAGCAGAATTAAGCACATTTATGTTAGAAATAAAAAATAAAGTTCGCCTTGCGAGGGGAATAAAAAGGTTGGCCTGCCGGAAATCACAGAAAGGTGCTACCCATTCAATATCTCCTCATAAACAAAACACTCCGTAATATGATCATTGACCATACCGGTAGCTTGCATGAACGCATACATTATGGTCGAACCAACAAACTTAAAGCCCATTTTCTTCAAATCTTTGCTCAACTTATCGGAGAGTGGGGTACTTACGGGTAAATCACCGTGTTTCTCCCAATGACCTGTAATAGGCGCATAATCCACATATCCCCATATGAATTTGTCAAAACTCCCGTATTCTTCTATAACACTTAAAAATAACTTGGCATTGATCACAGCCGCATTGATTTTTAAGTGATTTCTTATTATTTTTTCGTTTGCCAGGAGCTCCTGAATTTTTGCATCACCATAAAGGGCTACCTTATTAGGATCAAACCCATCAAAAGCCTCTCGGAATGCTACTCTCTTATTAAGCACGGTTATCCAGGTGAGTCCTGCTTGCATACCTTCTAAAATAAGCATTTCAAACAGCTTGATATCATCATGTACAGGCCGTCCCCATTCGTTGTCATGATAGTCTATGTATATGGGGGTATTTCCTGCCCAAGAGCATCTTTTCTTTTCATTCATAAAGACTGTCCTCCATTTTTTGTTCGAAAAGAACTTCTTTCTTTAGGCTCTTTTCGGAAACATTGTGATAATATTTGAGTATTAGAAAGCTACCTAATTTAGGAGGCTCTAAATTTATTGATGAAAAACAAGAAATATGCTGCTATAGTTTTGGTACTAAAAATGCTTATTATCTAGGTTTATATTTGTTTTGAAATTCCTGCTTTGCGGCCTTGGAATATTTTTCAACAAATGCTAATTTAGCTACGGAGTATCCATTAGGCTGCCCATTTGGCATGCGTTCGATAATACCGTTTTCAATGTCCTTTAGTATATTTAGTTTTAGTTTCCCATATTCGGTTCTCACTTCAGGATTTGCTATAAGATAATCTCTAAAATATAATTCAGCCCAATTTCCCAAATATCTGACATGGAGGAAACAAACTTTTTCTGCATACCCGTCAGAAGAAAAGCCTTTACCAAGCAATAATCTCATCGGGTCGTCATTTCGAAAGAAAATTTCATCACCATATCCGATTACTTTTAAATCATCAATCAGCTTTGTAACATTACAACAACCGTCAATTTCCAATAAAATATCTATTATTGGCTTCGCTATCAAACCTTCGACCGCACTACTTCCTATATGGCTAATTCGTGCAATATCTTCGGCTTTTACGGCGTTTAAAATGTTTTGCTTTTCAATTTCATACCAATCTTTATAATTTGCGTTATATTCTTTTAAAATTATTGGGAACGTTTTTATCCATTCATCAGTTGACAATTCAGATACTTTCTTTTTCATAGTTGATACTCCTCGTCTATTATATAAAATATCAGTACTGTACGACGTTAAACAAGTATTTATTAATATTACCACATCTTTCCACTAAAATAAACAGAGCATATTTAAACAATAATTTTGAAAGTAACCACTTTATTTACGAAAAGAACCTTCTTTAAATTAATATGCATATGTTTCAAGCTAACAATCTGCTTTCAAGAACGAACTTGAGATAAGAGTTGTGTCCGACTAACTTACACATGAATAACAGTCTGTCTTGCAATATAATCAAACAGTAGAAATATTTTCTAAGGTGTAGTTGTTTTCTCAAGATCAACGATATCATTTATATAATGCACAGGAGGTAATATGCATGGACTATCGTCTACTTGGCTTCTTCAGCGGTTTTCCCAACTATCGCTTTCCCCACGATGTGGCTAAACGGCTTAGCGAGGAACTGACACATCGCGACAGCCTTGTCTTTGTGAGCGCTTGGCCAAAGGATCACGCAAGAAATGACAGTGATTCGGCCGGTATGCATGGCATGTTTGAGGAATGTAACATATCTTTCGCACGGCACTATGTAATTGATAACCGGATGGAAGCTTCTCATGCCATGCAATTGATTTGAATTTAAATGATATCGCAAGGTATAAGCATCACAAACGTTTATTCAGATTAATTCAATAAAGTAAAACATCTGACTCTCGCACTATGACAAGGTGCGAGATTTTTTTGCTAAATGTTCTCTCTTTACACAGAACATCAGTTCTGATATAATAGATTTAAAGGAGAACATATGTATGGGAAAAGTGATCTTTCATATTGATGTCAACTCGGCTTTCCTTAGTTGGGAAGCCGTTTATCGACTCCACATTCTTGGAGAAAAAACGGACTTACGTGAGATACCGTCAGCAGTTGCAGGTGACATTAAGAAGAGGCATGGAATCATTCTTGCCAGATCGTTACCTGCCAAGAAGTTCGGCGTAAGGACAGGAGATACAATTAATGATGCGAAGCGTTTGTGCCCGGAGCTTAAGCTGGTGTCGCCGCATTATGATTTATATGATACCAGCTCGAAGGCATTTATGGGGATACTCTGTGGATTTTCACCCTGTGTGGAACAGTATTCGGTGGATGAAGCTTACTGCGATATGACGGGAACCATTGGCTTATACGGGTCTGCGGTAATAGCGGCAAATTTGATTAAAGACAGGATTGCAAATGAGCTGGGTTTCACGGTCAATGTCGGAATATCCTCCAACAAGCTATTGGCTAAGATGGCCTCGGATTTTAAGAAGCCGAATCTGGTGCATACGCTGTTTCCGGAGGAGATGGAGAGGAAACTGTGGAAGCTTCCGGTGGAGGAGCTGTTCTATGTAGGCCATGCGACGAAGAAGAAGCTTCATGACTTAGGGATTCATACGATTGGGGAGCTGGCAAGGACAGATCTTAATATTTTGCGTGCTCATTTTAAGAAATACGGTGAGGTTATCTATGCCTTTGCCAATGGAATTGATGTATCCGTGGTATCGGAGGAGGTGGCGCCGAACAAAGGCTACGGCAATTCAACCACCATTGCCTTTGATGTAGACCGGGAGGGACCGGCCAAGATGATATTGTTGTCTTTGGCGGAGACGGTCTGTACCAGACTGCGGGCTGACAGCGTGATGGCGACCGTGGTGGCGGTGAGTATTGTTGATTCGCAGTTTCACCATGCTTCGCATCAGATGACGCTGCTTAGTGCAACAAATACGACGAATGAGATTCACAGGGCAGCCTGCCGATTGTTTGATGAATTATGGGAGGGTTCACCGATTCGAAATCTTGGAATTCACACCAGCAAGGTAGTCAGTGGAAATTTAAGCAGACAGATTAATTTGTTTGATATGAACCGATATGAGAGGCTGTCTAAACTGGATGCAGCTGTGGATAAGGTAAGGGATCGTTATGGGACTGATTCTATTATGAGAGCAATCTTCTTGGAGAACCCGGTATATCACATGGCCGGAGGTATCCCGCCGGAGAAGCGAAAGCCTGATTATGGAGAAGAAAGTAAAGCATGAATAGTTTTGTACCGCTGCAGGGCAGCGGAATGGAGGTTAGCAATGTTTCATATGCCTGTGGATGTAAATGCAACATTTAATGTGCAGGGCAAGATTAAGCCCATTTACATTCGTCTGGAGGACGAGCAACATGTCCTGCAGACCTATAAAATTGAAAGCATTATATTCAGTAGGGAAGAGAATTATGCAGGGATTTCGACACTACTCTTTTGCTGTAATATACTTGTGGGAGATTGTATGCAGATGATAAACATGAAATACCACATTAAGACGCATCAATGGGTATTAATCAATAATTAATAAAATGACATATTCGACAAAATAAAGTATTTATGTGATGAATATGTGTGAAAAATGTCTAATAATGTGATATAATGCATACATGAATATATAGATGTTGCTTGACAATGGCAAAATACAAAACTATATGATGGAGGCATAATGTTATGACAAAAAAATTGAACAATTTGAAGGTAAGGACAAAGGTAATTGTTTTAGCAGTATTACTACTGGCAATAGCAGTAATAATTACAGGAATATCAATTTTGAATGAAGTGAACGCAAGTCAGGATAAGATGATTAGTTCGGAGAAAAGTATACGGGAAAGCTATGATAAAAATATTAGAAATCAAGTAGAAAATGTAATATCATTGCTGCAGGGTATCTATGACAAACAGATGGCCGGTGAGTATACGGAGCAGCAAGCCAAGAAGCTGGCAGCTGATATGGTCAGAAGCTTAACATATGAGGGTAAAGGTTATTTTTGGATTGATACCTATGAGGGCGATAATGTAGTGCTCTTAGGGAATGATACGGAAGGAACAAATCGTATAGATTATAAAGATATTAAAGGTGCCTATATCGTAAAGAATTTTATTGAAGCAGGTAAAAATGGTGGTGGTTATATTGATTATTGGTTCCCGAAGGCCGGTGAGACAGAGCCCTCGCCGAAAAGAGGATATACGTTAGCTTTCGAACCCTATCAATGGGTGGTTGGCACGGGTAATTATACGGATTATATAGATGCTGAAATCAGTGCACTTGATAAACAGGAAAAGGATAGTTTGACAGGTAACGTTGTTGATTTCGGTATTATATTCTGCATTTCGATAGTTATAGCAATCGGTTTTGCAGTCTACATGTCGAGGAGGCTGAATAAGGACTTTATTATTATCAATCAACATGTTAATACACTTGCTACCGGTAATTTTAATGTGCAATTGCCGCAGAAATTTGTGATGCGAAAAGATGATTTCGGAGTCTTAGCTTCAAATCTTGAGATGATGAGGGAATCAGTTGCTAAGTTTGTTAGTAGTACAAAGCAGGAGGCAGACAGTATTACGAATGTAGTTGAATCAATCAACGGGAATGTAAAAGAGCTTAACGGAAACATTGAGGAGGTAGCGGCAACAACTGAGGAGCTTGCAGCCAGTATGGAGGAAACCGCGGCATCTGCTCAGGCAATGTCGGAAACTTCGACTGAAATTGAGGCTGCATCAAGATCAATCGCACGGAAATCACAGGAGGCAGCACTAAAAGCGGTCGAGATAAGCAAACGTGCGTCGGACACCAGAGAGGATGTTCAGCATACTCAGAATCAGGCAAAAGAGATGGGTATAGAAATTGAAAGGAAGCTCCAAAAAGCCTTAGAACAGGCAAAGATAGTTGCTGAAATAAGTGTGTTATCGGATGCAATTATGGGAATAACCGCACAAACCAATTTATTAGCGCTAAATGCTGCAATCGAAGCGGCAAGAGCCGGAGAAAGCGGTAAAGGCTTTGCTGTTGTTGCAGATGAGATACGACATTTGGCTGATCAATCAAAAAATGCGGTAGTTAAGATTCAGAGTATAACAGGTGAGGTAACCGAAGCAGTAAATAATCTTTCTGACAATGCGAGGGCGCTACTGGAATATGTTTCAAATGACATTGCCACAAGCTTCCAAAGATTTATCAATGTGTCAGACGTCTATAAAGAGGATGCTATGTATGTTGATGGATTGGTGACTGACTTTAGTGCCACTTCTGAAGAATTATTAGCATCGATAGAGAGCATTATCGTGGCGGTAAATGAAGTTGCCCATGCAGCTATGGAAGGAGCAGCAGGAACTGGAAATATTGCTGAAAAAATAACAGCAATAACAGATAAATCATTAGAAGTCACAAAAGAGGTGGGGCTCTCAAAGGAAAGCTCGGAACGATTAAAAAATGAACTGTCCAATTTTACCATTGAATAGTGAGATAAACTATAAATATGAAATACAATAATACAGGAGCACAAATTTACCGCATCACCTAGCTTGCAGCATTCTCTTTTCACTGGCTTCAAAGTAGGCATCGTCTATCTCGATTCCGATAAAGCGACGGTTTAATGCTCTTGCTGCGATACCGGTGGAGGCAACGCCCATAAAAAGATCCAGAACAATATCATGTTCGTTGCTGGCGACCTCAATAATTTGATTAAGAACGGCGATAGGCTTCTGAGTGGGATGCTTCGGAGTTTTAAGCCGTTCTTTTCCCATGCAAATCGGACTTTCAATGAAGTTATGCATCCTATTTTGTCTTGTAAAATTCCAGGTATGCCCCTTATTCCACATGCAGACAATCAGTTCACAGCTGTTAAGAAATGAGGATTTACGGATGTTAGGTACGGGATTGGTTTTATGCCATACCATGAACTGAAAGGTATCGAATTCATTATCGAAAGCTTCATGCCATTTACCAATCATATTGTAGCTGGTGAAGATAAATATATTACCGGTGGGTGAAAGTACCCGTTTAAACAGATCGATAAAATCGAAGGGGTCAAGCTCCTTTAAGTCCCAGGTTGCCACATCGTTATTAATTTCATTTCTCCACCCAAATACCATATTACCGGTGGAGTATTTTGCAAGGTTGTAGGGTGGATCGCATAGAATAAGCTCAATACTGCTATCCGGGATCTCTTTCAGCTTCACCGTGCAGTCACCGTGCAGTAGTAGATATTTATCTATGGAATCGATATCTATCATTTTGAAATCCCTCCAACCCATTATTGGATAAGTATAACATGAAAACGGTAAAATGGAAATAATTAACATTTATATTTTCCCGTATTAGTAAATTGCAAAAATATATTATGGGTAAGCGAAGGGTAGGAGAAAAAGATTGACGAAAAGAGGCTTTTGCAAAATAGCCAAAAAATACAAGCTATATATGCAAAAGCCCCTTAGTATCAAGAATTAGTTCATGTCATTATATTTGCGTTCCAACGTAGCCACGAGCTCTTGGTAATGCTTTTGGATACTGCCCTTTTCGGATGAATATATAAAACATGCCAGGACCTGTTGAATTATATAAAACATATACGAATATGTCACAAATTATTTGCATCTTATGATATCTCAACTTCTCTAATCCGGTAAGTCTTTGCGTCAACCTTCTCGAAGGAGTAACCAAGCTCGCTCACCAGGCCTTCCAGCCAAGCATCCCTAAGCTCATAGTAAATGTTTATATCACCTCCGACTTCTTCCCAATAGGGTGTATGAATACATAGTTCTCTTGTCCACACAACTTCGCTATCGCTCTGTTTAATGGTCCGGTTGGCATGGTCGCAGGGCATTCCGTCCAATAAATTATCATTAATAGCTTTATAAATTCCTTCCGCATTCAAACGAAATTCCTTTAAGGTTATTGCAAGATGAATCCCCTTTTTATTCAACAGAGCAAGAAGAGAATTCTTCGTCTCCGGATATTTCCCAAGAAGAGTTGTGACACAGTAAGCATATTTATATTCCACCTGGGACACCCGATCCTGAAGCCATCCATGGAGGTTGCAGTGGTCGATTATTTCCTCCAGGGGTTTGTTTTCAAAGAATCCGAAACGTATGTTGCACTCAGTCTCCAGAGCAAGATCGTAATTTTGATTTAGCAAATAGATTTCGTCAATGATTTCCTGTTGTAATTGAATTTTATTATATAACCAATGATGAATAGGTCCTAAAAAAGCACTCATGTGGTATCCTCTCATTCCTATCATACTTAGACAAGGGTAAAAGTATTTGATTTACAGAAAACTCTACCGGAGAAAATCTGCGTCTCTCCGGTAGAGTTTCCAAATCATAATAAATTATTCTAAAAATAACTTGAGGTCATCATCTACTGTACCGATGCCTGCGATACCGAAGGTTTCTACCAGAACCTTTGCCACATTCGGAGATAGGAAGGCAGGAAGAGTAGGTCCTAAATGAATTTTCTTCACGCCTAAGTGGAGCAGCGCAAGAAGGACTATGACAGCTTTTTGCTCATACCAGGCAATGTTATAGGCAATCGGAAGCTCATTGATATCCTCAAGTCCGAATACTTCCTTTAATTTGAGGGCAATCACAGCGAGGGAGTAGGAATCGTTACACTGACCAGCGTCGAGAACTCTTGGTATTCCACCGATATCACCCAAATCAAGTTTGTTATATTTATATTTAGCACAGCCTGCCGTGAGAATTACGGTATCCTTTGGAAGTGCCTTTGCAAAGTCTGTATAATAATTTCTGGATTTCTGGCGGCCGTCACAACCTGCCATGACAAAGAATTTGCGGATGGCACCGGATTTAACTGCATCAACTATCTTATCGGCCAATGCAAGTACCTGATTGTGAGCAAAGCCGCCGATGATTTCACCCTCTTCAATTTGAATC
>WSSedL1CaDRAFT_10001624_pt1 | contig 12746 bp, 9 predicted proteins | sample WetSurSL1Cattail_FD_9464 | JGI IMG/M metagenome (IMG submission 9464)
CGCGCCCGGAGTGCCATTTCCAGATCCCGTCCTGATTGCACCGGATGTACTATTTCCAGGCCTCATCCCGATCGCACCGGGTGTACTATTCCCAGGCCTCATCCCGATCGCACCGGGTGTGCCAGCCTTGGACCCCGTGCCAATGGCACTTGGAGTAGTAGTTTTCAGAACAATAGAACTCTTTGTCGTATTATAACTCACTGTCATGTTCAAAGATTTGGCAATTGCCTGTATCGGTACATATTCCTGACTGTTATAACTAAATGACTTTATTGCAATTCCCTTTGCATCTTTCATCGTAATCAGGCGCCCATTGAGGCTGATTTTCGAGTCTTTGTACGTTGCAGTTATTTTCTTTTGACCCGAAGCTGCAAAAGCTGAAATTGAAACCGACGATAGGATAAAAGCAAACACAACAACAGCTGATAAAACCTGTTTGAACCTTTGTAATTTAATCATATTTTCTCCTCCATATAGTAAAAATTCCTCATTCAATTTTGACGGCACCGAAAAAATATTTAGGTATTGAATGAGCTTGACATTATTGTATCAATGAAAGTTTAGAATTTGTTTAGAAATATGTGGCAAAACTGAGGCTATATTACCCAATTAATCCTTCGCGGGTATATACTCACCCAAGCAGAAAAGGCACCGGTAAAACCGACGCCTTTTCTGTTCAAACATACTATATATAATTTAGGGGTTGTCGAAGACACATCAATAGCTATCTTACTATAACCAGTTCAGTTTCCCCGCCGGATGCGCCGTCGATATCGGTATATATCGAAACGTTATTATATCTCTTATCCGTACTGAGCAGCGATTCATCAATGGTTTGTATGCTTCCGGTGCTGTCGATCAGATAGATAAGGCAATCATCCGAGAAGCTGTAGGTTCTGCTGTTTGCTCTGATTCTGTCCGCGTCCACAGCCTGAATCATTGTAGATTGAGTATCGGGATACTTTATTTCTGTAATGCTGTTAATCGCATTACCGCTCATTGTCAGCTTGAGTACTGCTCCGATACTGATTTCTTTTGATGTTGAGGACACTGTGTAGGAATATTCCTTTCCTTCAACGATCATTGTATAGACACTGGAAGTACTATCACCCGATTTTACGGTCTTTACCGACTTGACTACACCAAGCATGTAATTCCTTTCCGATACATTGTTCAGCAGGATCAGATTCACATCTTCGAATTCGCCGGTTTTATTCATGAACATGACCTCGCCCGACTGCAATTCACCGGAAGGCAGATCGCTCCATGCCAGTATTTCAGCTTCTGCATCAACATCATTGATGTTTGAGATATAGTTGATTATCTTGACATTACCGGCAAAATTATTAATATAAAGCTCTTCATTAGATAATATCTGCTTGTCATCTTTCCGGATATTTACCTCTCCGGGGGTTGAATAATTCAATGGTGTCAGAGTAACTGAATCATTCGCAAGTTTTTTGTATATTACCAGCTTGCCCTTAAGATCCGTTGGGTCATTATTGCAGTCAAAGGTATTTACGGAACCATTCATCATCAGCAGCTTCACTGTATACTTCTTCAAGCCTACGGTTGCTGCTTCATTTGAATCAATAGATGTATAGTTCTTAACGAAAGCAAAACTGGAATTGTCGGAATACAATGCCTCCTGGATGTCGACAACCGTACCGTCATAGCCTAACAGCAGTGTTACGCTGTCATCCACGCTGTAAGAATTTGCAGCGCTGAGCTTGGAGGTGTCAAAATATTTGTTGAGGTCATATGTTATGTCATCTACAATAATCTGTTTCGGCGTGTATTTGTTAGGTAAAATTCCATCAATCGTACCTGACAGCTTATTGTCAATTACCAGAACATATTTGTTCTTTCCCGACTTGTCGGAAATCTGGTAGACTACGTTAAAGTCCTCAATAGCACTTGATTTGATAGAAAGCCCGCTCGTCGATGTAACAGGGTCGGTACTGCGATCCACAGAATTTTTCACAATACTCAGGCTTCCGCTCAAATCTATGGATCCGAGCTTGGAATTGACAACATTCGCCTTATAATAGACTTCAGGTTTGCTGTATTCCGTGTACATGGTATTTAGCGTCATATTTGATGCTTCCGCCAATGTCTTGGTGGAATCCGCTTTTGTTGCTGTATCCAGCAATCTGTCCAATATCTGTGCCATTGCCCATCTGGGAACCTTTGAGGTTCCGGTAAGTGTCATTCCATCGGATAAACCGAGTGTCTTCGCTTTCTCTATATAGTTTTTGGGCCATGTTCCGGTCAGATCGGAAGCTGAGTATCCAAGAACCATTATTAATGCCGTTATAGCCTGTGAATATGTAACCGCATCCGTGGGATGGAATTTGCCGTCTGTCAGTCCGGACATATAGCCCTTGCTGACGCATAGGTTAATGTATCCGTTGTAGCTGCCATCTGCAGCTACATCAGAAAACACTGTTGAACCCGTCATGGTTTCTGCCGAGTCGCTGAGACCGGCAGTCATGATAATAATTTTAGCAAACTGTTCTCTTGTTGTTGCATCATTCGGCTTGAATGTGCTGCCGCTTATGTAGTCCATGATTCCAAGCGATGTCACACGCTCCACTGCACTATAATAGGCAGCGGTTGTCGGGACATCCCCGGATGCGGCAAATGATGAGCCGGAAATTAACAATATTGATAATGTAAGTACTAGAGCCAGTATTTTTTTCATTGATAAGCCTCCATTCGCTTAATTTTATTCGAATCTCAATGCTTCAATCGGATTCAGGTTTGCAGCCTTGACTGCAGGGAACATTCCAAATACAATGCCTACTATAAGGGATATGCCGAAGGATGTAACCATCCAGAAGGTTGAATAAGCCTCAGGTACCAGGCCAAAGCCGCCGAATATGAATTTGATGACACATACCCCCAGCAGCACACCGATCAAGCCACCCAGGCCGGTTACCATGATAGCCTCAATAAGGAATTGTATCAGTATATTGCGTTTTTTTGCTCCTATTGCCTTTCTGATTCCGATTTCACGCGTTCTTTCCGTTACCGATACAAGCATGATATTCATGATTCCTATACCGCCTACGGCAAGTGAGATAGCTGCTATTCCACCCAACATTGCCATCATCGTTCCCGTAACTTCATCCAGTGCTTCGAGCATCTGCTCGGAATTAGTCACCCTGTATGCACTATCACTCTTGAAGATGGTAAGCAGGAAAGCTTCAAGCTTCTCTATAATCGGATCTACATCCTCCGCATTTACTGCCTGTACTGAAAAGTTCCTTATGGTTGTATTTCGGCCAATTCTTTGTGCTACTGTAATCGGAACGATAATATAATCGTCTTCCGTACTGGTTTCTCCTGACTCTAATTCAGAAAGAACGCCAACTACAGTAAATATCGTTCCGTTTATTTTAATTTTTTCACCTACCGGATCCTGATCAATAAATAGCGTATTTACTACTGCAGTACCGATCAGTGCGACCTTTTGCCTGTTTTCAATATCACTGTCAATCAGGAATCTGCCTGATGAAACCGGTCTGCTGTTGATTTCTTCATACTCCGGAGAGGTTCCAAGCATGGTTGTTGTTGTCATACTGAGAGAACCGTATTTGACCGTAACACCACTGGTAGAAAGCGATGGCGCTATCCCGCTTATGGTGTCGCTGTTATCCTCGGCGAATTGCTTCATCTGGTCATAGGTAACCTTCCTGTTGCTGCCTCTGCCCATGACATTGACCGAAATCAGATTAGAACCCATACTTGAAATGGAGTCCGTGATGTTCTTGGTAGTGCCCTGTGCATATGCAACAGCCGCTATTACAGCGCCCACACCTATTATGACTCCCAGCATCGTCAATATGGACCGGCCTTTTTTGCTGAGTATGCTTTTAATCGCCATTTTAAATGCTTCACCAAATCCCAATCAGCTCACCTCCCTGTCTTCGGAGATTTTTCCATCTATGATTCTTACAACCCTGTTTGCCTGCATCGCAATATTATTGTCATGTGTTATCAGGATAACTGTATTGCCGCTCTCATGCAAGTCATGCATGATTTTCATAATTTCAACACCCGATTTTGAATCAAGGTTACCTGTAGGTTCATCTGCCAGCAATATCGGGGGCTTGCTGACCAGTGCGCGGGCAATTGCGACCCTCTGCTGCTGACCGCCTGAAAGTTCATTGGGCGTATGATGCACCCTTTCTCCGAGTCCCACTGCTTCAAGTGCTTCAACGGATCTACGGTACCGTTCCTTTTGATTTATCCCCTGATATACCAGCGGAAGTTCGACATTTTCTATTGCCGTTAGCTTCTTCAGGAGATTGAAGCCTTGGAATATGAAGCCGATTCTTGTATTTCTGATATCAGCCAGCTCATTGTCACTCATTACACTGATTTCATTCCCGTCCAGCACATAACTTCCCGAAGTAGGCACATCCAAACAGCCAAGCATGTTCATCAATGTCGATTTGCCTGAACCGGAGGGTCCTATGATGGCGACAAATTCATGCTGTCTGATGTGAAGGGATACGTCGTTCAGCGCTATTACACTGTTTTCTCCCATACTGTATGTTTTACATATGTTCTTTAATATTATCATTCTAATACCTCCGGGTTTCCTATTTGATCAGTTTGAACTACAGCGAAAACTTCATTCAGCGGCTTAATGCTCTCATGCCGGTAAGTATAACTTTAAAGTTTTCGCTGCAGCAGCTAACTTTAGATTAGAAACCTCCCGGTCCTCCTCCTCCTCCGCCGCTTGGCATTCCACCGCCGCCGGTCATCATTCCGCCGCCGTTCCTGCTGTTATTCTCTGTGGTAGTTGTCGTCTTGACTGTACTTGTCTTCGGGAGAACAATCGTCTGGCCTTCGGTAAGACCGCTGGTAATCTCTATGTATGTATCATTGCTGATACCTGTCTCGACTTCCACCATGTATGAGCCGTCATAATATGTATCAGCCTTTTCATTTCTGGCTCTTGCAAAGCTGCCCTTCACAGCTCCCTGTGAAGTGCTTCCGGACCGATTGTTTTGTCTGTTCATCGCCCCACCGGAGGTATTACCTGTCGGAGGCGTTCCTCTCATACCTGCTCCGGAGGTATTGTCAGTCCGAGGCGTACGCATCGCTGAACCGGAAGTTCCATCAGCCGGCGCCCCTCCCTTGAAGCCTGAACCGGAAGTGCTGCCATCCGGGGGTCCGCCAAATGTACCATTATTGCTTCCACCCGTTTGATTTCCGGAGCTGCCCGAACTGGCACCCTTTACATATACATAACTCTTCCCGCCCTGTTCTGTAACTGCTTCAAGCGGAACCCTAAGAATATCCGACTTATCTGCAATGATGATTTCCGCATCAATATTCATCCCGGTTTTAAGCTTCGCTGCGGATTCATCGTCTACAGTAACCGTTACGGGATATGTGGTAACGCCGTTGGAACTCGTACCCTCCATTGCAACATTTGTCACTTTACCTGTCAATGGAGTCGTTGCCGTTTCCTCGATCGCGTCGGAGGTAATCTTCACTTCCTGCCCGACAGCAAGACTGGAAATATCAAGTTCATCAATATCTACGGCGAATTCAAGATGATTCACATTCGACAGGACTGCCAGTGTCGTACCCTGTGATGCCGTATCTCCTTCTATGACAGAACCCATTTTGGTAATCGTACCGTCAAAGGTCGCTGTGATCTTATAATATGTAAGCTGCTTCTGCAGTATTTCCAATTGTGCTTTCAGATTATCCATCTTCATATTATTGGTTGATGAGGTCAGAATCAAATCGTTATTGTCAAGTTTCACCAGTAAATCACCTGCATTGACAAATTCATTTTCTCTTACATTAAGTTTGGAAACCGTTCCGCCGGCATCACTCTTCAGCACTTTATCGCTTTTATACGAAAGAGTACCGCTTTCAACACTGTCGAGCACGATTCCGTCAACAGTGATCTCAGCTGTTGCCTTCATGTCACTTTTCAATGATCCCGGATTTTCAACCTGTATCTCCACATTGTATATTTCTCCGCCGGAAGCTGCAGCGTATGGTTTGGCACTTACATATGTAACACTGCCATCGACAGAAAGCATAAGATCCTGTAAATATACGGTTGCATTCTGTCCTACTTTGATATTTTTAGCTTCCGATCCGCTGAATGAAAGTGTGACATCCAATTTTGATACATCCGTAATCGTCATTAAGGTTCCATCCTTGTTGACTGTATCGCCTTCCTTGATGCTGACATTTGTGACCTGTCCGCTGAAAGGTGCTTTTACCGTAAGACCGCTTATACTTTTTGCCGTATCGTCAAGCGTCAACTGCATCTGATTAATGCTATTCTGCGCATTTTCGATATCCAGCAGGGCATCTGTATTATCAAGTACGAATAATTCATCTCCAGCTTTAACCTGATCTCCTTCCTTTACATTGATCTTCTCAAGTGTCGCCGTCACTTTGGATGAAATCTCACTGCGGTCTGAAGCCTCAATAGGCGCCGAGCCCGCTATGCTGTCCGTTATTTGACCTTTTGTAACTGTTGTAGTTCTTTGAGCTACCGCAGTATTTGCTTTTCCGTTTTTTATTTTGACGAAGTAATATGCTCCGCCGGCTAATAACGCAACGACTAAAATTATCGCAATAATTTTAAAGCCCTTTTTCTTTATAAATGGTTTCCGGCTTACACCAGGTATTACTGTGTTCATTAATCTACCCCCTCATTTTGGACATATATTCGTTCGCTTTTTGTCTTCTTCTAAATTTTCACATAGTTATCTTGGAATTCCCTTAAAAATATATTACCACAATTGCCACAATTGTTAACATTTTGTGAATAATATACTTGCGTCCGGCTTTTTTTTTAATGAACTTTAAAGAAAAGTATTATAGAATATGAGAAGATAGTAAGGGAGGTGATCAGTTGAGAGTATTGCTGGTAGAAGATGAACAAAGACTTTCAGAAGCATTATCCTATATACTTAAAAAAAACCGATATGCTGTAGATACCGCTCTGGACGGTATTTCCGGACAAGAACATGCTGAAACCAGCATTTATGACGTTATCATTCTGGACAGAATGCTGCCCGGTCGTGATGGTATCAGCATTTTACGGAACTTGCGTTCACAGGGCATAAAAACTCCTGTTCTGATGCTTACAGCAAAGGATACGATTGCCGACAGAGTAGAGGGACTGGACGCCGGTGCGGATGATTATCTGATAAAGCCATTTTCCACGGATGAACTGCTGGCCAGAATCAGAGCTCTCGGTCGCCGTCAATCTGAAGTTACCCAGGGCGATAGTCTGCAGGCAGCTGCATTAATATTGCATCCGATGCGCGGTGAAGTTGAATGCGGCGATTCACTGATTAAGCTCACAATGAAGGAAGCCCAGCTTCTGGAGCTTTTTCTGCGCAATAAAGGCCAGGTTATTACAAAAGACCAGATTCTTGACAGGGTATGGGGCATCGACAGTGAAGTTGATCTGAATAATGTTGAAATATATATTTATTATTTACGCAAGAAACTGGAACCACTGCCCGCTGGAATACGGATCGAAACAATTCGCGGGATCGGCTATTGTCTGAGGGAGGTTACCGATGTTTAAGAAAGTAAGGCTGCAGCTGACACTAATAAATATCGCAGTTGTTGGTGTTATTCTTCTGATCTTTCTTTCAGGAATCTATATCCTGATGCAACAGAACACTGAAAGGCAGTCAGAGCAGCTCCTGCATGCAATAGCATCCGATTTGCGCAGACCACAGCGTTCAAAAAATCAGGGATCGCCTGTCATGAAATCGAATAGCAGCTTCTACATAAGATACGATGCGGATGGCAATGTAATCGATGAATCCGAAGTTATGCCCATAATACAGTCTGAACTGGAATCGCTTATCGAAGCTGCTATGAAGAACAATCATGAGCTTGACATTATAAAGCTCGGAACTGTATCGTACCGTTATTACAGAAACTTCTCCCCCGATCTTCGCAGTGTGACAATCGTTTTTGAGAATATTCAGCAGGAGCGTGAAACACTGATCAGGCTTAGTACAATACTGATCATTATTGGTCTGGGTGGACTTATTATTGTGTTCATATCGAGTCTCTTCCTTGCCGGCAGAGCTCTTATCCCTATAAAAAAGTCCTGGGAAAAGCAGCAAAGTTTCGTTGCCGATGCCTCACATGAGCTAAGATCTCCATTGGCTGTCATGCAGACCAGTCTAGAACTCGTTCTTGGAAACAAGGAGGAAACCGTAGAAAGTCAATCAAAATGGCTCGAAAACATACAGGCTGAAAACAAGCGTATGACAAAACTGGTCAATGACCTGCTGTTCCTTGCCAGAGCGGATTCCAACCAGCAGACAATTGAAAGGGCTGTGTTCCCGATGAATAAAGTGATACAGGAGGTCGTGGATACCTTCGGGCCATTGGCAACCAAAAAAAGTATTCAACTTGGAGTTGAAATTAAAGATGAAGTGGAATACTTTGGCGATGAAAACCGTCTGAAGCAGCTTGCGGTAATTTTACTGGACAATGCCATAAAATATACGCCCGTCGGGGGAAGAACCAAGGTAACCCTGAGGCAGATCGACAACCATATCGAATTGAACGTTATGGACACCGGAGAAGGTATCACGAACGAACATCTGGACAAAATATTCGACAGGTTCTACAGGGTAGATAAGGCACGTTCAAGGGACAGCGGAGGAACAGGGCTTGGACTATCCATAGCAAATTGGATTGTAAAAGAGCACAAGGGCACTATTTCAGTGTCAAGTGTTCCGGGAAAGGGCAGTACTTTCAAGGTCCTGCTGCCGAAGGTGCTGCAAAAAGACTGAACCTGGCCACACCTGCATCACTATGTCTCATTTGTAAAAACTACTTTCAATTATCTTTGCTGTTTCATCGTCATTAAGGATGAAATACCATACACCATTTGTGAACTTGCTGGTTCCGGGAAGCGTCACTGCTTTAATCTCATCGTTTTTTATTTTCTTCATACTGCCTATATATTGTGCAATGTCGGAAACCGCAACGTTCGTTTTAACATACTCTTGCATAATATCGAAAAGTTCATCAACCCTGGACAAATATTTCAAGCTAAGCTTTTGCACGATCATCGCTTTTATAAAATCCTGCTGCATCCCGATCCTTCCAATATCCCCTTCCGTATAGCCCTGTCCCTTATAGTTGCCCTTTCTGTACCTGACAAGCTGTTCCGCCTTCTTCCCGTCCAGCAATTGCATGCCTTTTTTAAGGTGGATATGCAGATTTTGAGTCGGGTCATCATAGTTCATCCGAAAGGGCACATCAAACCGGACACCGCCAAGCGTATCAACTATTTTTCTAAAGCCCTTGAAATTCATTGTGACATAATAGTGGACCGGCAGTCCTGTTATTTCCGAAATCTTGTCTGCAAGCAGCAATTCTCCCCCTTTGGAATACAGCGCGTTTATTTTATAACGTCTTCCATCTATTCTGACAAGCGTATCCCTTGCAATGGAAAGAATATTCAGTCTGGACAACCCTGGATCAAAATTGAGCAAGAGAATGACATCACTTCGAGTCCCTTCCGCATCCAGGCCAAGTACAAGCGTATTTACCGGCAGTTCCTCACTGATGCTGCTTTCCGAATGCTCCGAAATAATCCCTTTTGTACTTTCACTTTGGTAATATGAAATGGGGGCAGGTTCGTTTCTTGGCTTCGCATCTTCAGGCTGCAGCAGAAAATATGCGCCATTTGCAAACATGGCAAGCAGCAGAAAAACGCACAATGTGAACATGTATTTCATTGTTCTCATATTGGTACCTCGACTGCCTCTTATTATATGTCCCCGGAATCTTTTAATACAAAATCTCAAGGGCATCGAGCCCCTGAGATTTTAGGACATTTACATGTAAATTCCTTAAATGCAAAAAACCCAGGGATGCGAATCACCTGGGTTTTTGCTATTAATACGAGGAATGACATTAAATTTTCAATCTTGTTTTGAATCTTTCCAGCGCTCTTTCTGCATTTTCTCTGCTTCCAAAAGCAGTAAGCCTGAAGTAACCCTGACCGCTTGGTCCGAAACCCGAACCAGGAGTACCGATAATGTTTGCTTCCTCAAGCAGCTTGTCAAAAAATGTCCATGAATCCATGTTATTTGGTGTCTTCAGCCATATATACGGAGCATTGACTCCTCCAAACACGTCAATACCAAGGTCTTTAAGTCCCTTTCGTATGATTGACGCATTGGTCATATAATAATCAATGACTGCCCTGACCTGCTTTTTGCCTTCTTCACTATACACCGCCTCGGCAGCTTTTTGAATAATATAGGCTACTCCGTTAAACTTGGTGGTCTGCCTTCTGTACCAGAGCCGGTTCAGTGATATCTGTTCTCCTTTTGAATCCTCCGCCATGAGATTTTTAGGAATAACGGTATATGCACATCTGGTTCCGGTAAAGCCTGCAGTCTTCGAAAAGCTTCTGAATTCGATCGCTACATCCTGTGCACCCTCGATCTCATAAATACTGTGAGGCACATCCGCTTCCCTGATATATGCTTCGTAAGCGGAATCAAAAAGAATGATGCATTTATTTGCTTTCGCATAGTCGACCCATTTTTTAAGCTGAGCCTTTGATAGTGTCATCCCTGTCGGGTTGTTTGGAAAGCAAAGATAGATCATATCCACCTTCACTTTTGGAAGCTCAGGGGAGAAATTGTTTTCCGCAGTGCAGGGCATATAAACAACCTTGCTGAATTTTCCGCTTTCAACATCATATGTACCCGTTCTGCCTGCCATTACGTTGCTGTCCATATAAACGGGATAAACAGGATCGGTAAGTGCAATGATATTATCCATCCCGAATATCTCCTGAATATTCGCGGTATCGCTCTTTGCTCCATCACTGATGAATATCTCATCCTCCGCGATGGAAACACCTCTGGATTTGTAATCATTTTCAATGATGGCATTGATCAGGAAATCGTACCCATATCCATCCGGTCCATATCCCTTGAAGGTCTTTTCATCACCCATCTCATCCACTGCGCTGTGCAGGCTTTTAATAATTTCAGGCTGAAGCGGTCGTGTCACGTCTCCTATACCCAATCGGATCACATCTGCATTTGGATGAGCTTTTATATAACTGTCTCTTCTCTTTGCAACCTCGGCAAAAAGATAATTGCCAGGCAGCCTCATGTAATTCTCGTTTATGAAAGCCATATTCGTTCTCCTTTATATTTTCATTCCTGTAAGATAAGAACAAAAACTTGTTATCCCGGTTATTTTTTGTATTATCTTTATGTGATAAGTGCAAAAAGTTTTTGCACTTATCAATTTTTGCAGGAAATCCTTCAAGTTTTAAAGTGTTTCGGCCATCAATCTTCAGTTTCTCCATCAAACACTTTTACAGCGGGCCCGGTCATATAAACATGCCTGTCGTTCTCGTCCCATTCTACTGTCAGATCGCCGCCGAGCAGCTTTACTGTAACCTTCCGGTCACAAAACCCGTTCAAAACAGAAGCCACTGCCACCGCACAAGCTCCGGTCCCGCACGCCAGTGTCTCTCCCGCTCCTCTTTCCCATACCCTCATCTTCAGTGTTTTTCTGTCTATTATCTCGACAAACTCACAGTTGATTCTCCTCGGGTAGAGATCGTTTGTCTCCATCGCAGACCCGAATACCTCAAGCGGAAATGCGGCAACATCGTCTACATACGAGACTGCGTGAGGGTTTCCCATGGAAACGCAGGTGACACGGAACGTTCTTCCTTTCACAGTTACAGGTTCAGATACGAATGCGTCCTTTACACTGATTACCGGAATATTATCCGGTTTTGTCACAGGTTCGCCCATGTCCACCTTTACAAACAGAACCTTACTGTTTTCAACTGAAAGATCCAGCATCCTGATCCCTGCGAGTGTCTCCACCGAGATCCTCTTTCTGTCAGCAATCCCGTTGTCATAAAGGTATTTTCCGACACATCTGATTGCATTGCCGCACATTTCAGCTTCCGAACCATCCGGATTGAACATTCTCATTCTGAAATCTGCAATATCTGATCTCATAATCAGCACCATGCCATCCGAGCCGATACCGAAATGTCTGTCACTGAGCCGTTTTGCAAGATTCGGAGGATCATCCGGGTAGTCCTTCAGACAATTGATATAGATGTAATCATTGCCAAGCCCCTGCATCTTTGTGAACCTCATTTTTGCAACCTGCCACATCGATTCCTGCAAACTTATAAATATTATAACATAATAAATAATTCAGGCAATACTAAAATTAAAGGTATGGGGACACACCTCAGCAGGAAGAAATGCGCTGGGGTCTGAGGAATGTCCCCGGTAAAGGTAATTATATAAGCCGCAGGAAAAAATTTACTCTGATATTATAGTATGTATTGTGATTACGTTGTGCATTTAATATAATAAAAAGAAAATACTACATAAAAAAAGTGGAGGATCATATATGAGTGAAGTAACAATTAAGAAGTTGGAATATAAGGGCTGGAAAAACTGCCTTGAAATCTCCAACGGCATTGTCAGCCTTATAGCAACCACCGATGTCGGTCCGCGCATCATCAGTTTCGGCTTCGCAGACAAGGAAAACGAATTTGTAGAATTTCCTGAATTTATCGGAAAGACCGGCGGAGAAGAATATATGATTTTCGGCGGGCACAGACTCTGGCACAGCCCCGAACATCCGATCCGCACCTATAGCCCCGACAACAGCAAGGTCGCATGGAAAAAGAAGAAATACGGCGTCGTTCTGAC
>WSSedL1CaDRAFT_10001625_pt1 | contig 12733 bp, 11 predicted proteins | sample WetSurSL1Cattail_FD_9464 | JGI IMG/M metagenome (IMG submission 9464)
TGTACTCAGCCAGTGATTCACCAACCTTTTTTGCCACCCCGACACCATTTTCCGAAAGTGTGATATTGGTTTCAATAATAGCCGCCGTATCTTTGGCCGCCTGTGCACTTCTTTGTGCAAGATTGCGGACCTCCTCGGCCACTACTGCAAATCCCATGCCCGCATCACCGGCCCTGGCTGCCTCCACTGCGGCATTCAGCGCCAGCATATTGGTCTGGAATGCAATGTCATCAATGACTTTTATGATTTTAGCAATCTGATCGCTGGATTTTTTGATTTCATTCATAGAGTTCATCATTTCATGCATATCATTATTGCCCTTATCAGAGGAAGCCTTGGTCTGTGCAGCCAGAATCGCCGCCTGCCTGGTGTTCTCCGAGTTCTGGCTTACCATGGAAGCAGATTCCTCAAGAGTGGAGGATGTTTCCTCAATAGAGGAAGCCTGTTCAGAATTGCCTTCTGCAAGCTGCTGACTTGTAGCTGAAAGCTGTCCGGAAGCCGACGCTACCTGCTGCGCCCCCTCGGTAAGGTTTATCACGATGTTTTTCACTGGCTTGGTGATACTGCGAGTGATGATTAAAGCAGCTGTTATTCCAATTACTACACTAGCTATACCCAGAACGATAAGAATCAATAAAGCGTTCTGGCTTGTTGTCGCAGCATTTTCCGCTTCAATGTCATTATTGCTTTTCTGCAATTCATACAAAGCGTTCAAGGAAGCAAGCCAGGCATCGTTTAACGGTTTGACATCATTTTTGTATAAATTTTCCGCTTCTGTACTCTTGTTTGCCAAATTCAACTCGATAACTTCATCATTAGCAATTCGTGCATTCTCTCTGGATTCTTTGACTGTCTTTTGCAATTCTCTTCCTTTTTCCGTTGCATTCATTTTTTCATACTGATCCCATAAAGTAGTATATTCAGACCGTATACTCTCTATTTTTTTGTTGATCTCATCTATACTCTTCGTATCCGTTTCCATTATGAGGTCTTTTATATCACTGTTTATAGTAAAAACTTGCGTGTTCATCTCGTTAATGAGATTTATTTTCTGGACATTCACATTTACGATATTTTCCATAGACTTTTGAGTGTTGTCCAAGCTAATAACTGCAACAATAACCATAATTACCATTAGAACAAGAACTATACTGAAACCAACCGCCAACCGCAAACTTAACTTCATATTTTTAAACATCTCTTCATCCTCCTATTTAATGTCGCTTATCTGCACTTTTTCTTCGCTGTTGAGAACCTGATCTATATCAAGCAGAAGTACTACCTTCCCCTTGACCTTGCCCATTCCGGTCAGGAAGCTCGTATCCACGAGGCTGCCATATTGGGGTGGCAGCTCGATATCGTTCTTTTGGATGTTCACTACTTCAGACACCGTATCGACAACAACTCCCATCAATCTTGTCATGCCTGCGAAATCAATTTCAACTACAATGATACAAGTTCGTTGGTTGTATTCCTTCTCCTCCAGATCAAATTTAAGTCTCAGGTCCATTACAGGTATGATCTTGCCTCTCAAATTGATGACGCCTTTGATAAATGCCGGGGATCTGGGAACACTGGTAATATCCATGATACCAATGATCTCTTTGATTTTTTTGATCGAAATGCCATATTCCTCGCATCCCAACATAAATGTGAGAAATTTACCGCCGGTAATCTCCATGCTTTCACCTTCCTTTTTTTATTGTTGTCGTTCTGGGTTTTTGAATGTTTATTGAGGTCCCTATTTCAGGCTTTTCATTACAGCGTCAAATGTCGCCTTTATCGTTTCCTCTTTAAAAGGTTTGACGATAAAGTTTTTTGCTCCGTTTACAATGGCATCTCTTACATAGTTTTCCTGACCCATTGCAGAAACCATTATTACCCTGGCTTCGGAATTGATTTTGCGAATTTCTCTTAACGCATCAATCCCGTTCATTTCAGGCATAGTGATATCCATTGTTATAATATCCGGATTTGTTTCTTTGAACTTTTGAATGGCAGACAAGCCGTTTTCGGCTTCAGCGATAACATCTATTCCAAGATGTATAAGGATTTTTTTCAGGGCCATCCGCATAAATGCAGCATCGTCAACGATCATAGCTGTAGGCATAGTTGTAAACCCCTTTTCTACTTTTGTTTATCTTGCATATAAAAAACAATAATGTAACAATATATTTAATATGTTACTTCAGACAACCACACAAGATAACGGAAATCAGTGGGATCCTTAGAAAAACGTACTTTCCTGTTAAATTCTGTAGTTGCGGATATTGTCATCAGAGGATAAACAATATAAATAAACAAGGTGGTTATAATATGACAGTAGAGCCAATCAGAGACAAGGCCAAGATAAACCAGATGTACACAATTCTTACCAATAAAGACATAAAATATGGTCTCCTTTTTAAATTCGGCTTAAATACCGGATTGAGAATTAGCGACATTTTGCCGATAAAGATTAGTGATATTTACAATGAAGACGGTAAATTTCGTGATTATCTTACATTAAAGGAAAAAAAGACCAGCAAGGAACGGAAAATAAAAATCAATACAGCGTTACGAAAAGAGATCGAATATTTTGTTAAAGCAGAAAAAGCAGCCTCCAACAGTTATCTGTTTTACAGCAGAAAAGGCAGGAATATAGGCAGGGTTCAGGCATATCGCATTTTGACGGAAGCAGCTGACATTATGGGCATTGAAAATTTCGGAACGCACAGTTTACGTAAAACCTGGGGTTATTGGACTTACAAAATATCAAAATATAATATCGGTCTCATCATGGATACCTTCAACCATAGTTCTCCCAGTGTCACACTCAGATATATAGGAATCAATCAGGATCAAAAGGATGAATTATATTCTTTAGTTCAATTTTGAAATATTTTGGATTCCCTATTAAGTTATTATAAAAATATCCGAAAATTATAAAGTAAAGTAACATAATAAATAAATTGTTACATTAAAGGCATGCGGCGGCTAATTTAAGTTATTTGTAGTAATCTGTATAATTAATTAACATAATTATAGCGCCAATTATCCAAATTATCAACAGATAGGATTAATAGCCAAGTATCGCCAAAGCTATACTAGCTTTATTTGACTCTGTTTCAACTATCCACATTTCCGGATGTGCTTCAAGCCAGGTCTTTATAACGCATCGGCTCAAAATATAATTTTTCGATTGTAGAAAAATTATATTCCCTTGCTGCGTTTCAACGAGGCTTGCCGTAAGTTAAGCTTGCTGCCCGTCCAGCATCCGGGGCGGGGGACATCTTTCGCCCCTTTATATTGTTGATTGCTGAAACGCAACACTTTTCATCATACCATTTTAAAAGGAAATCAATTGTGGCATTTTGGTTATACTATTGACCGGGAGGTGTCAGAATATGCGATTGATAGCCAGATTACCGGATCAACGGCAGGTAAGCGCGCTGGTAGATACACTAAAGAATATGGGAATCCGCCGCAATGATATGATTGTCAGCGACCTTGCAGAAGAACAACAATTCAACAGTGTCGAGGAAGCCACCGGATTGGGGATTTCAATGATTAAGACGGAGCGTAACGGTTTGAAGGATGTGGGAACGTTCGCAGATGGGATTGAAGGACTGAAAGGGGACGAAGGAATCATTGTGGCCGTAAGAATGCCAAGGCACAGTGCTTCCAAAGTCCGGGAAGCCATGGAACAATCAGGTGCGGTTGAAATCATACAGGACTAGAAGGTCGGAAAATCCGGGCAGGAGGGAATTGATTATTCAATTCCCGGCCTCTCAGCCGAGCAGCACAAAGGGATTCCACCTCTATACTCTCAGTCGGGAAGCATGTGTACCGTTCGGTATACTGCGGTTCAATAATTTGAGTATACAAGCATTACACGTTACCTATTAAATCATTTTATCTCACCATATCGCACGATCTGTGATTTTACATCAAAGGTGGCTGTCATTTTAACATAAATTTTCTTCCAGCCATCGAGCTCTCCTATGGACATCCAGTAATCATAATGGTACGCCCTTATTTTATCGCCTATGCCGAATGCATCACATTTAGCTGCCTGTAGTTTTTTAAAGGTATTATCCAGACATTTTTCGATATGGGTATTCAAGCTTTCTTCCAGCTTATTTTGGTACTCCGGATCCGTAATATCTCCCCAGGTGTATTCATCAAGAATAACTTTCGGTTTTATATCAAAATGTATCGTCGGAGCATTGTCCTGGAATTTTATTTTTGATTTTGTTATTACCTTTCTAGTAAAGACAGCTCCCTTTTTCTTTTCACTCTGAATATCTTCAGGCAGATCAAATATAATCTCGGATTGCTTTGTCCTCCCCATTGCAAGATAAAGACAAGCCGTTTCGCCTGTATCCAGCTGTCCGGTCATTTTATCCCTGTCAATTAAGGCCGTACCTGTCACCTTAATATTGTTACCTTCGAGTTTAATCATGGGAACAATGGGTGATATTCCTGGTGTCGTATTTATGATATCATATTCAATAATATCTGTATCCGGACAATATCCGGCCATGAAGTTCCGTTTCAATACCTCATTGATATAAATACCAAGTCTCGGTTTCCCTTTAAACCTGGCACCTTTAGTAATAAGTTCGCTGGCATTGCCGTCAACTACTACCACCGAGGCCTGCACTGTGGATTGTATATCTCTTTCATATAGTTCGAAATATTCTGATATGTTTCTCTCTCTGGCAAAATCACTGCCAATCAGAATGCTTTGCAATTTACCGCCCTCCAATTTCAGGGATGTAGACAACCTGAAAATTTCCCGCGACTCACGTAACAGATTTGATTTCGCCCGGATTGTTTCCACCTTGATTCCTTCACTTTCGTCTGGTCCTCCCCCACCGCTATTACCAGCAGTTTCCGAAATAATAGGGTATGACTGTGTAATCAATACTTTATCATCACTGCCTAAATCAATTCCCGTATTCAGAATAAACCCTATTTTCTCATATATATTTTGGTCCCAGCAGCCTGTGAGAAAAATCATGACAACTAAAACAATGATGAACATATATATTTTTTTCATGTTTTCTTCACTCCCTTCCCTGTTATTAATGTGATGATCAATAATAGGATTGGATAGAGAACGCCTAATAAAAAAAGCGCATCTCCTGAATAATGGTTTATCTGAAATATCGTATCGGCGTCTTCACTTAATTTACTTGTAAAAACTAAAACAATAAATGCAATGCCTGCTAAGAGTATTATTTTCGACTTGATTTTAAACACTTTTTTTACCGTATTAAAGGTTAAAAACAAATAGGCATTTACAGCCAGCAGCATAGCAGCTATCCATATCGCAAAGTAATAGAGGTCTACCCGTTCAAAGACCGGTACTTCTATCATCCTTGCAAGCCCTACAAGAGCTACGATTCTCTTTGCCAGAAGGTCTTCCCCGAATACGGCAATACTTGCAGCCACAAAGCCGGTAAATATTAATGTCACGGTAATTGACCCTATCATTACATGCTTGACAATTCGCTGTTTATCCTTAATAAACGGGAAAAGAAAGAGCAGCGCTTCAAATCCCATATATGCAAACAGGGTATGCGGAAGTGCCTCAGCGATTTCATCTATTCCATGAACACCAACGGGCAGAAGATTTGTGAGACGCAAATTGTGAATATTAAGAGCAATTGATGATAATAGTACAGGTATTGTAATAACAATCAGAAAGTTAAACCTGCATACTCCTTTCAGGCCTTTAGAAGCAAGATATACCGACGGAAGCATGATATACAAAGCCAGCACCCATAAAGGGGTTGATCTGAAAAACCACACACCTATGGATGATGCTAAAACACCCAGGTTGGATATGGCAGCAAGAAACAGGTAAATAATAAATATTGTATTCAATATATAGGAGATGAACTTCCCAAAAATGATTCTGTTAATGTCAAGAATGGACTGACCCTCGAATCTCCTGCAAAGGGCAATAATAGCAAGCGAGACCATTAATGATAACACACCGCTGATGATGACTGGAATCCAGCCATCATGTCCCGCATGCCCTGCCATATCCGAGGGCAGGTACAGGATGCCTACTCCATTTTGGGTAACCATGATAAACACTACAGCCTGTTTTGATGTGATCAAATTGACATTATCTTCTTTTACTGTTACCCCTCCCTCTGGTTTTGTCATTGGGCAATGCCACATCAGGTCTGCTGCTATACATAAAAAGCGGAAGTCTGAAAAAGATGTCTTTCATATCTTTAAGCTTAAATGGGGCAACCGGCTGAAAATAAGGCTGGCCATAGGACTCCAGGGTAACCAGATGCGCTATGGCGAAAAGAATAACAACCATGATGCCAACAGCTCCAAATATGGCGGCGCTAATCATGGTAATGAACCTGCCTATCCTGAAAACTAAGCCCATATCATACTGGGGTACAACAAAGGTAGCTATCGCCGTAATACCGACGATAACAACCATGACATTGCTTACAATGCCCGCCTGCACAGCAGTCTGCCCTATGACCAGGCCACCTACAATGCCGATGGTCGGCCCCAGGCTGGTGGGAAGTCGTATACTTGCTTCACGCAGCAGTTCAAAAGCGATTTCCATAATCATTGCTTCAACAATTGGCGAGAAGGGGATTTTGGAGCGTGATTCCGCAAGTGGTACCAGTAGGTTCAGCGGCACTGCCTGGTAATGGAAGGTAAGCAGTGCAATATAAAGCGCAGGCAGCAGGATGGCAATGGCAGATCCGGTAAATCTCAAAAGTCTTAAAAAAGAGCCGAAAAAATAATTAATGTTATAATCATCAGGCGTTTGAAAAAATTGAAAGAAGTCCACAGGCACAATCAATGCCACTGGCGTGTTGCCAACAAGAATTACAATCCGGCCTTCCATCAGGTTGGCAACTGCTTTGTCAGCTCTTTCCGTCCCTTGAAACTGAGGGAAGAGAGAAAATGGGCTATCCGATGTCAATTGATCAATGTATCCTGCTCCATTGATATTGTCTATTTCAATATTCTTGATTCTTTCCTCGACTTTTCTAACAATCTCCGGATTTGCGATGTCCTCCATATAAAGAATTGCAATATCACTCTTCGACCTTTTCCCCAATGTCATCATTTTCACTTTTAATTTTGATGAGGCCACCTTTCTCCTGATTAGAGAAAGGTTTTTCGCTACGGATTCAACAAAGCCATCATGGGGCCCTTTTATGATCCTTTCAACCTCAGGCTCATCAAACGCCCTGGTTTCAATATCCTGTAAGTTAAAGCAAAGTGCATAGTTTATTCCATTGATCAGAATCACTGTGCTCGCTTTTAAAACATAATCCACAGCAGTTTCCAGAATAAAGACTTTGCTGTATTGAATCGTAGGGAATATGTCCGTATCCTTTAATTCACTCAATTGGCTCTCCTTCAAACTCAGGAGGGTTGGTATGACATCCCGTTGTACAAGGTTATTGTCTATAAGGCCGTTGACATAGATCATACAGGCAGATCTGCCGCCAGCAGTCTTTAAACTCCTCATGACGACATCAGCACAGTCTTTGAACTGTTCCTGTAATATAGTGAGATTATCCTTTAGGGAATGGGATATTTCTATGTTGTTTTCAGGATTTTTTTCATTCTCCGCCCTTCTGTACCGGTTCCTTGTAATCATCATTTATTCCGCTCCGCATCTCAGTACAATAATAGATATTATCTGCATTTACAAGGAATATAAACAAAAGCACCGCTCACTGCCACAATCTGAAAAAGGCGAACATGCGCTTGTGACATGAGATAGGAAATCAAAGAAGTATCTGGAAGATTGTTTGAAATAGGTGGGATATTGTGCTAAGATTGGACTGCTGGTACACAACATCTCTATTCCTTTTGAAGTGTACATGTGTCGGAAAATTACTCAATAATCATAAAAGGAGCACTTAGCATGGCATATAAGCTGATGGCAGTCGATATAGACGGAACACTTTTCAACAGTGCCGGAATTCTGACAGATGTCACAAAAAAAGCAATCCTGGAAAGCATAGACAAAGGCCTGATCTTTACAATATCAACAGGCAGGCCGCTGCAGGGAGTCGAAGCCCTCAACCGCATGCTCAATCTTGATCTGCCGTTTATTACATATAACGGTGCCATGGTCATCATGGGAAAATCCAAGGAAGTATTATATGAACAGAGGCTTTCCGCGGAAAATGCGAAGGAAATCATCGAATTGGCCAAAAAATATCAGACGACTTACATGGTCTGGGCTGACAACAAACTGCTGGTTACTGAAATAAATGACAGAGTGAATCTATATAAGCAAATATCAACAGTAGAGCCTACCCTGGTCGGGGATATCAACGATTGGATAAAAAATGGGGTAACAAAGATATTATGGTACGATGAAATAGAGAATATCGACAGATTTCAATCGGAAGTCGGAAGGTATTTGGGTAACCGTGTGAATTACCATACCTCCAGGCCCAACTTTCTTGAATTTGTTGACATAAATGCCTCGAAGGCCATTGCCATGGAAAAGATCGGGGAACATTTCGGAATTAAGCAAAGTGAAATGATTGCCATCGGCGACGGATACAACGATCTCTCCATGATCGAATACGCAGGACTGGGCGTTGTAATGGCAAACGCAAAGGACGCCATAAAAGAGAAAGGCGACTATATTACATTGTCCAATGATGAAGATGGCGTGGCTCATGTAATCTACAAGTTTGTTATAAACGCGTAGTTGATGGACCGTGTGAGTCGCATGCCTCATTTCTGAGATCGTTCAGCAAGGAACAATTATACCAGGTATAGCATATTTGATTATCAGTTTGCTATAAACGCGTAGAGGAAGAACCATATGAATACTTTTTGGGAGATATGCCGAATTCCTTTTTAAAGGATCTCAGAAAATTAGAATAATCACTGAAGCCACATTGCATACACACTTCAGTAATTTGAGAAGATTCACTCAGCAGCGACTTCGCCAGAATAAGTCTCTTTTTTTGGATGAAGTGGTGAATGGTGTACCCTGTGTATTTGGTGAACTCTCTCAGCAAATGGTATTTGCTCATATAGAATTTCGAAGAGAGCATATCCAAAGAAAGATCCCCGCCTAAATTTTCATTGATATATCGAACAATACTGTTTATTTTATGATTATAAGTGATGTCTACTTTAATATCATCTATATTTGTATTCAAATAGGCCCGATTGAGGTATACGATCAATTCCGTCAGGTAGATATTTTTCAAAATCGTGCTTCCATAGCTTAATTGGCTGCATACATATTCTATTCTGCTGACAATTTCTTTAATATAAGATAGAATTTCCAGATTTGGCCGGAGTAGATTATACCTGTTTTTTGAGGTGGATTCGAAGCACATGGAAAGATTCTCGCCAAGAATGGTCAGATTTTTAATAAAATTGGGGTTAACCCAGATAACAATACGTTCGTATGGAATGCCCAGCTTGATTGACGGCTTGTGCAGCTCCTTATTATTTATTAGTATGATATCTCCGGCTCTGAGCTGATAGGATTTGCCTTCGATGATATACGTAACCTCGCCGGAAAGGAAAAGATAAATTTCATAAAAATCATGGTTATGATAAGGTACGTCCAATAATGTTTCATTTTTATTATGAAAAAACTCAAAATCGGACGAAACCATATATTGTCTTGTTTCAAATTCATGTTCCGAGGCCCACATATTTTTAACCTACAGCTCTCATATAATCAATTTATGATAATTGTACAGCAATTTTTGCAATACATCAAGCAATAATCGCAAGGAAATAGGCATTTCTTAAATATATAATGAGGATATAAAGTCAGAGTAATTGATTATACTTTTCTAATTTGCTTAAACTAATAATAGTACAAAACAAGGAGGTCCCCCTAATGAAAATCGAACTACGCAAAGATTTTACCTGGGCAATGATCGTTCCATCCAGCATGGGCGTCCGTCTTACTCCGGTAAATGGACAACCTGTACACTGCAGTAATACTTTTACCATGGAGACTAGCAGCGCCGAGACCAATGTTCTGGCTGTTGCATCCTCTCTTGGCCTGCCGACCAAGGTTCTGACGACTTTTGTCAAGGACAGTCCGATCGCCCAAATCATTAAAAACAATCTGTCAAGCCGTCATATAGCCTATGAAGGCAAGGAAGTGCCTCAGGGCGGCCCTTGGGGTTATCGCCATCAATTTAATATCGCCGACAGCGGATACGGCTCACGCGGTCCCAGAGTTCATAACGACCGTGCTGGTGAAGTCGGCCGTACGCTAAGTGTTTCTGACTTTGATCTGGATAGGATCTTCGGCAAAGAAGGCGTCCAGATCCTGCATATGTCCGGCCTGATCGCTGCAATGTCTCCAGAGACAGGGACTTTCTGCCTGGAATTGGCCAGAGCAGCAAAGAAATACGGTACGCGTATCTCCTTTGATATGAATTATCGCGCATCCTTCTGGAAAAACCGCGAAAAAGAGCTTCATGCCATCTTTGCTGAAATTGCTGGTATCGCAGACATCCTCGTCGGCAATGAAGAAGATTTTCAGCTTTGCCTTGGAATAGAAGGGCCGGAGTCCGGCGGCAAGGATCTCGCTGCCAAAATCGAAAGCTTCAAAGTGATGATCAGCCGCGTAAAAGCTGCTTATCCGAATGCATCGGTTTTTGCAACGACACTTCGCCAGGTCATCAACACCAACAGCCACATGTGGGGCGCGATCATGCTGGAGGGCGAAAGCTGGCATGTTGTTGAGCCGAAGCAGATCACAGTCCTGGATCGTATCGGCGGTGGCGACGGCTTCGTAAGCGGCATGCTTTACTCCATACTTAAAGGCTGGGAACCGGAGAAGTGGGTTCAGTTCGGTTGGGCAAGCGGAGCATTGGTAACGACCCTGTATACGGATTACGCTCAGCCTGCTGACGAAGAAATGATCTGGAGCATCTGGGAAGGTAATGCACGCGTAAGGCGTTAATGTATAACTCTCATAAGGCATTACTGTTATGCCTGCATAAGGTGATAATGAATAATAGAATTGGAGGATTTAATATGGGCAAGGCAGATATTGGTTTGATCGGTTTGGCGGTAATGGGTGAAAACCTTGTAATGAACATGGAAAGCAAGGGGTTTACCGTAGCCGTTTTCAACCGTAGTACAAATAAGGTGACTAACTTTATAGAAGGGCGTGCAAAAGGAAAAAACATCATAGGCGCCATGACAATACAGGAATTGGTTGACAATCTGAAGGTTCCTCGTAAAATCATGATGATGGTCAAGGCGGGAAAACCAGTCGATGAATTTATCGACACGATCATCCCCTACCTGGACAAGGGAGATATCCTCATTGATGGCGGCAACTCCCATTTCCCGGATACCATCCGCCGCTGCAAATATGTTGAGGAAAAGGGATTTCTTTATGTCGGGACAGGCGTTTCAGGCGGCGAGGAAGGTGCACTGAAGGGACCAAGCATGATGCCGGGCGGATCACCTGCAGCATGGCCCTTTGTCAAGCCAATCTTTCAGGCAATTTCAGCGAAGGTTGAGGATGGAAGTCCCTGCTGCGACTGGGTTGGAGATAATGGCGCAGGACACTTTGTAAAAATGGTTCATAACGGAATAGAATACGGCGATATGCAGCTGATTTGCGAAGCTTACCATTTGATGAGAGAATATCTTGGCATGTCCGCTGATGAAATACATGAAGTTTTTAAAGAATGGAATACCGGTGTGCTGGACAGTTATCTCGTAGAAATCACACGCGATATTCTCGCTTATAAAGATACTGACGGCTCCCCCATCGTTGACAAGATTCTGGATACTGCAGGACAGAAGGGTACCGGAAAATGGACCTCTATCGCTTCACTCGATGAAGGCATCCCATTAACACTGATCGGCGAGGCTGTATACGCCCGCTGTCTGTCTGCCATAAAAGAAGAAAGAGTCGTTGCCTCAAAAATATTGTCCGGCCCTGTTGCGAAATTCGAAGGAGATAAGAAGGCTTTTATTGAAGATATCAAGAATGCTCTCTTTGCCTCCAAGATCGTATCCTATGCACAAGGCTATACCCTGCTTCGTGCCGCTGCAAAGACCTACGGCTGGAACCTCAAATACGGCGAGATCGCTCTGATGTGGCGCGGCGGATGTATTATCCGCTCCACCTTCCTGAAAAATATCAAGGAAGCATTTGATAAAAACCCGGAACTGGACAACCTGCTGCTCGATCCTTTCTTCAAGGAAAACATCGATAAAGCGCAGTCCGGTTGGAGAAAAGTAGCAGCTACCGCCATGTTGAACGGTATCCCTGTCCCTGCATTTTCATCCGCTCTCAGCTATTATGACGGATACAGAAGCGCAAGGCTTCCTGCCAACCTGTTGCAGGCACAGCGCGACTATTTCGGCGCGCATACCTACGAACGTACTGATAAACCGCGCGGAGAGCTGTTCCATACCAATTGGACCGGCCGCGGCGGCTCTACATCCGCATCAACCTATATTGCATAGAGAAAGGGTTCTAATGCATGCTTGCACTAGACGGGGTATTATTATGAAACTACCATTTCAAATAGATTTAAGCGGGAAAACTGCTGTCGTTACCGGCGGCGGCGGAATACTCTGCAGCAGCTTTGCCAAAGTACTCGCAGAATGCGGCGCAAGGGTAGCCATCCTCGACCTGAGGAAGGAAGCAGCCGATAAGGTGGCTGCAGAGATCATCGAAGCAGGCGGCAAGGCGATCGGCGTTGGAGCAAACGTACTCGACGCG
>WSSedL1CaDRAFT_10001626_pt1 | contig 12728 bp, 12 predicted proteins | sample WetSurSL1Cattail_FD_9464 | JGI IMG/M metagenome (IMG submission 9464)
CTGACCATTCAGCAGGATGGAACGACCGTTACCCGTAAGATCATCAATCAATAAAAATCAGGACAAAAAAGGAAGGATAAAGATTATGAAAACAAATATAGAAACAAACATAGGAACAACAGACAAAAAGGTTTATCGTTCACCGGAAATTGAACGTATAACACTGGACAATGAAATTTCCCTGGAGTTGGAATCACCTGCCTCGCTTCCATTGTGGTCGGAGAATCAGAATAATTCTGAAGCCGATCCGTTTAAAACGAATAGGGGATAGACTGACAGGTTGACTTGTAGTTACCTCTGTTGGTGATGTAATTAGATAATTGAGGGTTTCACTATAAGTGAAACCCTCAATGTATTTTATATAAAAATAATTCTTAATTTTGTTTGAAATATAAGATGGTAGATTTTTCTATTAGCTGTTGGCATTGCCGGAATAATAATATCGTTATATTTGACCAATATTATTCTTTCTGTATTTTGTGGAGTAGCTGGATTTTCATCTTATGGAGTATCCAGAAACTTTTTCAGCAAAAAAAGAGAGTCGTAAAAAAGATGGTTTCCTGCTTATCCGAAACGTAAAAAATAGATTTGCATATAACGTTCAAATTATCTATTTTTGTTTAACCAATAAGAAAAACATACAATGGCAGCATTTAAACGAATTCTATTGAAACTCAGTGGAGAGTCTCTGATGGGCAATAAAAGTTATGGTATAGATGAAGCAAGATTGGCTGAATATGCGCAGCAAATAGCCGAAATTGTGGATATGGGAGTTGAAGTGGGAATTGTTATCGGAGGTGGAAATATCTTTCGGGGTCTGAGTGGTACCTCAAAAGGTTTCGATCGTGTTCAGGGCGACCAAATGGGAATGCTGGCCACAGTGATTAATAGTTTGGCTTTGAACTCGGCTTTGCAGGTGGCAGGAGTAAAGTCGCGCGTACTGACAGCCATTCGGATGGAGCCGATAGGAGAATTTTATTCCAAGCAAAAAGCCATTCAAAGTTTGCAAAACGGCGAAGTGGTAATTCTTTCAGCCGGAACGGGAAATCCGTTTTTTACTACCGATACAGGTTCTTCGTTGCGTGCTATTGAAATAGAAGCGGATGTGATGCTGAAAGGGACGCGCGTGGATGGAATTTATACTGCCGATCCTGAAAAAGATCCGACAGCAACTAAATTTGATGAAATCACTTACGATGAAATTTATAACCGTAATCTGAAAGTGATGGATCTGACGGCAACCACCATGTGTAAAGAAAATGACATGCCTATTTATGTGTTCGACATGGATACACCGGGAAATCTGAAAAGAGTGATGTCCGGCAAAAAAATAGGAACTTTGGTGAAAAACAGATAACAGAGAAACACACAATAAAATTAGAGATAAAATTATGCAAGACATTAAGCCTATTCTGAATGAAGCCGATGAGAGCATGGAAGCAACTGTTCTCTTTTTAGACGAAGCGCTGGCTCATATCCGTGCAGGGAAAGCTAATCCTCGTATTTTAGATGGAGTTAAGGTAGATTATTACGGAAGTCATGTTCCTCTTTCGAATGTAGCAACAATCACAACGCCTGATGCTAAAACTATTGTTATTCAGCCTTGGGAAAAAGCTTTGATCGGGGTGATTGAAAAAGCAATATTGAATTCGGATGTGGGTATTACTCCCATGAACAATGGTGAAGTGATTCGTTTGGGTATACCTCCCCTTACCGAAGAACGTCGTAGACAGCTTGCCAAACAGGCCAAACACGAAGGAGAAGAAGCTAAAATATCGGTTCGCAATGCTCGTCGCGAGGCCATTGAATCGCTTAAAAAGCTGATAAAAGAAGGTTTGCCCGAAGATGTTGAAAAAGATGCCGAAGCAAATGTGCAGAAAATTCACGATAAGTATATCAAAAAGATTGATGATATGCTTGTAGCGAAGGAAAAAGAAATAATGACTGTTTAACCTGCAATTTAAAAATTGCACTTCAAATTAAGTAATTCAGTCATCCCGAAATTGTTTTTCAGGATGACTGGTTTTTTTCTATCAATGAAACAGAGTTTTTTTTCGTTTTTATTCATTTTGATATCGGGTTGTAGTACTTTGGCGATGGCAAACGATTCCATTGTAAGCCGTCATAGCTTATTTATCATTCCGCATATGGCTTATCAGCAGGAAACAAGTTGGTCGGTCGGAGTGGCGGGCGGATATTATTTTAAAAGTGATGATATTAGCAGGATCAGTTCTATTTCTGGAAGCGCAGATTATACTTTGTTGAACCAGTTTATTTTTAATATTACACCGAAAATATATTTTGCTGATAAAAAATGGTATTTTTACTCCAATCTGAATTTCCGCAATTATCCTGATTATTATTACGGCATAGGAAATTCGGTTACAGGGCTAAAGCAACCTTTTATCGCTCAGAATATCAACGTCTCGCTCCAACCTCAACATGCGGTGACAAAAGAATTTTTAATAGGATTTTTGTTGAGTTACCGATATGAAAACACAATAACGGATGATGCCTTCGATTCAAATAGCGACTATATTTATTCTGCCTACGGACGTGAAGGGTGGGATGCTTATCATCAGACGAATGCGGGAGTAATTGTTTCGTACGATAGTCGCGATAATCAGTTTTATCCAGCAACCGGTATTTTTGCTAAGATAACAACTTCTGCGTCGTTACAATTTTTAGAAAGTACCTACAAAACAAACGAAATAAGTATAGATTTCCGAAAGTATTTTCATATATTCAATAAAAACATATTGGCTGTTCAGGGCTATATGTCAGGTGTTTTCAGCAAAAGTTCTATCCCATTTCAATTATTACCTACGGTTGGTGGACGCGATTACCTGAGAGGTTTCCGTCAGGGAATGTATCGCGATAATTTATTGTTCTTGCTGCAATCCGAATACAGATTTCCGGTTTACAAGAGATTAAAAGCTGCTGTTTTTTGTTCTGCAGGCGATGTGGTAAATTCGGATAATTTTATTGTAGATAAGCTGAAAGTATCGTATGGAGCAGGTGTTCGTTATCGGTTGAACGATGCGCGCGTACATTTACGCTTCGATATTGCTAAAAATAATTACGGCGAAAAACTGCAATTTTACATTACGGCTACCGAAGCCTTTTAGATTTTTATTACATTTGTATCAATGAAAGGACTGGTGGTGAAAAATACAGGAAGCTGGTATCAGGTAAAAACATCTGATGCGTTTCTCTACGATTGTAAAATCAAAGGAAACCTGCGTTTAAAGGATATTCGCAGCACCAATCCTATAGCAGTGGGCGATTATGTGGCGTTTGAAGCGAATGCAGATAAAACCGGTTTGATAAGCGATATTTGTGATAGAAAGAATTATATCATTCGTCGTGCATCGAACCTTTCGAAACAATCGCATATCCTTGCGGCTAATCTCGATTTGGTTGCACTTATTGTTACCATTAATCATCCCGAAACATCGACGGTTTTTATCGACCGCTTTTTAGCCGCAGCCGAAGCTTACAGAATTCCTGCTTGTCTGGTGTTTAATAAAACCGATCTTTATAATGATGATGAAACGGAGTATCTCAATGCATTAGCCGATTTGTATGAATATATCGGTTATCCATCATTTAAAATCTCGGCGTTAAATACCGATCATCTTGCTGAATTATCTTCTTTTTTGAAAGATAAAACGACTTTACTGTCCGGTAATTCAGGAGTTGGCAAATCAACTCTGATCAATAATGTAATTGCTCCTCAATTGCTTGTAAAAACCGGAAATATTTCCGAATATCATAATAAAGGGATGCATACAACCACTTTTTCCGAAATGTTTGAATTGCCAGATGGAGGATATCTGATAGATACGCCGGGAATAAAGGGATTCGGGACAGTAGAGATGGAAAAAGAAGAAATTGGTCATTATTTTAAAGAGATATTTGAATTTTCCAAGAAATGTCGCTTCTCTGATTGTACACATGTTCAGGAGCCTGGATGTGCTGTTTTAGAGGCGGTTGATGGTAGTCTTATAAGTAAATCAAGATATAATAGTTATGTTAGTATGTTGTCGGATTGTGCCGACGGAAAATATAGATAAATGAATATTTATTGAATAATACTTACATATTGTTTGTTTTGTTGTACGAAATTTAAAAAAATATCAATATATTTGCATTGAAGAAACACCTAAAGTAAAATTATTAACAAATTTGTTCAAAAAAAGTACCATGGCACATCACCACATAGATCGGTTAGATAAGAAGATTTTACAATTAATATCACAGGATGCCCGTATTCCTTTTTTGGAAGTTGCGCGCGAGTGTAACGTATCCGGCGCTGCCATACATCAGCGTATTCAGAAATTGCGTAATATCGGAATTATAAAAGGATCAGAGTTTGTGATCGATACATATAAAGTGGGATTTCAAACCTGTGCTTATATAGGTATAACTCTCAATAATGTAAAATCTTTTGCGTATGTTGCCGAGGAACTAAAAAAGATTCCTGAGGTGGTGGAATGTCATTATGCTACCGGTAAATATTCGATGTTTGTGAAGATTTATGCAAGAGACAATCGCCATTTATTACAAATTATTCTCGAAAGAATGACTCCTATTGAAGGAATTGCTCACACTGAGACTTTCCAGATTTCGCTTGATGAAGTTTTCAGAAGACAATTATCGGTGTTTGAAATAGACACGACTGTGGATGATATTTATGAAGAGGAAGAGTAAATAAAATTCTTTATAAAAAAACTCCCAGGATTTGTTGAAAACAAATCCTGGGAGTTTTTTTATATACAAATAAAGAATGCTTAAAAGAGCTTTGGATTAAAAATACTTGCTTGTTTTGTATATAAAAAAGGAACTGACTCTCAGAATCAGTTCCTTTTTTAGCAAATAATATAACCAATGATTTATTATAAATCAGTAATAGGTCTATGTCTTGGTACTAAGAACTTCATGATACCCCACGCAATAAGATAAGAAAGTGCACAAATACTAAACATGATACCGTAACCGATTGAAACATTAGATGAAATAATATCTCTGGCTTGTTGTAGCATATTTGGATCAACCATTACATCTTTCAGGTTGTCGATTTTAATTTGATCGAGTGAAATATTGTTAGTTGCCTGAATCAGTCCCTGAGCTTTTGCTTCTAAAACGCCCTTAATGCGATAGGAGTCTTCCAATCCACCAGCGAGTAATTGTACCAACACGCCCCCTAATCCACCTGCAGCAGCGCCAATACCGGTAACAGAACCTACTGCCTTTTTAGGAAACATATCCGAAACGGTGGTAAACAAGTTGGCCGACCATGCCTGATGGGCGGCTCCGGCAATACTGATAATAGTAACAGCTGCAACGATACCAAAACCAGCTGCAAATTGAGTCCCGAGTAACAAAACAGGAGCGAAAGCAATGATTAATAAAGCAGTCATACGCGCTTTATAAGTTTGCCAGCCTTTATTCATGAAAGTCATAGGAATTGATCCTCCGTATACCGATCCAATAATAGCAATACCATAAACAATAAAAGTTGAAATCATTACTGTATGTTTTGTTTCGACAGGATCCATGCCCACGCAGAACTGTTGTTTGATATAGGTTGGTAACCAGAATAAAAGAAACCACCAGATACCGTCAGTCATAAATTTGCCTGCAACAAACGACCATGTTTGTTTATATGTAAGCATTTTATACCAGGGAACTTTTACTTTTACTTCATTATCATTAACAATAGGAGCAGCTTCATCATCGCTATGGATATAATCGTACTCTGCTTTATTGACTTTGCCTTTTTCCAACATTTTCTTTGGATTAGCATATAGTTTACCCCAAAAAATAAGCCAGATAAAACCTATCAATGCTGTAATAATAAATGCCATTTGCCAACCATGGAAAATACCAAGAAACAATTCATTTCCCTCAGATGGATTCCATTCGGCTAAAATAACCGGTATGATTAATGCGCAAATCATTGCACCGATATTGGAACCTGAGTTGAAGATGCCGGTAGCCAATGCCCGTTCTTTTTTTGGAAACCATTCAGCTACAGTTTTAATAGAAGCAGGAAAGTTTCCTGATTCACCAGCGCCAAATAAAGCTCTGGCAATCACCTGACCAATAACAGTTTTACCCATGAATGCACTTAATGCGCCGGCTAAAGACCAAATGATTAATGAAGCGGCTAAACCTATTTTTGTCCCAATTTTATCAATGATAAAACCGGCAAATAAGGTAAAACCTGCATAAAAAGCAGTAAATACTGATGTCAGAATTGAAAAGTCGGTAGCTGACCATCCGAACCCTTCTGAGGAGCAAAAGTAATCTTTCAGATAGCCGATCACATTTCTGTCCATGTAATTGACTGTAGTTGAGAAAAGAAGTAACGCCACAATAGTCCAACGATAACTTGACATTTTCTCTGCAGTTGATTTTGTCATGATAATTTAATTTAAAGTGTTTTATTTTCGGATTTTTTTTACGATTTCAAGTGCATTGTTACAAAGTTGAGTGATTCCTGCCCAGTCTTCGTTTTTGATTAGTTCGGCTGGGAAAAGGTTTGATCCCATTCCCACACAGGTAACACCTGCATCAAACCAACCTTTTAAGTTAGCTTCTTCAGGTTTCACTCCACCGGTAACCATCAGATTCGACCATGGCATTGGAGCTTTCAATCCTTTTACGAATCCTGTCCCTAATACATCACCTGGAAATACTTTACATATATCGCAACCAGCTTCCTGAGCAAAACCTACTTCGGAAACCGAACCACAACCAGGTGAATACGGAATAAGACGCCGGTTAGCAATTTTTGCAACTTCAGGGTTGAATAACGGACCTACAATGAAATTAGCCCCTAACTGAATATAAAGTGCCGCAGTGGGTGCATCTACTATCGAACCGATACCCATTATCATTTCGGGGCATTCTTTTGTGGCAAATTTCACTAATTCGCCAAAAACTTCATGTGCGAAATCACCTCTGTTAGTAAATTCGAATGCACGGATACCTCCATCATAGCAAGCTTTTAAAACATTTTTAGCTACTTCAATATTGCTATTATAGAATACAGGAACAATTCCTGTTTCTTTCATAGCGTTGATTACCTGAATCTTTGAGAAACGCATAATATACTTTTTTATTATTTACTATTTGAAATATAAGTAACCATTTTCTCATTTATAATAAATGAAAAAATGGTTTATGAAATTTATCGGGAAACGCGACCAGAGCCATCGCCACCCATTAAGGATTCTACTTCAGAAACCGTCACTAAATTGAAATCACCATAAATAGTGTGTTTCAGACATGAAGCAGCAACAGCAAATTCAAGTGCTTTCTGATCGTCGGTTGTATAAGTCAATAATCCGTAAACCAATCCGCCCATGAAAGAGTCACCTCCACCTACGCGATCAACAATGTGAGTGATATCATAGCGTTTCGATTGATATAATTTTCCATCAGCATAAAGAACGCCACCCCATGTGTTATGATTTGCATTGATAGAACCGCGTAAAGTTATGATAATTTTTTTAGCGCGGGAGAATTTTTTCATCATTTGTGTGCAAACCGATTCAAATTCAGCAGCATTTACCTCGCCTCCTGTATGGGCTACATCGAATCCTTCGGGTTTGATACCAAAAACTTTTTCAGCATCTTCTTCATTTCCAAGAATAATATCACATCCTGATACCAAAGCAGGCATTATCTCCGATGCGGATTTACCATATTTCCATAAATTTTTCCGATAATTCAAATCGGTTGAAACAGTAACACCCATTTCGTTTGCAATCTGAATGGCTTCGAGACATGCATCGGCAGCCCCTTGAGATAGAGCTGGTGTGATTCCTGTCCAGTGAAACCAATCGGCATCTTTGAAAATTTCTCGCCAGTTGATCATACCTGGTTGAATATCGGCAATGGAAGAATTAGCCCGGTCGTAAACGACTTTACTTGCACGCGCTACTGCACCAGTTTCGAGAAAATAAATACCTACGCGATCGCCACCACGAACAATGTTTTTTGTGCCGACACCATATTTGCGGAGATTCATTATACATGATTCTGCAATGTCGTTTTTTGGCAAACGGGTAACAAATTCCGTTTCCATTCCATAATTCGATAACGATACGGCTACATTAGCTTCTCCACCACCAAAAGTGGCTGTGAATTGAGTTGCCTGATTAAAACGCTCATAACCTGGTGTGGCAAGGCGTAGCATAATTTCTCCAAATGTTACAATCTTTTTACTCATCTTAATTATATAAATAGTTTTTAAATTGGTCGACCAAATGTAATGTCCATTCTTCAGATTTTAATACAAAAATACGCCGATTTTAGTTGTGTAAAGTCTAAAATCTGTCCGAATTTGTGTACTTATTGTTTATCTCAAAATTTGAAGAAGTTTTTAGCATTGTTATAGCTGATGTCTTCAACTATCTTGCCGATAAATTCTAATTCCTGATGTGGAAGTAATCCTTGTTCAACGTCATTACCTAACAAATTACACAAAGTTCTACGGAAATATTCGTGGCGAGGATAGGAAAGAAAACTGCGGGAATCTGTAAGCATACCTACGAATCGACTTAATAATCCAAGAACAGAAAGTGAGTTCATTTGTTTTTCCATTCCATCTTTCTGATCAAGGAACCACCAACCTGATCCAAACTGGATTTTTCCGGCAACAGTTCCATCCTGAAAATTACCAATCATGGTAGCAATCATTTCATTATCAGAAGGATTGAGGTTGTATAGGATGGTTTTGGTAAGTTTGTTGTTGGTGTCTAATCTATTGAGAAATTTGGACATGGCTTTTGCAGTCGAAAATGTTCCAATGGAGTCAAAGCCGGTGTCGGGGCCTAATTGATTGAACAGACGGGTATTGTTGTTACGGATAGCACCATAGTGAAATTGTTGTGTCCAGCCTTTTTCCCAATCCATTTCTGCAAAAATTACCATCATAGCTGATTTGAATTTCAGAATTTCTTCCTGGTTCAACTCTTTTCCTCCGAATATCTTATTGAAGATAGCTTTAATTTCAGCATCGGTGTAATCTTCGGCATAAAATTCTTCAATACCGTGATCGGAAAGTTTACAACCCATTTCTGCAAAGAAATCCTGACGTTTGCGAAGGGCAAGTATCATATCATCGAAAGAAGAAATAGTCACTCCTGAAACTTTAGTAAGTTGTTCGACATAAGCCACAAAATTGGCTGAATTTTCTACAGCCATAGCTTTGTCAGGACGCCATGTTGGTAACATTTTTATTTCGAAACCATCGTTTTTGGTTTTGATATGATGTTCAAGTGTGTCGACAGGATCATCAGTAGTACAAACAGCTTCTACTTTATAACGACGCATCATACCACGGGCAGAATACTCTGGAGTTTGCAATTTCTCGTTACATTCATCAAATATCTCACGGGCAGTTTTGGGCGAAAGCAATTTTTCTATACCAAAACCGGTTTTCAATTCAAGATGAGTCCAATGATACAATGGGTTACGCATGGTGTATGGAACTGTTTCAGCCCATTTTTCAAATTTTTCCCAATCGGATGTGTCTTTGCCGGTACAATATTTTTCGTCTATACCATTTGTACGCATGGCACGCCATTTATAATGATCGCCTCCTAACCATATTTCGGTTAAAGATTTAAATTGATGATCATTGGCTACCATCGAAGGTATCAGATGACAATGGTAATCAATAATAGGTTGTTTGGCGGCATGTTCGTGATACAATTTTTGAGCAGTTTCAGTCTGCAAGAGGAAATTCTCGTCTAAAAAGTTTTTCATGATTATGAATTATTAATGTTTAATTTATAACGATTATCAGTTGTTTTTATACTCAGAAGTTGATTGAATAGTAATTTTAGTGTAAAAAATCATAAAAATACAAGTGAATTTTTATGTTGTTGAATATGTTTTTCTGTAAGAATAATCTTATTGAGACAGCTTAAATTTATTTATATTGCTAAAAATCAAATTCATATGTGTTGTATATAGTTTTTTCGTTTAAAACCGTGTTCGCCCACGAAGATACAAAATATTTTGGTATTTCGAAATAATCGCTACTTTTGTGGTGTTCGAGGTTCTACTGTGTTCGCACACGAACTTATTTGGCGGCTGATTGTTATTCAATCAAAGTTCGAAATAATAAATATATTTTGAAAAACCAGAATAATAAAATACGGATAAAAGATATTGCTCGTTTAGCGGGAGTTTCAGAAGGAACTGTTGACAGAGTTTTACATAATAGGGGAGAAGTTTCGGAAAGAAGCAGGGAAGCGGTTAATAAAGTTTTGAAAGAAATTAATTATTCACCTAACTTACTCGCAAGATCTTTAGCGCTGAAGAAACATCGAAGTTTTGCTTATCTGATACCAAAACATGAACCGGGAGATTATTGGGAAATGGTTGAGAAAGGATTTGCAGAAGCTATGGTGGAGTTTTCGCAATATAACATTTCCATACAGGAGTTTTATTACGATCAGTTCGATGTTAATTCTTTTCATGAAGTTACGAATACAATACTGAATTCGGATAAAGATGCAGTGGTGATGGCGCCTATTTTCAGGCAGGAAACTTTATCATTTATTGACAAATTAAATAAACGGGAAATTCCTTTTTCATTTATTGACTCAATGATTGAAAATACCGGTTTTCACACGTATTATGGTCAAAATTCGTATCAAAGTGGTTATATTGCTGCCAAACTTTTACTGAATTCTCTTGATAAAAATGCTCAGGTTATTGTAATTCGGACAAAACGCAAAGGTGCTGTTTCGAATCAGACATTAACCAGAAATAAAGGTTTTTTGGAATATATTAGAGAGAATAATCTTTCTGATATACAATTAATTAATGTAGAAATACAGGACAAAGATGAAAGTAAAAATATAGAATTACTTAAAGATGTTTTTGATAAACACCAAAATATTAAGGCAGCGATTACTTTTAATTCGAAGGTATATAAACTGGCAAAATATTTACATCAGTTAGATAAAACGGAAATAAGACTTATCGGATACGATTTGTTATCGCAAAATGTTGATTATCTGAAAAAAGATGTGGTTTCGTATCTTATTGCTCAACGTCCTGATAAACAGGCGTATTTGACAATTAGAGATTTGTGCAGAAATCTTATTCTCAAACAGGACGTGAAAAATCTGAATTATGTTCCGATTGATGTATTGATAAAAGAAAATATTGAAGATTATATATTATTTCAGGAATAAATAAATACAAGTTAAAAATTAATTACCATGCAACTAGGAAAGTACAGTATTGGTGTTGGCGATAGATTTGCACACCAGGGAAAAGCTCAGTTGAGCGCTATTATGAAAGCTAATGAAAAAGGACTTGACATAAGTCCTGTATGGAATAAATCGAACCGTGAGCACATATATGTTCACACTCATCCTTCAGATGTACGCAAAGAAGCAGATGCTGCTGTTGTGGCTTTGGGGTTCAAAGGTAAATATTTTGTGGATGCCGATCACATTAATCTGACGACGGTGGCGCCATTTGTTGAGCCTTCCGATTTCTTTACACTCGATGTCGCTTCCTTTATTGGTAAACCAAGCAGTGAGCAAGACGTGAAAGCTTTTATTGCATCTTGTGAAAAATATATGGGAGAGTTATTGATTCCGGGTATTGAACATCCTTTCCACATTACAAAGGAATTACTGGAAGAAATAGCAGGAAAGTTCCTTGCTGCAACTCAGCAGGCTTCCGAAATTTATAAATATCTGGTTGAGAACAAAGGAGTCGGAAATTTTGTAACTGAAGTTTCGATGGATGAGGTGGAAAGTCCTCAAACTCCTACTGATATGTTGTTCATACTTAAAATGTTGGCCGATAAAGGAGTGCCGGCTCAAACTATTGCTCCTAAGTTTACAGGGCGTTTCAACAAAGGTGTGGATTATCGTGGAGATTTAGACCAGTTTACAAAAGAATTCGAAGAAGATGTGTTGGTGATTGATTATGCCGTTAAAGAATTTGGTTTGCCGGAAGAGCTTAAGTTAAGTGTGCATTCAGGTAGCGATAAATTCTCTATTTATCCGATTATGGCCAGTGTTATTAAAAAATACAATAAAGGTTTGCATTTGAAAACAGCCGGAACCACCTGGCTCGAAGAAGTAATTGGCCTTGCTGTGGCAGGCGATGAAGGTTTGGTTTGTGCAAAACAGATTTATGCCAACTCGTACAACCGGAAAGATGAGCTTTGTGCACCTTATGCAGATGTTATTGATATTGATGGTTCTCAGCTTCCTTCGGTAGAAGAAGTGAACGGCTGGTCATCCGAAAAGTTTGCTAATACGCTTCGTCATATTCCCGGACATCCCGATTATAACTCTAATTTCCGTCAGTTAATACATGTGGCTTATAAAGTGGCTTCTGAAATGGGGACTGCATATACTTCATTGCTCGAAAAATATTCAGATATTGTAGGACAATGCGTTGAAGAAAATATTTACGACAGACATTTGAAAAGATTGTTCAGCCTGTAAATTGTAGAAAAGTTATCGGAAGATTTTAAATTTTCCGATAACTAATCAAAAGATTACTAACTTTTTAAATTTAAATACAATGAACAACATTTTTGATGTAAAAGACAAAGTAATGGTTATTACCGGTGGCGGTGGTATTTTAGGTCGCAGCATGTCGGAATACATGTGCCGGCAAGGTGTAAAATTAGCCATAGTAGACAGATGTAGAGAAGCCGGTAAAAAACTTGA
>WSSedL1CaDRAFT_10001627_pt1 | contig 12727 bp, 13 predicted proteins | sample WetSurSL1Cattail_FD_9464 | JGI IMG/M metagenome (IMG submission 9464)
TGATGCCTAAATTGACTGTTCAACCCGCTTTGGGGTTGCATTAATACTATGTTTATAGTGCCCCCAATTTCATTGGGGGTTATTCAGATTAAAGTCCTCCGGACTTACCCGACAGGGTAAAATTTGAATAACCCCCGGTATAGCCGGGGGAGCTGTGACACCCAAATGAATGGACAACCCCGAAGCGGGTTGAACAAACATAAATGAAATAAGTAACTTAGGTAAAGTTGCGGATATATTAATTAATTTTAAATACGAAGCACTTGAATTTATCAAATGCTTCGTATTTAAAACTAATAGAAATTATTATTGTTTCATTATAATGCCACCATAAATTTCATTATCTACAATGAATGTATAATAATATATTCCAGCATGAACCGTTTTTCCTTGCTTATCCTTACCGTTCCAGGTAATAGTGTGTTTACCTTTTTGACCCTCGCAATTTTCGAACATTGCTAATTCTACACCAAACATATTGCTTATTTTCAGCATTACCCTGGAATCGGTGTAGAGCTCATAAGTGAAATTAACTGAATTTTTAAAGGGAACCGGATAGCAAGTGATATCAATTTTCGGCTGTTTTGGTTTTGGTTTATAGTTTTTAAATGCCTTATATAAATCAACCATTATGCTTTCTGCCAGAACGTCTGCATTATTCTCCATCACTGCAATACTAATTTTATCGTCGGGAAAATAATTAACATATGAATTGTATAAAATATTACCATAATGTCCATAGGTTAATTGCCCTTCAACATTCAAAATCATGGTACCCAAACTATAATTTGGATTAAACTCCGATGGTTCAAGCATTTTTTGCATAGACGACCGTTTTAAAATGTTTCCTCCATATAATGCTTTAGACCATTTTGTAAGATCAGAAGGTGTTGTAATTATTCCACCGGCAGACCATGCACAACTGAACAATGAAGGGCCCACCATAGGAAAGTAATCCATATCACCTGCGAAAACATGGGAAAGTTCACCTTTATATTCATGGTCGGGATAAAGAACGGTAGACTTTAATTGGAGTCGACGAAAGAACCTTTTTTCCAATTCTGCCGAAACAGAATTACCGGTAATTTTCTGAATGATACAACCCAAAATAACGAAGTCTGTATTTGAATAAAACCAATTAGTGCCATGTGCAAAATTTGGTTCTGAAACATAGGTGAATATTTCTTCAGGCGTCCATACTTTTGCCGGGTCGCTAAAAACTGTTGGAAAAAAAGTTGGGTTATCTGTATAATTGAATATACCACTGGTATGGTTTAGAAGTTCTTTAATGGTAATATTTCTGTCAATATTATTGTGATCAGGGAAATACTTATAAATTGGATCATTGATTGATAATTTTCGTTCTTCGCTTAACTGAAGGATGGTAGCTGCGATAAAATTTTTAGTAATACTTCCTGCGCCAAATAACATCTTTGATGTAATTTTTACACTATCATAAGAATAGCCGCTAACTATAGTGAGAATTTTGTCATCCGGAAGGTTTATTGCCGCGGATATCCCCTTAATACTTAAGCTGGAAGCAGATGAATCCAAAGCTTGTTGCAGTTTTTGCCGAAGTCCTGCCGGAACATGGCATTCTTCCTGTGCATACGATAAAAACGAGATAGCAAGGAGTAAAGAAACAAAATGCAATTTCAAAATAAGTTTAGTGTTCATACCTTAAAAATTTAATGGTTAGAAAATGTCAATTAACTAATATATCAGCTTATACGTATAAATTGTTAGATGGATATAAAATATGTGATGTTGTTTTAATTAAAGAGACAAAACCTGAACGGTATTGCTTTGAAAGATTGGAACTTTTTTAATTATCTGCCCAACATAAATGGTAAATCTTCATGTAAAAGCATACCCTTGCCCATCAAACGGCATCATTACTATTGAAACTGATGCGTTTGCTAATACGTACGCTACTTTTGCTAAGCTTTTGATAGCTAAATAAGAGGTTGAGAGTTTATGGAGCTACAATGGTTTTCCCTGTTTTAAAATTACCTTGTTCGTCGCGAATGGTGTAAATATAAATTCCTGAACCAACAATCTGTCCTTGGCTGGTTTTTCCATTCCAATGTGCCTGGCTGTCTGATGTGGTATATTCCCATATTAGACTTCCGCTAATATCATAGATGGACAGGATATTATTGCGGGAGAGATTCGAAAACATCAGAGATTGTCCATTGTTCGGATTAAACGGGTTTGGATAAGGAGTAGCAAAAGCTTCTGATTTGCGGTATGAAGGCAGATCAGAAGATGTACCATATTCATAAGCGCCCGCACTATGGTGGCTTGCATCGCGGGTCGCTCCATTTTTTTGAATGAAACCATTGGTATCGAGAGTGCCTAAACTTTCGCTTGGTTGATGGGTTGGGTCGCCGAAGTTAACTGCCGAACTTGTTGCGGTTAAACTAAAATCCAATGTTTGATGATGTTTAGGTGCCACATCTTCTGCACCATCTAATCCCTTAAAAAAACCATTGGTAAAATACCGGATCAACGTATTAAAATCGCCACCGCTGGCTGTAGTTACTCCAACGGCATTGGTAGCCGGAGGGTTAATGTATGTATAAGAATCATTGGGCGTCGAATAAGCCCACATGATATTGTTTTTCATGTCAAAAGTTAAAGGTAGTCCTGCCATTCTGCCAACTACAACATTATTGTAAATATGTACTCCGGAACCATCGTATCCGGTTGCCATATAGGAGCTCTCCGTACCTAAACCGAAGCCCATGGCTGCGGCAGCTACATTAGAATATAAGCTACTGGCTACTAATGTGTTGTTTCTAATAGTAATATTATTACCCAGTTTATCCATGATATTGAAAGTATAATATGGATTAATCACGTCATAAATCAGGTTATTCTCGATCAGAACATTTGTAAAACAAGGTACTCCTGTCCCTATTAAATTGCCATAAAATGTAAGGCCAGCTGTAGAACCTATATAATGAACAATATTACCTCGCATAATAATATTGGAATGCAAAATGTTAAGCCCGGAGCAATGTGGCGGGTCATTATCCCAATTACGAACATGAGCACATCCCCCACCAGCTGAAGAATGCAGGGTACAAACATCACTTAAACTATAATCGGAATCAAAAATATGATTGTATTCGAATATGCAATCCGAAGTAAATGTTCGCTGAACAAGCCCGGCTCCTGCTGCAAGATTATGTATATAGTTTTGGCTTACAGTCATTTTTGTGCAATTGGTAGCGTCGATTCCAGCCTGTACATGATGAATGTTATTTTTATAAAAAAGCAGGTGATTACAATCAATTCCATTTACGGCAAGGTGAATATGATATTTTACATTGCCACGATCGTGAATTTCGGAATTTCTTATTTCTATGTAATTCCCATAATTGAATGAGATACCAATGCTATACGGAATGTTTGTAGCCGTCATACTTCCATTATACACCTGAAAATCTATCCCATCTAACCGTAAATAAAAATCGCGGTTAACGGCATATTGACTGCTTATGTATACATTCCCTATTACAGGTGGATTATTTGGATCGAGTGCTTTAAATGTAACCCAGTCAGTCATGTTGGCAGTAAAGCCATAAATAAAATCGCCATAATTGCCTGTAGCCATGTAGAAAGTATATCCTGAAGCTATGGCTGTTTGGGCTTTAGTTAATGTTTTCCAAGGTCCGGTTTTTGCCGTGGTATTGACTGTACTGCTCAAGCCATTGTATGTGTCATCGCCATTGATGGCATCCAGATAATATACATGACTGGAATTTACTGTATAGGTTTCGGCCCAATTGCCATAACCTGTAATACCATAGGGTGGCTCATTACTTTGCCCAAAAGTATAAATTACTGAAAAGTGGATAAATAACCCCAATAATACGAATTTTTTTGATCGAATAAGTTTAGATTTCATACGTAAATATTTTTTGGTTAATGTCATATGGTTTGCTATTTTGGCTTTACCGAGCTCGTAAACTCATTGGTGATTGTGTTTCTTTGCAAACATGTTTGTTTTATAAAAATAGTTTGATTAGGTATCATTTTATTGAGCTTTAGCAGAGGCAGTGTTTGAATAGTTTGAAATCCCTGTTTCATTAACAGTAGCGATTCGGTAGTAGTAAATTGTACCGGATACAAGCCCCTTATCTGTATAGGAATTAGAATTGGTAATGGTGATAGATGTAAACGTTGTATTGTCGGTAGACCGCACTATTTTGAAACCGAGTTTGCTTTCGGAATTACTCTGCCAGTTAAGATTTACAGAGCCAGCAGAAGCCTTAGTTGCTATAAGATTAACTGGAGTGGTCAATGCAGAAACAATTTGCGTCAATGGTTCTGGTACAACACTGCCTTTATTATCCTTTAGGGATGGATCGTTTTTAAAGTTGTTTTGCCACTGGGCCCAACCGGGGCCTTGTCCTATATAGCCTGTACCAAAGCCATTCGCGGTAAAGCGATTATTGACTGCCCGAATATCTGTTCCATAGTTGCCATTACTCTTTTCAATTATTGCATTATATCCATTGCCTTCAAGCAGGTTACCTTCAAGCAAAATATGATCAAAATACGAGTCAGCCCAGGTTGCCTGCAGGAAAAATGCGCCTGTGCAATGGTTGTTATATGCATTTATACGGTTATTTCTGATGATTGCTTCCGCACCATTAAAACTTCTGATGGTGAAACCATCGGTATGCGACCATTCACCGGGGTTATATTCAGTGTCAATGAGATCATGAATATATGTGCCTTCCAGGGTCACAGCCGAGTTTCCTCCAATGGCAATACCGCTTCCGAAATGCTGAATGTGGCATCTTTCAATCACTATATTTTCAGTCATGATGGCTGCTGAAGTGCCGAGACCTGTGTATACGGTTATATCAAGTGCACTTCCATCAATATCGCAGTCACGAACTACATTTTGCAAAGCGGGCGATTTCTGTTCGTTGTGTATAAGAGACATGCCCTTTCCAATGCTTAACGGATGAAACCAGCAACGTTCAAAAATGATATTGCCTGCGGAAAGAACAATACCTCCTAATTCAATCCTTTTTTCACCTATTACAGTTCCTGCCGGCACATACCAGGTCCCGTACTGAACCTGACTTGCGGGAGGCTCATAGAGAGGCAATGCATTTCTGTCGATGCCTGCACCTGCAAGACCTGTGTTAGTCTCGTTTAGCTCCCACCCCATAAGATCTGAAGTATAGGGAGTGGGAGTGTTTTTCTCTTTTTTGCATCCCGGCAGTATTGCTAATGTTGCACAGAATGTAGTGCAAATTAAGATTGTCTTTAATTTTGATTGAAGGAATATTTTTTCCATGGGTAATTGTTTTGCGGATGATTCAGCTAGTAAATACGTTGATAAATTAAAATGGTTATATTTCAAGGAGTCATTTCACAACCACTCAACCAAATGAGATACTCACTCTACTTTGAAGCAACAACAATGGTTTTGGAGAAAATAAAAAAGGACAAGAAGCTAATTTTAGCGACTTGTACCTTATGGTGACCCATATCGTAAGAACAGGAATTTCAAATTCCCAGACTGGAGTATTTTCAATTAATAGCAAGACGGTAACCAGGGATGAATGAAGTAAGTCTTACCATTCCGTGTCAGCCTTATCAATTACATTTGAGGAAAGATCTTTTCCGAGGTACTTATCGATGAAATAATGTACGAGGTACATAACTGGTGTGAGCAATATGGCGATACCAATTTTATAAAAATATTGAACGGTACCTACCGAAAAAACCTGCGTAAGACTCCAGTTTCCTAACAAATAAAAAGCAATAAACAGGATGATAAAACTATCAATAACCTGAGAAACTACAGTGGAGCCGGTTGCTCTTAACCACAGCCATTTGTGCCCGGTAAATTTTCTTACCCAGTGAAAAACGTATACATCCACTAACTGACTGACCATAAACGCAGTAATTGACCCAATAACAATACCAACGCCCTGCCGAAATATCGTTTGAAAAGCAAAATCCACATTAAAGTGACCTCCTGAAGGGTCCAGATGATTTGCATCCAACCAGAATTTTGCAGGCGGAAGCTTGGTACCAACAATAATTACCACCGAAGCGTAAGCAATAAGGCCTGCGGTTATAAAGCTGATCTGCCTCACCCCCTTTTTACCAAAATATTCATTCAGAAGATCGGAAGTAATAAAAACAAACGGCCAGATAATGACACCGATACTCATATTCAGTTTGCCGACAATCTGTGGATCATTTAAAATTCCCAGCAAATGTTCAACGCTAAAAATTTTAACACCCACAAATTCGGCCAACATTGCGTTTCCAATAAAAAAAGTGCCCAGAAACAGGTAGAGGTTGAAGAGTTTTTTTGAAATCATGAAATTTTATATGTTAAAAAATGTATTTGATAATTTAAGACCATATAAACGTTAAACAACTAAACAATTGACTTGTTGAATAATTGATTTGAATAATGAGAGTTTTAAAGTTTTGGATTTTAACAATTAAAGAACATTTACAAATGTTTAATTCTTTTACTACTTTTGCAGACGCAAAAATATTCCGGCTCCCTAGTTCAATGGATAGAATTTCAGATTCCGGTTCTGAAGATATGGGTTCGAATCCCGTGGGGGTCACCACGAAACAACAAAGACAGGTACTATTAAGTAGCCTGTCTTTGTTGTTTTAAGGAATTGTTAATTTGATTGATTTGCTTGTTGTACATTTATCCTCAAATGTTTAAGTTTGTAAATACTGTTTTGGCAGAAATTAGTTAATATGAACGATAGATTGCTTGCTATTGGCGATATACATGGTTGTTTCGATGCATTAACAGACTTAATCGAACACAAAATTATTCTAACCAGAAACGATAAGCTTATTTTACTTGGAGACTATATTGATAGAGGGAATCAAAGCAAAAAGGTTGTAGATTATATCATTAACTTAATTGAAAAGGGTTTTAATATTGTTCCACTTATGGGGAATCACGAATCTATGCTACTCGATGCGCTGGAAAATGAAGCTTATTTACCAAAATGGATTCAGAACGGTGGAAATGAAACAATGCAAAGTTTTGGGATACAATATTTAAATGAATTAAGCAGTGCATATATCTCATTTTTCAAAGAATTAAAGTATTATTACCCATTCGACAACTTTCTTTTTGTGCATGCTGGTTTTAATGATTCAGCCGAAAATCCTTTCAGCGATAATTACCAAATGCTTTGGTCTCGTAACCAAGTATATAATCACCCATTATTACGGGATAAAACAATCATCCACGGACACACACCTATAACCAAAGCTCAGTGTCAACAACTCGTAACAGCAAGAGCACAAACCATAAATATTGATACCGGCTACGTCTATTCAAATAAAGAGGGATATGGTCGGCTAACTGCATTGGAATTATATTCTTATAATCTTTTTTCAGTTTAAAATTTTATTTACATTTGAACAAATAATTCGCGATTCGCGAATCGCGAATTGTAAATCAAAACAGAATAAATAATGAAGAAGCACAATGGCATGCGTCCTCAGGACATTGTAGTTCTACTTAAAATAATAGCGCTTAAACACGATGATTGGAAGAACTCCGATTTGGCCTATTCACTTCAAATCAGTGCATCTGAAATTACCGAGGTATTAAATCGTTGCAGAATTGGAGGACTTGTCAACTCTAAAAAAAGAAAGGTACATATCAACTCCTTTAAGGAATTTCTTATATATGGATTAAAATATGTATTTCCTGTAGAACCGGGAGCCGTGGTAAGAGGGATTCCAACAGCACACTCAGCCTACCCCATAAACGAACAAATTGCATCGGGTAATGATATTTACGTTTGGCCCTATGCAAAAGGGAATCAAAGGGGGCAGGCTATAGAACCTCTTTATAAAACCCTTCCAGCAGTGGTTAAAGAGGATAATCTGTTTTATGAACTCCTTGTTATTACGGATACTATTCGTATTGGTCGGGCACGAGAAATAAAAATAGCCATAGAAGAACTTGAAAAACGGCTGCAACATGCTTAGTACAAATATTACAATGCTGCAAACTGTAGCTGACGGATTAAAAGAGCTAAAAGACGAATTGGTCTTTATAGGTGGTTCTGTTGCTGAATTGTACGCTAATGACCCAGCTGCATCAGACATAAGACCAACACTTGATGTTGATTGCGTAAATGAACTGAGTTCCCGGATGGCGCATGCTAAATTGGAAGAGAACCTTAGAAAAAAAGGGTTTGCAAATGACACCTCAAAAGATGCCCCTATATGCAGATGGATTTACAAAGAAATTAAGGTGGATGTTATGCCTGACGATGAGAAAATTCTCGGGTTCAGCAATAAATGGTATCATGAAGGAATTGAAAATAAGATTACAAAAACATTGCCAAATGGCACAAAAATATTTGTATTTCCACCCGAATACTATGTAGCAGCTAAGTTCGAAGCACACAAAGACCGGGGAGGAAATGACCTTCGGCAAAGCCACGATTTTGAAGATATTATTTACATATTGGATAATTGCCCTGATTTAATGGATAATATCAATAAAGCCAATGCAGGCGTTAAAGCATATTTAAAAAAGGAGTGCCAAAATCTATTAGAAAATGACAATTTAACGGAAGGTATTGAAAGCGCATTACCTTATGGCTCAGACTCTGATAGAGTTGAAATAATTGAGGATATAATAAGGGAGATTGCTGAAATGAAATAATAGAGAAATGCTTAGTTTTGTGAAATCATGAATACCCCATTGCAAAATAGATTCGAAATTCAAATCAAAGCTTTACAAGGTTTTGATTTTCAGGATTTCATTATAGAGCTTTTTCTTCAAAAATACGGAGCAAAGGGGTTTACCGTGCTCCGGCAAAAGAAAGACAAAGGTTGTGATGGAATAATAAATGCTGAAAAACAAGTAATAGCTTGTTATGGTCCAGTGAGCAATAATCAAAACAAATTTGACCAAAAAGTCAATGAGGATTTTGAAGATTATCAAAACAATTGGCAATCAAGTTTTCCGAATTGGATGTTTATAGTCAATCAAGATGTGACACCACTGCAAGTATCCAAAATAAAAAGCCTGAAAAGTGATGCACCTTTGTTAGGTATAAAACAGATTATTTCAATTATCTACGAACTTAAAAATCATCAAAGAAGAAAGATTGCTGATTATTTAAATATAGAGCAAAGTTTTTTAGCCTCAGATTATCTTGGAGATGTGCTCGAAGATTTGCTTATGGGTAGTGAAGTTACAACTGAAAGCATTAAATATGATAAGATTGGACGAATATATATAGAAGATAAAATTGTCATAAACTATAGTGAAAGTGAAGTTGAAGATGCTGTTAATGAATATGTCCTTTTGGCCGAATCCGGTTCGTTGAAAGACGTAAGTGATTTATTATCGGCATACGAGGACGAAGAAATTAGTCGACTAAAACATAAAATTCTAATAGATTATGCCTCAACAAATGGAACTTTTAAAGAAAGGTTAAATCAGCTTTCAAAATTCTATACTGTAAAATACGCATCAGAAAATGATGATGATTACTTGCATTACATTCGGGCTGTTCTAATCTACTTATTTGAGCAATGTTTAATTGGACGTAAAAAAACCTCTGCAGAATGATAATACCACACCCCGAAAGTGATTTGTCCCTAAACATAATGGTTTTAGGTACTGAAATAATAAAGCTACTAAAAGACCGAGACTTTATTTTGGTTGAAGATGCGTTAAATTCTTTTATAAAGTCTGACAAAAAACGCACCCCTGATATGTTTTTAAACTCACTCACTTTTTTATATTCCTGTGGGTTAATTCAAAAAAAAGGATATAAAATTAAATTAAGTCCACAAGAATACAAACAAATGGAATTATTCTAAAAAATGTTAATACAGTTATATTCAGAAACGGACTTATTATTAAAGCCAATTCGCTTCGAACCTGGTATTAATCTTATACTTGGCAAATATACCGGCGAAAAGGAGCAAACAGGCATTAATGGCATTGGTAAATCCTCATTGGTTCGGCTAATTGATTTTGCTTTGCTTTCCAATGCTGCTGAAAAAATATTTTCACAATCTAAGTATGACTTTCTGAGAGAAGAGAAGCACAATATAGCTTTGGAATTTAGAGTTGAAAACAAATCATACTATATTAAAAGAACCTTTGGTAAAGGCGATGATGTATTATTTGGAGATAGCCCTTCCAACCTTGAAAAATATTCTAAAACCGAATTAAAGTCTCTTTTAACAAATAAATTCTTTCCTATAATAAATCAAGAGGTTTATTTCGAAGGAGAAAGATATGGCACATTAATGGATTTTTATATAAAGGACGATTTAGAAAATCAGGAACGCGTTGATCCTTTATCGTTTTCATCTGGCACCTCAAACCAAACAAGTAAAGCAATTTTTAATTTTTTCTTGTTAGGCCTCCCTACTCGTTTCATTATACAATTCGAAGAATTACAAGCTGAATACAATCAATTTAAAAGTACAATCACTGGTTTGGAAGACAAACTCATGGCGGATTATGGAAAATCTGTCGAAGAATATAGAAGTGAACGCAGTAAAATTGATAAAAACATTAGTCTCTTGGAAAAGAGCATTAAGGATTATAGGTTTCTAGAAAATTACAAAAACATTGAGACTAAGCTTGTAGAAATTACAACACAAATTAACGAGAAACTGAAGAACTACCATATTCATAATAGGAAACTAAAGAAAATAAAAGAATCATTTCAATTTGCCCAGGAGATTGATTTACAGCAAATAAAAAAGATGTATAACGAAATGATTGCAACCTTTGGAGATTTGGTTTCTAAATCAATTGAAGAAATTGCATTGTTTAAAAAGGAAATATTAGAAAACAGAAATAAATTTCTTATCAAAAAAGAATCAGAACTGCAAAATACAATCAACTCAATTTTATCCGAGATATCAAGTTTAGAAGACGAGCGTAGTGCTCTATATAAAAAACTGGAAGAAAAAGGTGCACTTGAAAGTATTTCAAACACTTATGAGCAATTGACGGTTGAAAAAACTAGGCTTACAGAAAACCTTCAAATAATCAAGCAAGTTGATGAACTTCAGGAAATGCTTGGCAATTTAAATGTATCTATTTCTCAAGTGAAAAGGGATATAGCCCTCGACTTAAAAAAATATGAGGATGAGGTAGAAAAACTTAGAACATTGTTTCTTGAAATATTGCAAAATGCAATTTCACTTGATGAAAACGAAACAACGGGCTTTTTCGATATTGCATCAAATGTTGATTCTCCAAGAAACCAATTACCACTTAAAATAGAAATCAAGATACCTAAGGCTGATGCCTTGGGTCAATCGCGCCTAAAAATTGTTGCCTATGATTTGTTGGTATTCCTTAAAAACATAAGGAGTAATAGCCCTTTTCCTCGTTTTTTAATCCACGATGGAGTATATCATGGCATTGCTCTAAATACAAAAATCAAGGCCTTAAATTACATATATAGACAATACCTTGCCAATCCGACTTTTCAATATTTTGTCACGTTTAATGAAGATGAAATATACATACCGAAAGAAAAAGCAAGTATTGTAGGAAGTTTTGAATTTGACATTGAAAATATAAAAATAGCTGAGTTTACCGACAATCCTTTAGGAATGCTCTTTAAGCGAGATTTTAAGTAGCAGAATATTTAATGATTTTTGGAGTTACACCAACGTTTCTTCCACTAAATCTTTCCAAATTATAAATCCTTTCCGTTCATCGGTGTAATCATGCAATATGCGGGTAAAGTTTTGTGGTTGACTTTCTAGAAATACATGTCGCCCATCGTTTCTAATAACATTAATGCTGAGGTCTATTTCTTTCAGCGTATTTTTCAGCAAAGTTATATCCCTTTCGATATGCCAAATATAGGGTAAAGGTTGCTTCCTCAGTATCGAGAGTTTCCATTACGATATGAAATTGTTCCGTTCCTTGTAACAAGAAAACAAATGAGAATGGGCTTAGAACAAAGCGGATTTTCAAAACATCGCTAACATGTTTATTTGCCAAATACCTAATTTGCCGATAGTGTCTTAGATTTTTATTTTTAAGTACATTCTCAATGAACTCTTCCTCTGAATCAAAAAGGACACTATTCCCCTCCCCACCTTGTAATTGATTTATATTTAGTAAATTATTCTCGAATTTCTGATTGTGATTTTTTCCAAAGTAGGTTTTGGTTACAAATTTGAACTTTACACTTTCAATTAATTCCCGGTTTAGTTTCTCCAAATCCGAGGAATAGGCAATTTGTGAAACAAGCTTTTCGTTTACAAATTCTGCAAAAACATTAATGCTAGCGTAGCGAAGATTCAATAATTTCGAAAAGTATGGTTTCAAAACTTCAAATTCAGGTCTGATATCATCATTTTCAATCTCAAATTCAAGTTCCTTGTTTACTTCCTTAATCGCATAACGAAGGGCAAACGAGCCATACCTGAACTCTATTTGCTCCAAAGCTAGTTTTATTGGTTGTTCAAAAATAAAATTCTTTTCTTCTGTCTGAATTGCATCTTCTGTTTCGTCAAATAATGTTGCCTGTTTTTCTAGTTTACGGTAATACGTATTTCTTTTCAGGAATAACTTATTGAGGTAGTCTATTGTAAGCATACGGTTTAGTACGTATTGTGGGGATCAAAAAATTCCAGTTTATTTCAAAAAATTTTAAAAATTATCGTAAAGCCTTTGGAGTTCTTTGAATGTCTT
>WSSedL1CaDRAFT_10001628_pt1 | contig 12726 bp, 8 predicted proteins | sample WetSurSL1Cattail_FD_9464 | JGI IMG/M metagenome (IMG submission 9464)
GCTGCCGCCACCGGTTCACAAGTAATCTGGCCTTGATAAGTATTTAGACCCGCCAGTAAACCCGGATCATCCAGCATTGCCCGCTTTGGCCCTTTATCGGCTATTTGTAATATGTAGGGCAAGGTAGCCCCGGCAAGAGCATACGTGGAAGTATACGGCACCGCTCCCGGCATATTGGCCACTGAATAATGTATCACTCCATATTTTTCATAACTGGGATGATCATGAGTGGTCACCCGATCAATGGTCTCGATCGAACCGCCTTGATCGATTGCCACATCCACAATAGCCGCTCCTTTTTTCATGGTTTTGACCATCGCTTCGCTTACCACTTTGGGAGCCTTGGCACCGGCCACCAAAACCGCCCCGATAAGCAAATCGGCTGTTTTAACCAATTCAGCCGCATAATATTCACTATAAATCACGGTAGTAATCCGGCCACCAAAAATATCATCCAGTTGTGACAACCGGGCTTTATTGACATCCATCACGGTAACCCTGGCGCCCATTCCGCTGGCGATCTTCGCGGCATTCAGCCCGACAACCCCGCCCCCGACAATTAATACTTCCGCTGGGGCTACACCCGGTACACCTCCCAGCAATATGCCCCGGCCGCCATTATATTTTTGCAATAAATTGGCTCCGATCTGAACCGACATTCTTCCCGCCACTTCACTCATAGGTGTAAGCAATGGAAGCGCGCCGTTGTCGGCACGGACGGTTTCATAAGCAATCCCGGTAATACTCTTTCTAAGCAGCGCTTCCGTTAAAGGCCGATTGGGCGCCAAGTGCAAATAGGTAAATAGCGTTTGGCCTTCCCGAAGCAGGCTATACTCCGTCTCCAACGGTTCCTTGACTTTAACGATCATATCCGCTCTTTGAAAAATATCACCGCTTTTTTCGAGCAAATCGGCTCCGGCATTCTTATAATCCTGATCCTCAATACCGCTCCCAATGCCGGCCCCTCGTTCGATCAGTACCTTGTGCCCTGCTTTAAGTAGAGCATGAACTCCGGCCGGCGTAACGGCAACCCGGTTTTCATTATTTTTGATCTCCTTCGGCACCCCGATGATCATTGTCACTCCTCCTTTTGATTTCGCAGGTTTCTTCAGATGGGGTAATGGAGTGCTTATTTTTAGCAGTTGATAATACTACAATGGTTCTGGTCTTGATAATCCCTTGCACACTTTTGATCCGATTCAATAGTTGTTCAAGGGTAGCCGTATTCTCGGTGATGATCTTTAAGGCATAATCGAAATCTCCGGCTAGGTAATGACACTCCAATATCTCATCCTCGCCCTGGACAAACTCCACAAATTTCTCGGTAAACTTGGGCCTTTCCAAAGTGATGAACATGATGGCGGTGAGCTCTTGACGAAAACGGGCCGGATTGATGATAGTTACATATTTTTCAATAAAACCGCCGTTCTCCAGCTTCTTCAAGCGATCACTAACCGCCGGGATGGATAGGTTGATCTCACCACTAATCTGAGAGACCGTCATTCTGGCATCCGTTTGCAGCAATTTTAAAATTTTAATATCCAGATTATCCATGACCTTCCACCTTCTATTCCTTAGTTTATGCCTTCGTTTTAAATTTTTAAATACTTTCAAGTAATTTACTAATAATTTTAAAAAAACAAGCCTTAACGGTTAATAAGTTAAGGCCGAGCCGGGTCAAAGTCGAAATTTGGCTAAATATTTAAACTCGAATGGCTCTAAAAGAACAATTTTACAGCTGCGATAACGGTTAAAATAATGACGATGACCCGAAAAGGTTTCTCCGGAATCCACTTAATAATCCAAATCCCAAGGAAAGCGCCGGCGACAATTGCCGGAACCATTGTCACATCAAATGCAAAAGTCGCCGGGGTTATAGCCTGCCAAAAAAAAATTTGCAATGGCACTTTGGTTAAATTGAGAATCATAAAAAGCCAGGCGCCGGTACTGATAAAATCATATTTATTGAGGCGAATCGCCAAAAAGTAAATCGTAGTCACCGGTCCGGCCGCATTGCCAATCATGGTAGTAAATCCTCCGACAAGGCCGATCAACGCGGTGAACCACCAGTGGTTGGGCATAGCCACTTCATCTTTGCGGCATTCCAGCCAAATCAAAATCCCCAAGCATGCCAAAACCGAAAATGCAATGATCATTTTAAATTGCCGGTCATTGACCAGTTTACCCATGGTTAATCCAATAATCAGCCCGGCAAATGCCCATGGCAATATTCGCCAAATATAACCCCAATTGTTATGACGGCGGTAATGCCGGACTGCCAAAAGATCCCCACTGATTAACATGGGTAATAAAATAGCCGATGAAGCTTTTCCACCGAAAATGTCCGCCATGATAGGAATTGCCAAGGTCCCTACTCCACCAACCGCGGTCTTGGAAAAGCCTACCATGATGGCGCAACCAACTGCCGATAGCCATTGAAACATAGTTAAGTGCAAGGACTGTAAAAGGTTCATTGTTCACCCTATATAAAAGTTCTAATGATCATAAGTTCGGAGTATTTGGTTAAAACCCTTTATCAGATCACTTCTGGCGCTGCAGATTTATTTTGTCATATACACCTTACGCCAAAATGATATATACCAAACTATTTCCGATCGAAACTAGGGTTTTGGGGGTTTATATCGAAATATATCCTATAGTGTTAATTTTAGGTAAATTTTAGAAGGATAAAAAATCAGTGATCAATTTGCCGACTCTCAAGGATTTTGACACTTTCAAACAAAGAATTGTCCAATGGTATGCCGATGGAGCTCCAAAATCGGTTAAGACCACTCTGATCTTGTATTTCACGATTGTTATCGTCTTACCCCTTTTTTTGCTGGGGACGATTACCTATACCATTTCATCGCAAACCATTACCAATCGGGTTCAGTCTTATGTCGAGCAAATTATTATCAAAGTTAAAGAGAATATTGAGTATTATTTTAGGGATTTACAAAGTTTATCTTATGTAATCTCGGTTAATCCGGATGTAATAACTGTATTAAAAGATCGAAATAATTTGGGCGGCTGGAAGGAGATTGGTTATCAAAATAAAATTAAAAGCTTTCTGGCCGGCCTTACCAGTACGCGGGCTGAAGTCAAAGGCATCTATGTACTGTCAGACGATTTAAACCGGATTTACTCCAGTGATCCGCCGGTATTAATCGGGTATTTACAAAAACAACCTTGGTTTCGGAAGATTATCCATTCTGAGGCAGGGATGGTTGTAACCGGGGTCCATTCCGATAATTACTCCGGATCTCCGATGGGCATGCCGGGAGATGTTGTTACTTATGCACAGCGGATCGTCGATCTCGATACCCAAAAAAATTTGGGCTGGATATTGATTGATCTGGATTACGGTTTTGTCCCCAAAATGTTGGAAAATGTCCAACTCTGGGATCAAGGCCAGATCACCATTTTGGACGAGAGCGGGCGGGCGGTCTTCGGTAACCCCGCCATGGTCAATCATTTTCAGTTACCCAACTTCCGTTACCTACGTTTGCGGGACTGGGGCAGCTATCTGCAACGGGTTAACGGCAGAGAAGAATTACTGGTATTCCAGACTGTTTCTTTGTGTAACTGGAAAGTCATTTTTTCAATCCCCGCTGCCGTTTTACAGCGGGAAAATATCTTTATCCGGAACTTTACCCTTTTATTGGCTTTTATTTTATTAGGCGTCGCCATTTATCTGGCGGTCCTGTTTACCCGGAAAATTGCGGAACCGATTCACTTATTGCATGCCTCCATGCATGAAGTTGAAAAGGGGAATCTAAATATTCATATCAAAGTCCGTAGCATGAGCGAATTCAATGAACTGGCAGTGAGTTTTAATCATATGGTTGAAAAGATCCAAACCCTGATGACCGATATCAATGATGCGGAAAAAAAGAAACAACAGGCCGAATTGAATGTCCTGCAAGCTCAAATCAACCCGCATTTCTTATATAATACCCTTGATTCCCTGCGCTGGTTAGCCAAGATCCGTAATGTGGAAGAAATCAGCGACATCATCTCGGCATTGGAAAACCTTTTGCGCGCGAGTATCAGTAAAACCGATCAATTGATTCCCATTGGCCAAGAGCTGGAGAATGTCCGTAATTATATCGCTATTCAATTGTTCCGTTATGGAAACGGTTTTGCGGTAATTTACGATGTTAATCCCCAAGTAAGCGAGTATTTTACTCCCAAGCTCATTTTACAACCCATGGTAGAAAACGCCATTTACCACGGCATTGAAGGGTTAGCCCAGGGAGAGATCAAGATCCATATTGATACTGTCGATGAAAATGTTGTAATTGAGGTTTCCGATAACGGCAAAGGGATTGACAGCGAATTAGCCGCCCGGATCATGGCGGGAAAAGTCGAAAGCAACCAGCGTTTTAGCGGTTTAGGCATTAAAAACGTTGACGAACGGATCAAGCTCAATTTTGGCCGGGATTATGGTATTTCAATTTCCGCGAATGATCCGAAGGGTACTAGAGTCACGATTATCATTCCGCGGTTGCGAAAGTTTGATAAAAGGAAGTCTCCGAAATGACCAAAGTAATGATTGTTGATGATGAAATATTAGTCCGGATTGGATTACGTTCCACCATCCACTGGGAGGATTTTGGGTTTACTGTAACCGCGGATGCCGCCAATGGTATCCAGGCTATTGAAAAGTTCGCCGGTGCCGACCCCGACATTTTAATTACCGATATCCGGATGCCTGGAATGGACGGCATTGAGTTGATTAAGACGCTGAAAAAAAAGAAACCGCAACTCAAAATCATTATATTAACCAACTATGACAACTTTGAATATGCCCAACAGGCCCTGGCAGTAGGAGCCGATGATTACCTTCTCAAAACAACCTTGGATAACCAGACGATATTTCCAGTTCTACAAAAGTTGCAAACTCTGATCCATCGCGAGACGGAGTATAGTTTGGAATATCAAGAGCTTCAACAAAAAGCCCTAATCGGTTTAGTCTATCTTAAAAAACATTTTGCCGAGAGCCTGTTACAGGGTCAGATCAGTTCGGATGAATGGCTTCAATATTTAAACCAATTAAATCTGAAATGGGAAAACAACTTGTTTCAATTGGTTTTGGTAAAGAATAAAACCATCCCGGAGAATTTATCCCCAATCAATCAACAACTTCTGCAATTTGTGGAGCAAATTGTAGAAAAGATCCATAACGCCTTAGTTTGGGAACTGACCGATACCCTTGGATGGGTTATAATTTATAATTTCCCTCCCCAAGAAGAGTCCAACTACTGTAAACAAGTCATCCCTTTTAATATCCGCCAGGTTAAGTCCTGTTTAAAGCAATACTTACAAATTACAACTGTAGCGATAGTAGGGAAACCGGTTTCTGATTTTAAGCAGTTGCCGGGAGAATGGCAGAGTATGGGCAAGCTAATGGAGTATTGCATCTTCTGGCCGGAGCGGGAATTAATATCATATGAAGATATTCCGGCTGGAAATCCGCCTGTCTTTTCGTTGGGATTTAATGAAAGAAACCTGTATCAATTGGTGAAACATGGCGATATCAATAAAGTGCGGGACCATTTAGCCGAATTATTTTTCAAAGTGAACCAGTCTCTTTCTCCAACCATGTTACGTCAGGTTTGGCATGAATTATTGGTAACGCTCTTCCGCGCAGCCCGGGAAAACGATCTGCGTTTAACGGCAATTTTGAACGATAGCGAGCAAGATGACGCCTATTTTGAACGTTTCAGTTCAATCTCATCGATGAAAGATTGGTTTGAACAAAAGTTTGAGATTTTGATTCGGCACTCTCAGAACCAAAATGTCAAGAACTACTCCTTTACAATCCGGCAGGCCATTACATTTCTCGAAGAGCATTACCGCGAGGAAATCAACCTGGAAGTTCTTGCCCGTCAAGTGGGACTCAGTAAGAATCACCTTTGTACCCTGTTTCGTATCGAAACCGGTCGAAATTTTATCGATTATTTGCATCAAATTCGCATCGGTCAGGCGCTGGAACTCTTGGAAACCACCGATCTCCGAGTGGCGGAAGTGGGATTAAATGTCGGTTATCATGATGCCAAATACTTCGCCAAAGTTTTTCAAAAGTATCAAAATTGTTCACCATCGGAATACCGGCAAATAAATCATTAACGTTTTGAGAGGGAGGAATTATGCGCTGGATTCAAATTCTTTTCTTGATATTGCTCAGCAGTCTCTTCGTCGTGGGGTGTCTGAATTCCGATAATCCAATTCCGGTTGGTGCAGAGGGGGAAACCATTCATCTATTAGGGATTGTCGGTGTCCATGAAGCCATTGTGAACTCACTTGAAAAGTCCCTGGCGGATTCCCATATTAAGGTTGATAAAAACTTCTACTATTGGAGCACTTTTTTAGCCAAAGCCCGCATGGCCATCATGAATGATACCCGGGAGTACGATGTCATTTTAGGACCATGTTCCCAATTTACCAGTTTTATTAATAACAATAAAATGGTTTCCCTGGAGGATACCGCCCTAAGGGCGGGTCTCAAAATTCAAGATCTCTATCCTGCGGTTAGAAAAAGTGTTGTCGTGGATAATAAATTTTGTTGCCTGCCCTATTTGGCTGATTCTCTGATTTATATTTACCGTACCGACCTCTTTCGTAAGAACGGACTTACTCCGCCCCACACCATCAATGAGATGTACGGGATTGGTAAAAAGCTGACCTCCGGCAACGAATACGGATTGGCATTTCCGGCCGGTCCCGGCGAAGGCGCCACTCCGGTATGGAGCTATTTCCTTTGGTCATATGGGGGGGATTATTTCGATTCGACCTGGCATCCCTTAATTAACTCAACTCAATCGCTCACTGCGACCCGGGCTTATAATCAAATTCTGCAAGATTGCGCTCCTCTGGAAGTGGCTACTTGGCAGACTGAAGAGGCAACAAACTTTTTCATGACGGGGAATTTGGCTTCCATGATTTTGTGGTCGGGCGCCTCCAATATTCTAGGTGACAAAAATCGTTGCAAAATTGCCGGTAGAATCGGTTATGCCCCTCTGCCAACCGGCAATGGAAATCGCTCCGTCCCAAGCATGGAAATTTGGGGAGTTATGGTTCCGCGTTCCAGTCAACATATCATTGCAGCCAAAAGATTCTGTGAGTTGCTTATCAGCCGGGAATCTTTCGAAGCCGTTGCCAATCTGAGGATTGCCCCGACTCCTTTGCCATCCATTAATCTGCATTATGCTTCTGAATCTCCGAATAGTTCCTTTGCGGTGGCTACCCAATCTTTAGCCATTTCCCGCGAAAAGCCGAATATCCCCGAAGCAATGCAGTTTATTCCGGTTATTGGCGCAGCTTTGAACGATATTCTCATGGGGGCTGAACCAAAGGAAACCCTTGATGCCACCAACCAACAAATTGAAGACATTATGCAACTTAGCGGCCGGCTTAAAAAGAAACGCTGAATTTTAGACACCTATATCGTAATTTTTTACTCCTGATCGGATCACCTTTCCGTTGCATAGAAATCTTAATTGCGATTCCCGAATAGCATCCTCCAAATCGTAATTTTGTTTGATGGTTTCTTTTTTGAATTCATGTTACAAATTAATTATAAGTCTGAATTGATTCATTGGATTAATTCAAACTGAAAAATATTTTAAGGAGGGATAGTTTTGAAGAAATGGTTCTTATTTTTATTGGTAGTCGCATTGTTATTATCTAGTTTTACAGTGTTTGCTGCGCCAAAAGTCACTTTACGGTATGCTTTGTGGGACAGCAACCAAATGCCGGCAATGGAGGCTTCCATTAAAGAATTCATGAAACAAAACCCGGATATCGATGTGAAAGTGGAGTTAGTAGGTTGGAATGATTATTGGACCAAAATTACCACCGGTGTTGCTGCCGGGACGCTTCCTGATGTTTTTTGGGGTCACTTGGCTTATTTCTCCGGTTTAATTACCAAAGGGGCCTTAATGGACCTTACCTCTTACATCAAAAAGGATAAAATTGATTTAAATAGTTATTATCCGGCTTTGGTCAAGAGTTGGAATTATGAAGGTAAACAATTCGGAATTCCGAAAGATTGGGATACCATCGCTATTTTCTATAACAAAGACCTCTTTGATAAAGCAAAAATTCCTTATCCTACAGAGGATTTGTCTTGGAACCCAAAAGATGGCGGCGAATTCCTACAAATTGCCCAAAAGTTAACTATTGATGAAAATGGTAAAAATGCTACAGAAAAAGGTTTTGATAAAAATAAAATTACTCAATATGGTCTTGCAATTACCGGAGACTCAAATATGCAATGCGGTTGGTTGAATTTTGTATGGATGAATGGAGCCACCGGAGTACTTGACAAACCCTACGGATCGAAATTTCTATTGGATCAACCCAAGGCAGTTGAAGCAATGCAGTTTTGGGCCGATTTGTTTACGAAGTATAATGTTGCTCCATCCACCTCTTCCAATGGTTGGGAAATGTTCAAAGCCGGTAAAGTAGCAATGAGTCCCCAAGGTTCCTGGATGATGTCGGATGCGCGGGCCACCAGTACTTTAAAATGGGATATCGCCTTATTGCCGAAAGGTCCTGCCGGGCGTTATTCTTGTATGAACGGACTGGCTCACAATATTTTCGCCAAAACCAAATATCCCGCCCAGGCCTGGAAATTGTGCAAATGGATGGACAGCGAGGCTTCACAAAAGATCATCACCCAATATGGAGTTTGCTTCCCGGCCATTCCGAAACTGATGCCGATTTATCTGGCTGCCACCAAAGCAAAAGGTCCCGCCCATATTAAATACTTTAGTGACGAAACGGAAAGAACCGGCGCCTGGCCAATGCACGTCCAATGGAATCAAATTTACGACATCATTGTCCGCGAATATGATATGGTATTTTCCGGTTCGCAGACAGTGAAAGAGGCTGTAAAAAATATGAAGGATCAAATTCAACCGTTGCTTAAATGAAGTAATTTCGAATAACTAAACGGCGGGAATTTGCTGAGGTAGCGCTTCCCGCCCGTTTTTTGAGGAGGGCAACATGAGTATTAGCGTCTCTCGGAATGACCAACCCCGTCATTTGAATTTTCAAAAAAATTGGCGGGAATGGTTAGCGGGTTATCTAATGATCCTGCCCAATTTTCTTCGCTTTTTCGTCTTCATGCTGATTCCGATATTGGTCACTATCTATATCGGTTTTACCAATTGGGATTTGATCAATGCCCCCAGATGGGTGGGACTCTTGAATTATAAAATTCTATTGCGGGATTCCATCTTTTGGACTTCCCTAAAAAAGACCATCCTTTTCACGATTGTTAATGTTCCGGTCCAAAGCTTTTTAGCATTACTAATTGCCATATTGCTTAATCAGAAGCTCAAAGGGTTAAATCTCTTTCGGACTTTATTTATTGCCCCGTGGATCTGTATGCCGGTTGCAATTGGTTTGACCTGGACCTGGATTTATAATAAAGAGTTCGGATATCTCAATCATATTTTAGAACTTATCGGTTTAGCGAAGGTTGGTTGGATAACATCGCAAGACATCACCCTATGGTCAATCGTTGCTACCAATGTTTGGGAATTTCTTGGCTGGCATATCATTTTACTTTTGGCTGCCTTACAAATTGTACCGCCGGATTTGTATGAAGCTGCTTTAGTCGATGGCGCCAATAACTGGACCCGGTTTTGGAAGATCACTGTGCCGGTCATCAGTCCAATTTTCTTCTACGATTTGGTGGTGAACATGATCAGTACTTTACAAATCTTTGACCTGCCGTTTGCAATGACCAATGGTGGTCCGGGCAACGCATCCCGGGTTTTTAACCTTTATTTATACCAAAAGGGTTTTCAGTTTTTACAAATGGGACCGGCCAGTGCCATGGGAGTAATTTTGTTCATTTTCATCATTATTTGTACTTTTTTTATCTTTAAATACATCGGCTCCCGTATTAATTACGACCTATCATAGTTTGGGGAGGAAAAGACAATGCTGACTCTTGGTCAAAGGCAATCATTACATAAGTCTATGCTGTATATGCTGATTATTTTCTTGTTGTTTATCTATCTGTTCCCGCTTTTATGGCAGCTTTCAACCTCCTTGAAGGATGCCTCTGAAGTTTTTTCAGGCTTTAACCTGATCCCCCAAAAAATAACCAGCGCCGCTTATTTTACTGCTTGGTCACGTTTTAATCTGCAGCAATACCTTTTTAATACTGCAATTGTCGCCTTGTTTATCCTGATCGGGACGTTAATTTCCTGTGGACTCGCCGGGTATGCCTTTGGACAGCTGCAGTTTCCGGGTAAGAATATTTTATTCTATCTTTATCTGGCGACAATGATGGTCCCGGCAGCAGTGACCCTGATTCCGGCTTATTACATTATTATCAAATTGAATTGGGTGAATACTTATTACGCCTTGATTGTCCCTTTTATGTTCGGCAACGCATTTGGAACTTTTTTAATGCGCCAGTTTTTTATGACTTTGCCCAAAGAACTTTCCGAATCGGCCACCATTGACGGCGCCGGATATTTCCAAACTTGGTGGCGGATCATGTTGCCCTTGAGCAAACCGGCCTTGGCTACCTTGGGAGTGATGACACTGGTGGCGCAATGGAACAGTTTTATGTGGCCGCTGGTCGTCACCCAAAGCCAGTCTTTAAAAGTATTGTCGGTAGGATTGGCGGATTTTCGCCTATACTTTAGTGTTCAGTGGAATTCGTTGATGGCTGCGGTGATGATTGCAGTAATACCGATGTTATTGATTCTGATCTTAGCCCAGAAGATGTTTATTAAAGGAATTCAATTCTCAGGCGTTAACCGATAATCACCCGCTACAATTTCTTATTTTCAAGGAGGCAAAAATGAGTATTTTCTATGACCAGTCCAATCATATCTTTCACCTTCAATCCTACGGGATGAGTTATGCAATCCAAGTTGTCAAAGATAAATATTTAGCTCATCTCTATTGGGGTAAAAGACTGCGCATGGGGAATTTGGATTATTTACTCCAATTTGCAGAACGTACTTCTTTTTGCGCCAATCCTGATCCGCTCGATCCCTCCTTTTCTCTGGATACTCTACCCCAGGAATACCCAGGATACGGAAACTCGGATTTCCGGGTGCCGGCCTTTCAGGTTCAGCTTGGAGACGGCTCCACACTAGTGGATTTCCAATATCAGAGTTATCGGATCTTCCATGGCAAACCTGCCCTTGAGGGCCTTCCGTCAACTTATGTTGAAAACGATGAGGAGGCAACTTCTCTCGAAATTGAATTCCACGATCCGGTTTGCGGGTTAGCCCTTCTTTTAACCTATACAATTTATGAAAGCCGCAATGTATTGACCCGTTCGGCTCGTTTCATCAACAATGGTTCGGATCGGCCCAAAATCTTACGGGCGTTAAGTATGAATATCGATTTTGCCGATGCGGATTTTGACCTATTGCATTTAGAAGGCGCCTGGGCCCGCGAAAGGCAGTTGGAACGACGCCCTTTGTTTACAGGTTCTCAAAGTATCGAAAGCCGTCGGGGTTCCAGCAGTCATCAACATAATCCTTTTTTAGCGCTGCTCCGCAAGGAGACGAGCGAAGATTACGGTGACGTGTTTGGTTTTAATTTGGTCTATAGCGGAAGCTTTTTAGGCCACGTTGAAGTGGATCAATTCAAAACTGCCCGGATTGCCATAGGCATTAACCCTTTTGATTTTAGTTGGTTGCTGGAGCCGGGCCAATCTTTCCAAACTCCCGAAGTTGTAATGGTTTATTCATCGGAAGGCCTTGGAGGGATGTCCCGAACCTACCATCAATTATACCGCACCCGGTTGTGCCGGGGCCTTTACCGGGACCAAGAGCGACCCATTTTGATCAATAACTGGGAAGCCACTTATTTTGATTTTAATGCCGACAAGATTGAAAAGATCGCCAAAACTGCCGGAGAATTAGGCATTGAATTATTTGTATTGGACGATGGTTGGTTTGGTAAAAGAAATGATGATAAAAATTCTTTAGGGGACTGGTTTGTAAACCGGGAAAAACTTCCGGGAGGGCTTGAGGAATTAATTGCGCGGGTCACCCGGCAAGGACTCCAATTTGGATTATGGTTTGAGCCGGAGATGATTTCTCCCGACAGCGAATTATACCGGGCCCATCCCGATTGGTGTCTGCATGTCGAAGGTCGACCGTCAACACTCGCCAGAACCCAATTGATTCTCGACTTATCCCGGGACGATGTCTGTCAGGCTGTCATCCAAATGTTGATGAATATCTTAAAAGACAATTTAATTCGTTATGTGAAATGGGATATGAACCGGAATATGACTGAGATCGGTTCGGCCAAACTTCCGCCCGAACGGCAGCGAGAAACCGCCCATCGATATATCTTGAATCTATACAAAATGATGGATAAAGTCACCAGTTCTTTCCCTCAAATTTTATTTGAGAGCTGCTCCGGAGGAGGGGGCCGCTTTGATCCGGGAATCCTTTATTTTATGCCCCAGATTTGGACCAGTGATGATACGGACGCTATAGCCCGGTTAAAAATTCAATACGGGACCAGCCTGGTATACCCACCGGTAACGATGGGATCTCATGTTTCCGCTGTTCCCAATCATCAATTAATGCGGGAGACTTCCTTGGAAATACGCGGTCACGTGGCGAGTTCCGGCTGTTTTGGCTACGAATTGGATTTAAATACACTCAAAGCCGCTGAGCAACAACTGGTTAAACAGCAAGTGGCTTTTTATAAAGAAATTCGCCACAT
>WSSedL1CaDRAFT_10001629_pt1 | contig 12719 bp, 14 predicted proteins | sample WetSurSL1Cattail_FD_9464 | JGI IMG/M metagenome (IMG submission 9464)
GCCAGCCGACATTGGCATTCGAACTGGACTCGGAGACGGTGTAGCTGATCCGCGTGCGCTCCGTCTGGCCGCACAGCTCCGAGGCAAAGCGCGCCGTATCGGGATCAGAGGTCGTCAGAAAAACCTTGGTGCGGAAGGCCTGGAGCAAGGTCTTGACGCCTTCGTTCGGCATGGCATCCTTGAGCGAAGAAATGCTCTGCGTGGCGACGATCGGAATGCACTTCGGCTGCCGAGAGATCGAGAGGAACCGCTCATCCCCGGTCGGATTGTCGCCACCCACAGTGGCAAAGTTCTGGTACTCATCGCAGAGGAAGACCGTCGGCCGGAAGTACATGGATGGTTCCGCGCTCATTTTCGGGATGCGCAGTTCGACGGCGCGCTGATAGTCCACCTTCATCAACGTGCCAACGGTCTTGGCCACGGCAGGATTGAGCGCCACGGGAAAGTTGAGGCCTACGATCTTGCCCGACTCAATCAGCTCATCGAAAGGCGGCAGAACACGCCCTCGCGGATCGGCTGAACACGACTTGCCTTCATAAAGTTCCTTTGGTGGGCAGAAAACGCGCCGCACATCAGGATCAGTCTCAAAGAGCGAAAGGAAGACCGCGATGCCCTGCACGATGCTGGTTTTGACCTCAGCACGGAAGTGCTTCCAATGCTCCCAGTACCAGTAATTGACAGTCTCCCAGCGTTCTTTATCGACCGGGTCATACAGCTTCCGGCTGTAGACCTGCGCTTCGATGGTCGTTTGGCCACAGATGGTGCTTTCGAGAATTTCACTCCACGGTGCCATATATTGGTTAGCGCCGTAGTCCAGCTCAAAGCCGAAAGGGGCCAGGACTTCGACATTCTCCCGGTACGCTTCCGGATTGACGCCGACGTAGGAAACGGTGCTGAAGCGTGCGCCGACCTCAACGAGCATTGCCTCCAGTTGACCGGAACTGATCGTTGTGCGGAAGATGTCCACCAAGGTGAGGTAGCCATCGCGCACACGGTGAAGAATGATGACGTACCGGATCAGGTCGGTGTAGGACTGCTGCCAGAAGGGCTCCTTGCCTTTGCCCCAGATGGCTGTAATGACCGAAACGAGGTTGAAGGCATGAGCGTAAGCATCAAGCGAATTGTTCAGTGGGTTGTAGCGGATCGGTCCGTTAAGAGATACCTCGACGTAATCCTCTGCGCGGTCAAGGTCCGAGAGAATCGACTTGAGTTGACGGCAGAGATCGCCCTTGACCTCCAGCACCACACCGGAAAGTTTCCGCTCGTCGTCTTTGGCGCGGTAAGCGAAGAGCTGCCGCATCGCCGGCAGGATGACACCTTGCGTCTTACCGGAGCCGATAGAACCGAAAACTGCGATTCCAGTATAGAGGCCGCGCTCGGAAATCTGTAGCCATTGCGGTTCAGGCGATGGACGTGTATCAAGTTGCCGATGAACTTCACCGAGGACGAAGAACAGATCTTTGCGGGAAGCTGGATTGGCCAACTGTGGCAGAACGCCGATCTGCATTTCAGTCTCGCGGCGGTAGAGATGCACATAGACCAGCGACAGCGCCATGGAACAGAAAAGAAACGGTGTCGTAAACAGAAAGAGATCGTATCCGCCGACTATGACCTTATAAAGGTGAGGCCGCTCCAGCGCGAAGTATTCGAGCAGTGAGTTGCTGCCGGGCCATGGCCAGAGAGTATGAAGGAACACGCTCGATGCCGCAGCCACACCGATCGAAAGCACCATCCGGTACGCAACCAACGTATGCGCCAGCGCCTGCAATGACGTGCGAAGATTGCTCATTGCGCCGTCTCCCGCGCTTTGGCTGAACCAGATTCCGGCTTCAACGCGGCAGAAGCCGGTACGAAATTCTTGCGATCTTCCGTTGTCGGCAGATGTCCGCCGTGCGATTGCTTGTACTCCTGAAAGTCCTCGCTCTGTTCAAGAGCAAAGCGCAGAAGTTGATTGACGACATAGCTGGTCTCGTTTTCAGACCACTGGCACATCAACTCGATGTCGTCCGCAACAGCACCGTCGATGGTCGTCTTGAGAGGCACACGCCTGACACGACTTGCACCTTTTTCAATCTTCAGTTTGCTCATCTCTGGTACTTCTCCTGTTCTGCGCCGGTCCGTTCGAGGGACCGCGCCTGTTGTTATGCCACTGAGGGCGGGAACGACCGAGCGCAAGCGAAGAGCCACTGAGGGCGGGTCGTTCCCGCCCTCAGTGGCATGTATTTTCAAGTGCTTCATCTTCGATCTCGTTGTTGAATAAGCACTTCGCAGCATCGCTGTAGCCCGGCGCGTAGCCCGCTCCCTGGTCTAGGAATTTGGGATAATTGGCTTCGATTAGTTCTGTCGTAAACGAAATCCGGTGCTCGACCGCACCAAAGAGTTTGCGAACCTTCTCGGCATTCATCGCGCCGTTGCTCCAGGAAGCAACCAAGCCGACGTGAACCGGCGCGTGGTAGATGCATTCGCCTTCCTGCAACAGGCGATGCTCTTCCGGTGTGATCGAACAACCTTCTTCGCGGAATCTGTACCGAACATCGAGCCAACTGACCAGATGCTCGATGCCGAGCGGACAGGCAGAATGTGTGGAATTTTTGAGCGGCATGTGCCGATCAAAAACATGTTGCGCGGCAGAAAACAGCAACGGCGTCACAGAAACATATGCGACTTCTGCACGCGGCAAGGCGCGAAGCAGCGCTTCGTGTGTCCGCAGAAAGCGTGCAAACATCGCCGTCGAACGCTGGCCTTCGTCGAGAAAGGCCAGGCGCATGATCGGTTCTTCGGATTCAGTGGGAAGTGAAATCGAAACCATTCGTCCGAAGGCTTCCGTGTTTTCGATGACCGTCGAAGGAATTTTCAACTGGGAAAATAGCTGAGCCCGTTCGTCACTCGATTCGATGAAATGCTCATGCGCGAGATGCCCCATTACATAATCAAGAGCGATGAGACGGCGCAGAATCTCGCGCGAGGATTTGATGCGGCGTCCCTGCGAGTCTGCATTCCCAGCCATCGCATAGATTTGCTTGCTCGCCAGATGGTAAATGATCCGGCCATCGGCACAGGGCATCTCCTCTATGTGGCCGAGCTTGGCAGCGTGCCGCAAAAAGTGCGTAGCGATGGCCCCGCGCTCGCGCGCAACAAACTGATTGAACTGCCGCCGCAGAAAATAGCCGGAATGCACAGCCACCACGTACAGGAAGGACGCTTCGCGTTCCGCATATCCAAAACCTTTCAGATGATCAATGGCGTCGTATGTCATAGGTCCATCACCCAATCGAGCATGTGGTGCTTGTCTTCGATCTTGCTCAGCCGTGAATGGTCGGAGGCCGATGCGTACATGTGAAAGCCGGCCTGCGCTTTGGCCGCGATGTGGCCGGGGCGATAGGCAGCAGTCACCACCTCAATGTCGGAAAAAGTCGTGCGTGCACCCTGATCCGCGTCGTAATGAATACGGGCATCCGGGATCTCGATTTTGTTGTTGACGAACGGCAACTCATATTGCCCAGCGACTTCACGCTTGATCTCGTCCATGTCGCGGTCTGGATCGGCCTTCCGCGCGGCATGAATTGCCTTTTGCACTTTTGACTTCAGCTCGTAATCCAACTCCACGCGGATATTGCTTCCGCCAGACTTCTCGATGCGTTCTACTTCTTTGAGATAAGCGCGATAGATTTGCGAGTCGTGTTCAACCTCGCGAGGCTTGACCAAGCCGTGATAAAGCATCTGCTCCGGAGAGAAGTTGTTGGTTTCCTGAGCGAGCCGCACACCGTCGCGGCTCAACGTGACGACTTCGATGCGTTTCTGTGGCAGCCAGTGTCCGTCGTTGCGCGGTGCTACCGAATCAACCGATATAAGTTTGTGTTCGCGCAGATACTCAAGATCGGAACGCATGGCGTGCTCATTGCCTCCATAGATTGTCTGGGCCACATCTTTCAGGTTCAGGACTCGGAAACGTCCAACTTCGCCGAGAAGCGTCTGCTCTTCCTGGCGTAGCCGGATGCCACGAATCTCCATAGCAATTCCTTCGCGCGTGCGCCGGGGGCGCACTTCCCGGTCCCGCGTGCGCTCCTGTTGGTCTGGCTCACAATCACGTTTACGCTCATTGTGCGGAATATCAACAGCGCGCGGTTGGCGTTCTTCCGCCTGCTGGCGGAGCCGTGGAAGTCGGCGGTCAAGTGGTGAGTCGGACCGTCCCGGTCGCCGCGCATCGGAAGGTTCCGGCGGATCAACTTCCCGATCCCGCTTGAGCGGAATCTCCGGCTCACGAGGCAGATCGAGTCTCATCGATTGCCTCCAACGGCAGCTTCATCTGCCTGTCTGCACTGGATTGTCCTTTATGCCCATAAATGATCCGTACGTCGTAGTCTGCCGGGTCTCCGAAGGCATTCATCTTTCGTTCGGCGGCTTCACGAAGTCTGCGAATGCGCTCGATCATGTCTGAGGAGTTGTCGTAGTGCTCGTTATCCCGAATGCTCATTTGTCGTCGTCTCCGTATTGCGACATGATTTCGTCTGAAAGCGCGCTGTGGCCGGTGTGAATCTCCTGGTCGAGATGCGTGAGCTTGCGGCCGGCATCGCGCAAGAAGAACTTGCGTTCGATCCAGATGGTCAGGCCGAGAATGTTTACAAAGAGAAGCGCGCAGTAGGCCGCAATGGGTTGCCAGTAGCGGTGGAAGATCAGGTCACGCCATGGAATAAAGAACTGTAACTCGTGCATCAATCCAAAACCGAGCGCAAGAAAAATCAGCGTTGCAACAAAAACAGCATTGGCAATCATCGTTTTCAGCTCCCGAATGCCTGGTCTTCGTGGACATAACTGATGACAAGGCCAAGCGGATTGGTCAACAACATTTCGTTTGGGACTTCGTCACGGAAGCTGTAAATAATATTCGCCGTCCAGCGTTCGCGACGTTCTTCCTGCTGGTCTCCGAGTGAATGGAAGACCTTCTCAAACTCCACATGCGCACGGTATGGAGCCTGCCGCGTATCTTCGAGGACGACAGCTTTGATTTCAACGTCCACATTGGGCGCACTAGGATCGAGCAGAAAAGTGTCAAGCGTTTTTGCGTTGTTCACCCGCGCCAAGGTTGCCGATTGCAGATCGTTCGAGAAGAAATTCAACGATTCGGAAAAGTCGCGCTGCAACGTGGCGTGATTGCGCCCGTAATAGAGCGCGGCCCAGCGGGCAAGGTAATACTTGCTGACCCGCTCCATGGGAACTTTGCTGAGGTCGTCATAGTTCATCACTTGGCCACGGCCGATGTCCGAAACCGAGATGACAAGCGGCTTCAGCCGTGAAGCCGCTGTCTGCGCGCGGTAAAGCAACGCAATCAATGCAAGCGCGACGACCGAGAGCACAAGGATGGCGACCTTCAGATAGGTGTTGGTCACTACCGGCTCGGCATATAGCTCCAGAAACTTGTGCCCAGCGTCAGTGATTGGAAATTCTTTTTGATTCATCTCTACCATCCCATAGGGTTGACCCAGGTTCCACTGCGGCCACTGAGAATCACACCGGTCAGCTCCGGAATCTTGAGCAGACCGAAGATGCAAACAAAGAGCGTAATAAACAACGCGGGCAGAATCGTCAGCGCGTTCGAGATGCTGATCGTGCCGATAACACTGAACATCGAGGTCAGCACCTTCGAGAAGACATAGATGAAGGCCGAGGCGATCACTTGGTAGAAGCTGAAACCGATGAAGGCCTTGAACCATCCCCAGAAGAGCCAATCGAGCTTCGGCACGATGAACCACGGAATGAAGATCGGGCCAATCAGCACACAGACGGCAGAGGCGACATAGCCGTAGGCGATCACGGCAAAGGAAACAGCCTGCATTGCCGCCAAGAGCAACGCGATAATGATGAAGGTCAGGTCCTCCAAAATGTTGAAGTTGCCGGGAGGCGTGCCGAGTTGCTGCTCGGCATTGACCACGGTGGTAGCGATCTGTTGCGTCTGGTCCGACTCGATCTGACCGGAGAGATTGAGCGCTTCCTGGGTGATGAGGTCGCTGAAGCTGTAGCCGACGCCGGGAATCGGCGTCGAGTAGTACGTCAACATGCCCAGCCCGAAGGAAATCATCAGGATCAGGTCGGCAAACTTGGCGAATTGAAATCCTCCGCCGACTCCCTGCGAAGCAGAGAGGGCGGATTTGACGCCAAACCAGACGATCAGGATCACGGCCAGGCCACGGAAGATGTCGAGACCCGTGGCCTGGAGTGCGGCGCTCTTGGATGAAAGCAACTGGCTGATTGCCGATCCAAGAAAGGTGAATGGGTTATCCTGCATCGATTCCTCCAGCTACTTTCCGTTGGGGCTAAGCGAGATGGAGTGAATCGAGGTGCTCACCCCGGTGGATACGTTCTGCATGGTCGTCGCGAAGTTTTGCTGGAAGTAAATGGACTGATTGATAAGCCGGTTGCGCTCGTCGATTTTTTCCTTTGCTTCGAGCGCCTGCTCGGCAGCAGCGGCTGCAAGAATCTGGTTGGTGTCTTGCTGCGAGTGGATCTGGAGCATCGTGGCCGTATTGATCTTGGCAAGCACGCCGACCTCAGTTTGCTGGCTGGAATCAGTCGAATAGGTATCCGATTCAAGGTTGGCCAACTTCTGCTGAAAGGTCTGCGAATCAGAACGGATGGTGCCGAGCGTGGAAAGCAAATTTGTCACATTGACCTGACCGATCTCGGAGCTGGCGTACTGGTTCTTGACCGTGGCCTGCGTCGTCGAGTCGAGCGCCGCGAGTCGGCTCGACGGATAGGTCTGTGCCTTGATCGTTGCGCTACTGTAGGCAGATGCAGCCCGGGTGGGATTGCCGAGGTCAAGGGCGTTGAGCCATGCCGAGGTAATTCCAGAGGTATCCGAAGATGTATTGCTCATACTGGTCAGGCTGGTCCACTGTGAGAAATCGGATTTGTAACGGGCCGCCAGATTCTGCGGCATCCGCGACATCTGGTAGGCGAGGTTGTAGGCCTGGATGACCGTATTCATGGTCTGGTAGGTCGTCGTGTAAATCTGCTCTTCCTTTTGCAGGTGCTGCTCCCATTTCTGAAGTTCCTGCGCCCACTTCTGCAACTGGCTTTCGTTCTGCTGAATCTGCTGAATGGCGTGAGCGCTCTGTGTCGGGTCATAGACGATGCCGGAACCAAACTGCGCGTGCGCCACAGGTGCGAACGCGACAGCAAGGACAAGAATTGCAAAAAGGTGTTTCCCTGACTGCATGACGATCTCCTTTTTCAGAAGCGCCGGGCTTCGAGCGGCGCGGACTGTGGATAGTGGCAGGGCGAAGGCTTCTTCGGCGGATGCGGGCTGGAAGCGCAGCCCACCATGAGCACACAGCCGAAGAGCGCCAGTACAAGGGCGCGCATCACATCACCCCAGGCATGGAGTGGTTCTCGTAGGCTGGCAGCAGCATGTCCTGCGAGATGTACACCTTGATGCGGTGGCCTTCGCGAATCATGATCGTGGGCTGAATATTGATGAACTTGTCGAGCACCGTTGTACCGGATGAGGCAAGGCTGGAGGCCAAGCCCTGCCGGTACATGTCACTGCCGCTTTCGCTGTAACCGCTATTGGTCGTAGCCTCCGCCGCGCCGGAGATGATACCCAGCGCAATAGAAGCACCAAAGATTTGCAGGTAGTGGTTGTTGACCTTGTCCTTCAGGCCAGTCTCGCCGACCTGATCGAGACCGTGAAACTGGTCGAGATCGACCGAATAGCCATCGGGCATCAGCATTCGGTGGAAGGCGACGGCAAGGCGCTTCTGGCCGAAGCCGGAGACCTTCTGCGCTTCGCCCAAGATGAATGTGCCTTCCGGGATGAGCACATGCTGACGATCCTGGCTGTAAACCGGATTCGTCACCATCACTTTGACTGGCCCTGAGAACTCGCCATCGAGACGGTTCACAAGAGCCGTATCGATGGTCGTTCCCTCAAAGAGTACAAAGGGCTGACCGTGCGCAGAGTTGACGTTCACCTCCGCCGCACGCTTACTGCCTGTAGTTGTGGATGAGGAACCGGTCGCCTGCTGTGACGCCTCCGTTGGACGGATGGAAGTAGCGCCAGCGGCCGCATTGGCGGAATCGGTTTGCATTGCCGAGGAACGCGTAGCGCCTTCCGAGGCGGAAACGAGATTTGAAGCAAAGCGAGCTTTGAAGACCAGCGCCTTTTCCGCATCCACCACAGGATCACGCGGTATCTCCGTTGGTGTAACCGCTGCTTGTGCAGCCGGAACCGTGCTTGTCGTCTGAGCAGGGCCTGTTCCATTGGTTGACGTTGCTGGTAACGTGCCATTTCCAGCTTTTTGCGCCTGCTGGCTCTGGCGCTGGTCCGCGCTCAGATCCTGCTCCAACTCTTGAATTTTCTTTTGGTTTGCATCCGTGGATGTAACCAGCGGAGAGGATGCCGTATCTTTTGGAACAGGCTTGGCATGGTTCTTCGAGAACATCACTGCGAGCAGAATGAGCAGGGCGAGACCAGCGACGACGTAAGCCTGTGCCTGCTTGGGTATGACACCTTCGGGCAGGATGCGCTTATCCTTGACCGTTGCAGGCTGAACGGTGGACTGAACTTCGGGAGCCTTGATTTCTTCTGCCATCGGTTACAGTCCTTTCCGCTGGAACTCCAGCCGGTGCTTGCCGATTTCGAGATAGCCGTGATCGACGACCTTCGGCAGAATGTATGTACCGTCCTTGAGCTGGAAGGTGACGAGGTTGGGCTTGCCGTCCTTCACCTCATAGACAGCGAACTTTTCCGTGGCCGACGACTTGATGTAGGTAAACCGGTCGTCGTGATAGATGGCCGAAACCTCAAAGGGCGATTCGCTGCGATAGCTGTAATCGAACTTCAATGCCAGCGTGGGATAATCCGCACGGAACAGCTCAACAGCCGTTGCAGCGCGGGCTTGAGCAAGCTGCGCCTGGGCGCGCGCCGCCTCAACTTCACCGGCAGAAACGAGCTTCGTCGTACCATTGGCGGCCGCCAACGACGATGAGTCGGATGGTTCGATGACAACTTTCAGGTCGGGGTCGCTGGACTCGATGTCATCGAGCGTGAACGAGTACACCGTACCCTTATCGGTAATCAGATTGAGATTGGAGCGGATGCCTTCCTTGGCCGGATGCAGGAAGCAGTAGTTACCCACAGCATCGATAATCCAGAAGTCCTTGTCGCCGGTCGCAACCTCCAGAATCTTTTCCGTCTCCGGCAGTTGAATCAGCGTTGTGTAGCGCATCTTGGCATGGACGCTGACGATGTCATTCGAGTGATAGCGGACGATGCGGGCCTGTTGCTGACCGTGAGCAACGGCCGCAACCAGTCCAAGTACCAGCGGAAATATGACAGCACGATTCATCGATTCACCTCTTGTTGTGTAGGGTTGGGGTAGTCATGGGCAAGTTGGAGCAAGCCTTGCTCTGCTCCAAAACGAGAAAAATAGTCCTGCTTGCGCAGGTTGTCACGGGCATTGTTGGTGGCAATCCAGTAGGTCAGTGCATCGACCTCAAGAACCAGCTTCTTGGTTCCGCGCGGCTGAATCACAAGCAACTCGCGCTTGGGGACGAGCGATTCAAGCAGTTCAAGCTGCGTATCGTTTAACTGGAAGATTTCGGCATAGAGCTTGCGGTCGATATTTGGATTGGCGAGAAAGATCTTGGTCGGGCAAGACTCGTTGACGATATGCAGAATGTCGGAATCTGTCAGTTCTACCACCGACTGCGTCGCCAGAATCATGGCGGCATTCTTCTTGCGCCAGGTCTTTTCGGCGCGCGTAATCCAGTCGCGAATGGTCCGGTTCTTGAGGAATATCCATGCCTCGTCAATTACGAATATCTTGAATGTCGCTGTATTAGCTGGCTTCTCGATTTCAGACGATGCGCGCTGCAGAACGTAAAAGAGCAGAGGTTCCAGGATGTCTGGATAATCCGACCAGCCATCGAAGTTGAAAGTCTGGAAGCGCGAAAAGGTGAGCGTGTCCGTCGCGTTATCGAAAAGGTGGCCGAACTGACCGGCCTGCGTCCATTTATGCAGCCGCTCTCCCAGTGGACCCAGAATCGACACAAAGTTGGTAAGCGTCCTGATCTCAGCGGGCAGCTTATAGGCGCGTTCAATGGCGGCAAACAATGCCTTTTCATCATCAGGCGTCAGCTCATACCGCCCGCCAGATTCGATCAGTACGCGCAGGAATAGGTAGAGAAAATTCAGATTCTCTGGCGTGGGCTCCAACAAAAACGGATTGATCGTGAAGCCCGGATTCTTCAGACCAACATTGAGATAGGTTCCGCCAAAGACACGCGTCAGCGATTCGTAGCTGCCGCCTAAATCGAAGATGAATGTCAACGGGGCATACTTCTGCGCTGCTTGGAGCGTGGTGGAGAGCGTGAAACTTTTGCCACTGCCAGTTGCGCCAAGAAGCAGCGTGTGTGCCACATCGCCAGAATGCAGGTTCAGATAGTAGGGCGTGCCATGCGTCGATTCAAGGGTGACTAGGTATTCCTTCTCCAGATGTGGGTTCCACTGAGAACCGGCATCGACTGTAAACAAGAACGATAGGTCGGCGTAGTTGGAATTCAGCGCCCACTGTTTGCGCAGATTGAACTGCCGGTTGCCGGGAATCGTGGCAAAGAAGGCATTGAGCAGGTTGTAGTGCTCTTCGTACAGCAAGCCATCATGTTGGGTGAAGAGCTTCTGAAACTCCGCGACGGCGTGTTCCACTCTTGCGCGGTCCTCATCGTAGATGACAACGGACAACGTGAATTCGCCGAAGTTCTTGCCTTCCATGCCCAGCGCCGTCAAAGCGTTTCCGAGTTCGGCAACTGCGGCTTCTTTCGAGTCATCGACCAGCTCATCGCGTGGCCCAGCGTTCTGATGGTCCTGGAGATTGGAGACGAAGCTGGTTTTGGAGTTGTGGTGATGCCTGCGGCGATTGGCGATCTCCTTGCGGGCCTTGCTGTTGTCAACCGGATGCCATTCCGTGACAACATGGAAGTTTGCCGGAACATCGAGCAGACCATTCAACAGCAACGGCCGCGTCTCGGCAGGCAATTCCTTCAGCGTCAAGACGCGCACATAATCGTCGTCCATGCGCAAGTAGCCGCGATGCGCTTCCAATTCCGAATCGCAGAACTGCCAGTCGAGGTAGCGCGCACTATAAAGGTGCGCGCCTTGAATCTTGGAGGGGCGGAAATTTACGAGACGCCGGACAAGCCGGAAGGTCTTCTCCGCCCCTAGCAGCTCGACCGTCATCAGGTCGTTTAGCTGCCCACTCAAGCTCTGAATCTTTTGCTCCAACCGCATCCGGTCGCGTTCGATCTGCTCATAGAGCAATGTCCGTTCCTTGCTGCCAGAAAGCAGCGCGTGAAAATCGCGCAACGATTCGCGCGGATGTTTGGGCAATGCGGCGAGCGCGTGCAACAGGCCGGTCTTGGCATAGCTGCCGTCGATCATGACCACCCAAAAGATTTCAATCGAATACAGCCGGTCAGACTTCGACTGGAGAAACGCCGCGCGCTGTTCAACCGCCGTTCGCACCAGCGGATTGTCATACTCGGCGTGTGGAATTGCGGGCCGGTTCCGTTTGAACAGAATCTGATAAAGCCGCGTCCCCTCGTCCAGACTGCGGAAAGCAGCCTCCAAGCGCTTGACCGCGTAATCGCGCCCGGCGTGGTCGAGGCTTTCATAGTCGATGCCGCCGATCTTGAGCGCCGCGCCCAGGTCGCCAGATTTCGTCAGAAAGCAGTGCTCATCCCAGAAGCCGTACAGATTGATCTGCGTGGCAAACGATCCGGCTTCTTTCCAATCCTTCGTGATTTGCTCAACCTTATACATGCTGATTCCTGATCGTGATCTCTATGGGTTCCCACTTCATGGGGTCATACCGTCTACGGAACTTGCTTGAGTTCATCAGCACGCGCAGAATCTCCACGTCATGTTTGGTGGCGATGCGCGCGACGATTACGCCGACGATGAAGAATCCAATGCCACCGAGAAGTGAGTGCATCAGCGAGAAGATGGCTCCGCCGGTAATAAGCGCAACGAAGAATAGCCTGCGCTCTGCGCCCAGAATGGTCAGCGGGCGGTTCATCGCTTTATAAACCTTGTTTTGCCGTGGACCGCCCTCTGCCATTTCTTCTCCTTTCTGCGGCTGTGTGTTGGTTGTGTCCTGCCGTCATTCCCCCTATGACGGAAAAAGCCAGGACATGAAGTTCACCGCGCCAATCGCCATGCCGACGCCGAAGACAATCCCGGCGAGCATTCGCTTCGATTGGCCCTCTCCGTAGGCGAACATCAATCCGCCTACAACGATGGCGACCAGTGACAGGCAAGTGGCGATGGTGCCTGTGAAAGCGGTTTTGAGGGTTGTCACCGCGTTTTCCCACGGATCGCTCGATGCGTACGCGGGCACTGCAAGAAGCAGGGTCGTGGCGGGGATCAGTACGGAGAACAGGCGCTTGCGCGCCCAGTGATGATGAATCTGCGTAGGTGGAATATCAGTTTGCATTGGCTCCTTCCGGTTGCGCTTCGGCGGGCCGGGTGGCTCGCTGTGCAACGTCATGGAGCGAAGGTAGGTCAGCGCGAAGGAATCGCAACGGAAAGTTTTTCCAAGTTTTTTACTAACTTTCCGTGACGGATCAGCGAGCCGGGAGGCATAATGCGCGGCTTCATTCGCGCCAGACCGTCGGGTGGGACAACAAGACCCGCCAGCGTAGCTGGCGCACTACAGAGGGTGGGA
>WSSedL1CaDRAFT_10001630_pt1 | contig 12715 bp, 14 predicted proteins | sample WetSurSL1Cattail_FD_9464 | JGI IMG/M metagenome (IMG submission 9464)
CCGCGCCGCTTGTCATCCCCGCCCCCCCCCCTTGTCATTCCCGGCGACGCGCGGACCGCTTTGCGGTCTACGCGAGGGAAGGGAATCCAGGTCTGAACATTTGCTATAGCGCGCCAGTTGCGCCCGAGCGGATGTGGACAGTGCGGATGACGGGTTCTAGGATACGTGGAATTATCCGGCCCTGGTGGGACAAAATGCCGATCTACGAATTTGGTCAGACGGGAATAACGCTTCTCAGCGAGACGACTTTCGGTCAGGCCGGTGTGCACGAACGCCGCGACTTGCAGCGCCTCTTGCGCGAGCATGTCGAGGTTATCGCGCCGGATACGTTTGTAATCGCGGAGGAATTCGGGGGCTGGGACGAATCGCATCGCCGCATCGATCTGCTTGCCATCGACAAGGACGCCAATCTCGTCGTCATCGAACTGAAGCGCACGGAAGACGGCGGACATATGGAGCTGCAATCGCTGCGCTATGCCGCGATGGTCTCGGCGATGACGTTCGACAAGGCCCTGGATGCCTATGGCCAATATCTTAAACAGCACGGGAAGGAAGACGAAGACCCGAGAGCGGCAATCCTCGATTTCCTGGAATGGGACGAACCCAACGACGATCTGTTTGCGCAGGACGTTCGCATCGTATTGGCGTCCGCCGAGTTTTCCAAGGAACTGACATCGTCCGTGTTGTGGCTCAACGATCGGCAATTGGACATCCGCTGCGTCAGGCTGAAGCCCTATACGCTGGATGGGCGGCTGCTGGTCGATGTGCAGCAAATCATTCCTCTGCCCGATACTGTCGATTATCAAATACAAATTCGCGAAAAAAGTCAGAAGGAACGAGAGGCGCGGACAAGCAATATCGATTTCACCCGCTTCGACATTCAAATCGGCGAAGAACGGCTTAAAGGCGAGTGGAAACGAAATGCGATCTTCCTGATCTGCAAAAAGCTGTGCGAACGCGGCATCGCCCCGGAGGAAATCACCGCGCTTTTCGACTGGCGGCCCAGTCGCGTCTGGTACGCAGTGGACGGCACCGTGGCGGATGCCGCGGAGTTTCTCAATCGGGCATCCGAAAAGGCGACATCGAACGGTACAGTTTATAGCGCCAGACGCTGGTTCGGCGAGGATGGCGAATTGGTTCGAGCCAATGGAAAGACCTACGCTTTCTCGAACCAATGGGGTGGCGAGAGTTGGCACCGGGCCATGAACATTCTTAAGGAGAAATACCAACGCTTCGGCATCGACTTCACGCCGACGTCGTAGTCGGGCCGCTGTCGCGCCCCCCCCCGATGGCGGGCGAACCCGGCCACCTGGGTTCCCTTCCCTCGCGCAGACCGCAAAGCGGTCCACACTCGCCGGGAATGACAAGCCAGCTAAACGATTTTTTCGTCGACGAAGGCCCGCCCCTCGCGGTCCTCGATTTCGACGATCCACAGATCGGGGTCGAATTTTTGCTGCTTTTCCAGGTAGGCGTCGGCTTTTTCCTCGTCGCAAGGGCCGCCCAGCGGCTGCGTCCATACCAGTTCGCCTTCGCTTTGCCGTGCCTGGTTCAGCACCGTGACGCTGCCGTCCGGCCGGTCGATTTTGAGGAAAACCGCCCCCGCGTCCTCCTGCCCCTTCTTGGCCACGTAAGCGAAAGCCCCGCCGACTTCGGCGCGGCGGATCAGGGCACGGACGAAAATGCCGGATTTGAGACGGAATGCCATGCCGGAGCTTATCCGGTTTCGCTTGCATGCGGCAAGCGCGGCGGGAATAGTATTGCAGGTCAAGGAGACGAAACATGATCGGCCACGCATTCGACCACACGTCTTTCGCCTTTATTGCCTCGACCGCGATTCTGATCGTCGTGTACGCCTTCATCATCAGCGAAAAGATCAACCGCGCGGTGATTGCGCTGATCGGCGCCGCGACCGTCATTCTTGTCGGTCTGCTCGACCAGGACGAAGCGATCCGCGCCATCGACTTCAACACCATCGGGTTTCTCACCGGCATGATGATCGTGGTGGCGGTGGCGAAGAAAAGCGGGCTGTTCGAATTCGTCGCCGTCAAATCGGCGCAACTTGCCCGCGGCGGCGCCTTCGGCATCATGATCAGCATGTCGCTGACCACGGCGTTGTTGTCGTCGATGCTCGACAACGTCACCACCGTGCTTCTAATCGTGCCGGTGACCTTTGCGATCTGCAACCACCTTAAGCTGCCGGTCTATCCCTATCTGTTCGCCCAGATCCTCGCCAGCAACATCGGCGGAACGGCCACCGAGATCGGCGATCCGCCCAACATCCTGATCGGTTCGGCCACCCATTTGAGCTTCAACCACTTTCTCGTTCATCTCGGCCCCATTGCGGCGCTGGTGATGGCGGTGCAGCTGGTCATCAACTATGCGGTTTGGGGCAGAAAGCTGCACACCACGGCGGAACACCGCGCCTCGTTGATGGCGCTCGACGCCAAGGTCGAGATCAAGAACAAACGCATGTTTCGGATTTCCGTCGCCATGTTGGCGCTGATCATCGCCGCATTTGCGCTCGGTGAGGCGTTTCACATCAAATCGGCGACGATAGCACTGTGCGGCGGCGCGCTGATGCTGCTCTTGGACAATCTGCCCTATAAAGCCCACAAACAGAACGACAACATTCTGAAAGCCTTAAACGAAGTCGAATGGATCACCATCTTTTTCTTTATCGGCCTGTTCGTGGTGGTGGGTGCGGTGGAAAAGGGCGGACTGCTCGGGTTTCTCGCCGACTGGCTGACCCATACCACCGGCGGCGACATGAAGCTGACCGCGATCGGAATCCTATGGGTTTCGGCTTTCGCCTCGGCGATCATCGACAACATTCCCTTCGTCGCCACCATGATCCCGCTTTTGAAGGACATGTCGCCGGTATTCGGCGGCGTTACCCAGATGGACCCGGTGTGGTGGTCGCTGGCGCTCGGCGCCTGTTTGGGCGGTAACGGCACCTTGATCGGCGCCTCGGCCAATCTGGTGGTGGCCGGTCAAGCCGAAAAGGCCGGCGTGCGTTTCAGCTTTTTGAAATTCACCGCGATGGCGTTTCCGATGATGCTGATCAGCATCCTGATCAGCCACGTCTATATCGTCTGGCGGTATTTTTAAGCGGCGTCGGACTTGCCGGCGACGGCGTGGGGCAGCATCACCCGCACGGTGGTGCCTTCGCCGAGCGTCGACTCCAGATCGAGTTCGCCGCCGTGCATTTCGGCCAGCGCCTTGACCAGCGCCAGGCCGAGGCCGGTGCCTTCCTTGGTGCGGACATGCTCGCCTTCGACCTGCGCAAACGGCTTGGCGAGTTTGACGATGTCGTCGGCGGAAATGCCGACACCGGTATCCGACACCGCGATCTCGATGCCGCCGTCTCGGCGCGCGACCTTGATAAACACTTGGCCGCCCTTAGGCGTGAATTTAACGGCATTCGACAGCAAATTGACCAGCATCTGCTTCACCGCCCGGCGGTCGGCGAAAACATTGTGCGCATCGCCGCCCAGCTCGCAGTGCAACGCCACTCCGGCGCGTTCGGCCGGCAACTTGACGAAGCGCAGCGCCGCCTCGACGGTCGCCGCCATGTCGAATACTTCCTCGGCGATCTCGAACTTGCCGGCCTCGATCTTCGACATGTCCAAAAGATCGTTGATCAGCTCCAACAAATGGTTGCCGGATTCGTTGATCAGCTTGGAATATTCGACATAGCGCACCGCACCCAAGGGCCCGAACATTTCGTGGCTCATCACCTCGGAAAAGCCGATCACCGCGTTGAGCGGCGTGCGCAGTTCGTGACTCATGTTGGCGAGAAAGCGCGATTTGGCGCGGCTGGCTTCCTCGGCCTGATCGCGCGCGGCGATCAGTTCGCGCTCGTAGGCTTTGCGATGGGTGAGATCGCGGGTAACGGCAACGATGCCCTCGGCCTCGCCGGCGGGTGCCGGGCGACAGCGCATCTCGGCCCAGACATAGGATCCGTCGGCGCGTTTCAAACGAATTTCGGCAACCGCCGGGCGGGAAAAATAACTCGCTTCCATAAAGGCGTTTTGCAACGCCGAAAGATCGCCGGGATGGGTGACGGCGGCAAACGGCAATCCCGCCAATTCCTGCGGCAACACACCGAGCAAAGCGAACGACGCCGGGTTGGCATAAAGAATTCGTCCGTCGGCGGCGTGACGCGTAATCAGATCCATCGCATTGTCGGCAAGAAACCGATACATCGCCGCACCTTCGGCGGCGATTTTCTGTGCTGCCCGCTGCCGCATTTGGGCCGCGGCGGCAATGGCGGCGCCCTGGACCACGGCAACGGCCGTGCATAGCCCATAGATCGCCAAAGACGATAACGGCAACCGGGATGCGGGCAAGATTCCGGTCGCGGTGCAAAGCCCCAACACCGCCACGGCGAGCGCCGCCGCCGCCCCGGCACGCCATACCGTTGCTTTCTCTCCGGCGATCGCCGCCTCGGCCGGCACCAGCGCAAACCATACGATGAAGGGCGACGGCAAACCGCCGGTGACGGCGCAAAAATAACCGATCAGCGCGGTAAACCCGCCGAGGCCGCATAGTTCTAGGGTGTCGAGCGGGATCTTCGAAAACGCCAACGGCGCCAACAACGCCGGCAACAGCAAACCGGCCAAACCGATTGCGGCGACCAGATCGGGCGCGCCGGCGACAGTAAAAAACAAAACGCAAAGCGCCACGCCGACGGCGCCTTTGGCGCCCTGAACGACGACGAAGCTGCGCCGCGGCCCACCGAGCAGCGATAGACAACGCGCGGAAATCGACTTCAAAGCGCCCATTAACCAACCGATCTCCGAGAATCGCCAAGACTATAGCGAGGCGATAATCTTCCCGCGCTTCTTAACAAAAATTGAATGCCGGCGCAGGTTGTTGGTAAATTCGCAAGTTTTTCTTTGTACGACTTATTAACCTTGGTTTCGGCCGTATTCTGTACGTTTTACGTTCAAAGCCCTCCGTCTCGGCATCGCGGCGCGGCACGCCATCGCCGCCGGATGAATCGGTTTGTCCCATATTGCGCCAATACGAAGGTGTTTCGTGTACGGCATACGTCTCGTTCTCCGTCGATTCGAAGAACTTGTTTCAAATTTGAATTAGAGGCGGATTAATCTCTCGTAAAATTTTCAGCTTTCTTGAATCGAGACGTAACGATTTTATAAAACCCTTATTTTCCGCGTATTAGACAAACGCCGGAATTAACCAAATCGCATCAAACTTTACCGAATCCTTTCAATCCAATGCAAAGTGCCACCCCTAGCATCCGGGCTAGAAACCCAGTCATGGGGTGGTGGAATGATCTTCAGGGCAGCGTTTGCAATCGCCTTGGTCGCGATTCTGATGCCGCACGAGCCGGATCTCGGCTATGGGCGGCCGAACGACAGCGGCAGCCTCTCCGCCGTCATCTGCAGCAACCTCCAAACCCGTATCGTCGAGGTCGGCACTGAAATCCGCGAAGCCAGAGCCGCCCGCCACGACGGCGGCACTGCGATTGTCGCGGCGGTGGAAGCGTTGACCAAGCATTCGCTCCATACCATCCATCAGGCGCGCAGAGCGGCCGATCCGATCGGCGACAGGATCGCCGCTACGATGGTCGCAAAAACGACGGACGCGATCGGCGACAAAATCGGCAAGTTCGCCCTCAAGGCGGAGGATCAGCTTCCCTGACCCAGACGCGCGTCGGCGCACGTTCGATGCAATCGCCGATACCGTAGTGGCGCGCCAGCTTGCTAAGGGCGATTTTCAACACCACCTTGGCGCTGGCGCGCGGCCATCCGCGCCGTTTTTCGCATTCCTCCATTCCGATCAACTCGCAGCAGACGTCGAACAGCAGGCCCGATAGATCCGCCCCCGCGGCAGCCATAGCCGCACGGAATCGCTGTTTGGCGGCCAGCACGGTATCGGGCAGATAATCGGGTTTGGCCGCCCGCCGACCGAACGCGCACGGCGCGCTCCAATCGACGCCCATGCGCGGGGTCAGTTGCGCCAGAGTGTAGTCGCGGCGCAATCGTTCGCCGGCATCGAAGGCATCGGCATCCACCAGATTGCGCCGGCGCAACATGGCCAGGGGCGACTCCGCCAGATTGACGGCGACATGCACCTTGCCGCCTTGCCGCTCGATGATACGGGTTTCGAGCATCCGATGCTGCGCCGCGAACGGCTCGACCACCGCTTGGCTGCGGACGAGGTAATCGCGCCCGGCCGGACTGATCCCGTATCCTTCGGCGCACGGCTGAACGAGACCGCGCGCGCGCATTTCACGGGTCAATTCGGCGCCGGCACACAAACGGGCGTCCCCAATGCGTTTGGCACGCTTGGCCAGAGCAAACCGCCCGTCCGCCAGCGGCCGCAGCGTCGCCCCGGCATCGAGCTTGCGAAGGACGCGGACGGCTTCGCGTTTGAATTCGTTTTCGCCCAGCGCGCTCATGCATCCCCCCAGGCGCGATCGAGCATGGTTTCGAGCAGACCGACGGTCCGATCGAACTCGCCGTCGTCGCGCATGTCCTCGATTCTCGCCAGCGCATGGGAGACGGTGGAAGGATCGCGGCCAAAGGCGCGGGCGATCTGAGAGACCCCGATCCGAAACACCACATGACAGAGATACATCGCCACCTGCCGCGCCAGAGCCGCCCGTGGCGCGCGGCGCGTGGCGGCGCACAACTCGCCCAAAGCAACGCCGAAAACATGCGAGGACGCCGCCTGCACTAGCCAAACCTGCTCTTGCAGCGGTTTGGATTTCCTCACGAGCGGTATTTTCGACCGAACGGGTTCGCATCGCATCATGGTCATTTCCTCTATCCGAAGCGCCGGCCCACACCGGCTCATGCAGGAACATTATCCTACATAATTTCTCGTATTGGATAGGAAACAACTTGTAATGGCGTTAACGCGCGAATTTTCATTGATAAACTTAACTTTAGTCAAAACAAAGTGTAGCATATTCGTATGGATATGTTTATTTTGCCGCACACATATGCACGCGAGAAATAACTACAAATTGCAGGATTTTATACCTGATAATTGGATTTTTCTGCCGACCAGCGCCTGAGCGCACGCCGCCGTGCGGAAACGGAGCTCCGCCCCAACCCGTTGTGTTGCCGCGCTTCATCTTTTGCCGAATGCGGCGGATGGAAATGAGGGGAGATCGAGGATATCGTTTTACAGCCCTTCCCGACGCCTGATACTGTCGGCCCATGAGAAACCCGCTCGTTCTTGCCGTCGTCGCCGCGTCTGCGCTTTCGCTTGCCGGATGCGGTATCCTTTTTCCCAGCGCCAAGATGCGTGCCACCAAGAACACGCCGGGTTTTAGGGCCGGCTTCACCGACGGCTGTGCCGCCGCGTCCGCCGCCGCCGCCAGCGATACCACCGGCACGGTGCGCGATCAGCGCTCCTACGATACCGATAAAAGTTATCGCGCCGGCTGGGCCAGCGGACTGGCAAACTGTCGGACCCAGAATTCGCCCTCGCCGGACAAGAGCCCGGTGCCGGACAACAGTCCCGGCGGCGGGCGGCAGCGCTAGAGCAACGAGCGCAAAAGTGGAATCGGTTTTGCGCGTAAAGTTGCGACAAAACAAAGGGCAACGACGGACTGATCGCGTTTGAACGTCCGCTCTAGAGCCGCCGGTTCTGGGGCATTTTGGCGTTCCCGTTAAACCATGAAGCGCCTTAGGATTTTCCTTTTGCCGCAGCCTTGGCTTGGCGCACCGTGAGCTGGACGTTGACGTCATCGAGCGTACTCTGCAGCTCCGTCATGGTGGCGTCGATATCCTGCTTTTGACGTTCGAAGGTGCGGATACGCTCCTCGAACTTCTTTTTCGCCAGCAACAACTGCTTGAGATCGCTGTCGGGATTGTAGAGATCGAGAAATTCCCGGATCTCGGCGAGCGAAAACCCCATCCGCCGCCCGCGCAGGATAAGAATGACGCGGGCGCGATCGCGCGCCGAATAAATCCGGGTCTGGCCGCGGCGGGTCGGCGAGATCAGCAGCTCTTCCTCGTAAAAGCGCAAGGTACGGGCGCTGACCGAAAACTCCTTGGTGAGCTGGCGGATCGTATAGGTGCGGTTGTCCATCTTCGTATCCTCGCGGCCCGCCTTCCGGCCAACCGAGCGATTCAGGCTATTACCGGGTATTATGTTAACGTTTACGTCAGCGTCAACCGGAAAGCGGATTTGCCCCCTTCCACGGGCGAACCGTGCTATGCTAACCCGATTTGGAAATTTCGGCGTATCTTTCAAGGTGTTGCGCTACCGATGCGATACCAGACCGTTTTTGCGTGGATTGCCCTGGTCGGGTTTTCCGTCGGCGCTGCCGTGGCGTCGACGGGCTGTATCGGCACGCGTTTCGGGTTGTGGGATTACGCGCACGGCTTGACGATTGTCGCCCCCGGCGTCGGCATTGGCATGGTTGCGTTGGCGTCCGGTCTGACCTGGATCGTACGGGCTTTGTGGCACAACGACAGCCGCGGCTGGCGGATCGGTGCCTCCGGGTTGATCGGATCGGCGCTGCTGGTAGGCATTCCCGCCCATCACCAATGGCTGCTGAGAGCACGCCCCCCGATCTGCGACATCTCCACCGACATCGGCGATGCACCGCAATTCCGCGATCTTCTTGCCCTGCGCCATGGCGCCGCCAACCCGCCCGAATATGACGGCCCGAAGCCGGTGGTGGTCGACGGCGAAAAAATGCCCGTTTCGCTGGCCCAGAAATACGCCTATCTCGACATCAAGCCGCTGGAGCGGCTGGCCGGTGCGATTCCGCAAAACGAATTCGTCAATAAATATTTCTGGCGCTCGCTCAATGCCGTCAACGCGCTGAACTGGCAGGTGGTGGGATACGACATCAAGGCCGGGCGGATCGAGGCGATCTCGCGCAGTTTCTGGTTCGGCATTTCCTCGGACATCGTGATCCGTGTCCGCCCCGCCGGCGTTATCGGCGTACGGGTGGACATCCGCTCCAAGAGCCGGGTCGGCAAGGGCGATGCCGGACGCAATGCCGATCTGGTCCGCATCTTCATCGCCAGGGTCAAGAACCACTAACGAACTTCGAAACCACGGCACTTGAGCAACGAGCGCAAAAGTGGAATCGGTTTTGCGCGGAAAGTTGCGACCAACCAAAGGGATAGAGCGGCGCGCCGTTTCCGTCTGAAGGCGCGGCGCTCTAGATGTGTGCCTTCAAGAGGTTGTCCATCCGGTTCGATCCGGGCGAACCCGGCGCAAAACAACCACCACGCGCAACACTGCCGTCATTAAGTATTCTTTAAGCAAATTCACCCACCTGACGACAAAGTTGCCTAGAATAAGCCGCATGGTCGAAGACATTCTCGATGATGCTCCCAAAAAACGGGCCGCACGGATCATCTGGTGCGTAAGTGCAGGTCTGCTCGTGGTGCCGTCGTTGCTGGCCTGGCTGGTGCGGGGCGTTGCCTTCGCCGGCTCGTGCGCGCCGGGTGCGGCGCCGTGCCTTGGCATGACGTTGGGTGCGGGCTTACGCGATGCGTTGAACCTCGCCTGGACGCTTCCGACCAACGGGGTCGTGCTGATTTCGCTGACCGTCATTGCCGCCCTCGCGGCCTATTGCGAGCACCGGACGGTGATCGGAACCTTAAGCCTGCTGCTGCTGCCGATTTCGGCTTTGGCGCTGCCCGCGCTGGCGGTCTACGTCACGCTGTACCCGGATTGCCATGTCGGTTCCGAAGGCATCGACGGTTGCCTGCTGTGGGGCGCCGAAATGGGCAAGAGCTTCGGCACCGCCATCCTGGTGCCCGACATGATCGTCGCTCTGGCGCCGACCTGCGCGGCGCTGGCGGTGATGATGGGGCTGATCGGCTGGTTTCTTGCCTACCAATGTCGCCACCGGGATGCCAAACCGCAGCATCAGACCACCATGCCGATGCGCCGCTTCGGCGATAGCGGCGAGAATAATCCGTTCGAATAAGGCGGTTTCATCGCCTCGGGGCCCAGGTCAGTACGCCCGGCCATCCAGCGCCCGCACCAAGCCTCTGACGGTGCGAAAGACCATCCACACGAACAGTGCCGCAATCAGCGCGAAGCCCACCAGCACGAAGCATAGCGGAATCGCCGCCACCAGACCGACGGCAAACACCCAGAAGGTTTCGATGGCGTTGGCGTAATGGCTTTCGTAGACGGTGCCAACCGCCTCGTCGCGCTTCACATAGGCGATGATAACGCCGACCACCGCGGGCAGCCCCAGCGGCAGCGACAGCAGATAAAGCAGATAGACCACGATCGCCAGAATCCGGGTCGAATCGGAAACCGGCACAACGCTCTCGCCCTCGGGCATCGCTGCCATCCTTTTTCTAACGAAGAATACATGGGGGGCGGCGACGGCGATTTCAATATCGCCGGGCTTTTGTCGAACCGTGCAAGGAATCGAAACGAATTGTCATTCGACATCCGCGCCGGCGATCCCCATCTTTACGGTTGGGAAGGGGCATAGGTTGTAAGGAGTGGCCCATGCCGAGTTACGACATCTTCTATCTCGATTCCGGCGGCCGGGTGTCGTCCAAGGTCAAGGCGGAATGCGCCGACGACCGCGAGGCCAAAATCCTCGCCCACGCGCTGAAGAAAAAGGGCCGCACGCGCATCAAAGTCTGGTCCGGCGATACCGTGATCTATCAACGCCCGTCGATCGCGCCAGCCTTTCCGCTGCCGGGCTAATCGGTTGCCTGTGAAAAAGTCCCTCGCTGCGCTTTAGCACTTTTTCACAATTGAAACGTAAGGAAAAAACTCGCTTGGGGCGGCCCTATAATATCGTGAAAAAGTACACTGAGGCCTTAGGCCGAAGGACTTTTTCACGGACGACGAATCACCCCCAAGCGGCCGGCTCCACCGTTTCCAGATCGGCCAGCCGAACCCCGGCCGCACCGCCGAGCTGCCGGAAGCAGGTCTTGGGATCGACCGACGTCAGGTCGATGGCTTCGAAATCGGTTTTATTCGCCCCCAGGGCCAAGAGACAGCAGCGTGCCGGACAGACCCGTCGCCGGTCGACATGGTTGACCCAGCCGTTGAAGGCGACGGAGCGCACGGCCTCGCCGGGATCGACGGCGAACAGCAGATGGCAAACCGCCAGCGCGGTTTGATACATCGTCTCTTCGTAGAGCGCGGCGAATTCGCGTTCGTTCAGCATCGTGCCGGCGAAGACGTTGCGGTCGGTATCGTATTTGACCGCCTTCAGCGCCGGCATATCGTCGGGCGCCGGCAAATCGTAATCCACCCGCAGCGCCCCGGTGGGATGAACGGCGATGCGCCAGAATTTCGGAAAGCCTTGCGGCCGCGGCAAGGCGAGCAGCGCCAGATCGCAGGCGGCGGCAACGGCGCCGGGCTCGTGTGCGTCGAAGCGGGTGCGCAAATCCTCGATCCGCGCATTGGCCTTGGCTTGCGCGGCAAAGTGCGCCCCCTTGCGCGCGTCCCAATCCGCCAGCGCCGCCTCATAGCGCGCGGTGGCGGCGGCGTGTTCGCTGATGTGCCACTGGGTGGTCAGTTGCCATTCCTGATGGGCGGCATCGAAAGCGGATTGCGCCGCAGACGCCTGCTCTTGAATCCGCGACGGATGCAGCATGCGGGCGAAGAACGAATGCTTGACCGGCGAAAAACGCCCCTCGCCGATTTGCGGTTCGCGGGCGATGTTGAACTTGGCGGGGGGCACCGGCGGCGGTTCGGAAAATTCACGATGGTCGAGATAGGCCGACCAATCGATCGCCGGACGGTGGCGGACGGCGTCGAGCAAAATCGAGGTCAGCGCCGCCCGATTGACTTCGGCTTCTTCGCTCATCTCTTCGGCTTGCAGTTTTTTGAGGTCATGCCCGCTCGCCGATGCCTCGGCGACCTGACGGCGACACCATTGCTTTTCCCACAATGCGGTCAGCGCGGCGGCGGTATTGTCCGTACCGTCGAGCCGGCGATACCGACCCAGACCATCATGCCCGATGTCGAAGAAAGCCATCACACACCCCCACTTTACCCTACCCTATACAATCACAATTCGTTAAAATGCACAAATACCTACATTGCCTACATTTTGCGCAATGAGCGCAGCAATAATAATTCACCCGTAAAACCTGCCTAAATCGCATTCAGATAATCCCCCTATCGGGGATCAAGACGCATTAGCGCACGCGCCGGCCCCGATACCGTGACCCACAGCGCGCCCTGCGCCGCCGCAAGGAAAACCGGTTCGGTACCGATCGGCACGAAGGCGCTATTCGCCGGTACATTCGGATCGAACATCGACAAGCTCGCACCGGTCCAGTTGGTCGCCCACACCTTGCCGCCCCAGCGCGCCAGCGCGTAGGGCCGATTGCCGATGGCATGATCGAACATTAGCGGCACATCCGGCGCATCAAGATCGATCCGCCAGATTGCCGTCTTCTTCTCGCGATAGGTGGCGCTGCGGTCTTCCTGGGTACAGAACAGACACGGCCCCGTGGCGGGCGGCTCTTGTGCCACCGCCCAGAGATAGTGCCCGTCGGCCATCAAGGTTTGCGCGAAACGCGGCCCCTTCAGCTTTCCCGTAACCTTGTTGGTCGCAGGGTCAATACGGAAGATCCGGCCGTCTTGATAATCGGCGACATAGAGCATGCCGCCGGCAAAGGCGATGCCGGCCGGCACGCTAGCGGATCCGAGCGAAATCTCCGTCACCGTGTCGCCGGCCGGATCGATACGCACGACCGAGCCGTTCCTAGCCGACGTCCCCCAC
>WSSedL1CaDRAFT_10001631_pt1 | contig 12691 bp, 8 predicted proteins | sample WetSurSL1Cattail_FD_9464 | JGI IMG/M metagenome (IMG submission 9464)
TTGGTACACCATGAAGGGAATGTTATTGTTGTTTTGTCACATACAAAACGTTCCCTTCTTTTTTTATATTGTAATAGCCCCTCAAAAAGTCAAGACGACTTCATATTTATAATATGTATTTACAAACACCTTAATGGTGTCCTTTTTTTCTAAAAAATAGCCTATTTATCTATACTGATAGTATACTCATCCTATACTCATCCTATACTTCCAAAAGTTCCGATGTTTAATATAGGTTTCTATTCAAGAACAGACTAAGCTGCAATCGCACTATCGGATAGTTTGAAGCCTTTTACCAGTGCATTGACAATCTGGTCAAGCACAAATTCGATAATTGCTGCTTCGATAGCTTCGGACAGAATAGGGATATCAATTAGTTTATTGATCAAAGGTGTTAACCTACGGATTAGCTCTTTGGCTTCGTCGGACGAAATGCCATCCGAAAGGTTACGAACCAATTCGTAATACTCATTGGGCAATAGTTTATACAACTCCCTATCAATCTTCCGAACGTTTTTAAACAGAATGGTTAACACCGTTTGATCCGATAAAAAAGGAATCTTAAACGGAATTTTAGCTTTTACATTTTCTGCAATTGCAAGTACCTCTTCATCTGTCAAAAACTCTTTGTCTGTTCCCAAATCTTCTTTTATTTGTGCAATTTGGGTTGAATTTAATGCGCTCATAAAATAGAATATTTTAAAATTGTTCCTACTCGTATGGCTTTTCGGATTCCGCCTATATATAAATTTTGATTTGAATTGCCCTAAAATAAAACAACCGGTACAGGAGTGTATCCCTGACCGGTTGTTATTGAAATTTGTATGTGACCCTTATTAGTTCGTATACAAGCGCAAGTATCTCCACCGATCATTGAAATGGCAATGACAGCAACACATACACATATACATAACTAATGGACTCATAAAATAACTAATTGATTTTATTTCTTTGATGTTACAAATATAGTGGATGAAATTTAAATTAGAAATACCATGTAATGGGTATTTTTAGTACTTAATATTAGGTATTTTATTATATACTATAAAGTCTTATTTGGCTTGCTGATTATAGTTTAAACAACCAACTATCACTTAAAAACATCTTCCAGTTTCTTTTCTAATTCTTCTCCTCTCAGATTTCGCGCTACGATGTTTCCCTGTGGGTCAATTAACACATTAGAGGGTATATTCCGTACAGCATACAATCTTGCTGGTTCACTATTCCAAAACTTCAAATCGGATACGTGCGTCCAGGTTAAATTATCTTTAGAAATCGCCTCTATCCAGTTTTCTCTTTTTTGATCGAGTGATACGGCAAAGATATTGAATCCTTTGGGTTTAAATTTATTATATATTCTCACCAGATTGGGATTCTCGCGTCGGCAAGGACCACACCATGAAGCCCAGAAATCGAGCAACAAATAATTGCCATAGAACTGAGAAAGTTTCAATAATTTACCATCAGGGGCTAATGCCGAGAAGTCAATAGCTTTTTGTCCAACAGCTACTTGCTTTTTTATTGCAAGAATTTCTTTTAATTCTTTAATATAACTCAGATCAGCCAATGAAGGATCGAAAAGTGCAAGATTCTTTTCAAGCTGATTCACCGATAAATCATTAGCATAATTTCGATATAAAATATAAGCCGCCACGGGTGATTTAGGTTGAGCTGTTATAAGCGAATCAATTTTATATCCTCTGCGAGCGGCTTTGAAACTTTCAAAAAGATCATTTGAGGCAGAACCAGATATTTTGGCAGAATGATGATTAGCTGTATCAATAAGCACCTTTATCGGGGTATTTTCGATAAAAATATAGTACGGATTGAATGTTTCGTTTCTGTCAGTACTTAACCCAAATAGATCGGAACCATTTACACTCCCGTTGAATTTAAAATGACCGTTTACTATTTGAGTAGAATCAATGTTGAAAAAAATCTTATTATGGAAGCCTTTCAGATAAATAGTTCCCGAAGGGAGATTGATTTCCCCATTGATCAAAAAGTGCGGAGAAGTTTGTTTAATCCTTGCTTTCTGTTGTGCCAGCAGAATGGACGTAGTTGCTACCAACAGCAACATTACAATCCGGTATTTTTTATTGAGTTTCATCTCTTTTCTATTTTAAATTGTTGTTTATAAATTAGCCGGTATATTAAAAGCATCATGGTAAGACTGAGAGACAAACTTATCAACCCAATTATAAAAACCAATGATTTCTTTTTCATTAATTGCAGGTTGAGTGCGCCACTTAATTAAGTTTGTGTTTGCTTGATTGAGAATTTGCTTTTCGATTGGCAATATATTCTGTAAAATACCTTTCTTATCTTTTGAAATCAGAGCAGCCAGATTGACATAATCGCTTCCTTCACCTCTTTCAATCGGGAATAATTGTTTTTTTAATGTCAATGACCATTCGTTGAGTTTGGCAGATCCGCCGGTCTTATCGGCTACAAGAATTTTGGGCAAATCGAGTGTAGAAGTAATCCAAACAGGGATGGCAACTGTAGTCAAAGGTGACCCCAGAATTGTCCATAACACGGTTTGAGTAGGAGATTCATTCGCTTTTACTCCTTGAACAATGATGGAGGATGCTGTAAGATACCTCGGGATATAATCTCTGAAAGCTACAAAAACAGGTTTTGCTCCATTGTCGGGAGCTAATGACAAAAGGTCTGTTTTAGTTATTCCATGTTTTAAATAACGGGTTACATCAATGAGAAAATCAACCGAGATCGAGTTATTCAATGAAGCCTGAGAAAACAATTCCTGAGCGGACTCATATCGTGCCAATCCTTTATCTTCATGTCTGTCACCGGAATAAGAAAAGTTGGTACGGATGATATAACCGAATGGAGCAATATCAGGATTGTTGACATCGTATTTCTTATATTTGTAATTCCCTGTTTCGTAATAAGCTGCACCTCCATTAGCATCAATTACTCCAAAGTTTGAGCTTACACCCAACGGTTTAGGTAAAGAATCAAGCAAATGTTCAAAATCAGCCAACGTAGCACATTTTTGTAAAGCCAACTTCATAATTTTTCCATCGCATCCACCTTCTTCATTTACCGGGCCTTTTTTATTTAGATTGTACGACGCAGAATTCATAATAGCAAAACCAGATTTGTTATGACCTCCCCAAACTGCTTTTCCTAATGTATCTTTACTACTAACCAATGCAATATATGGATATTTTCCATCGTTGAAAGCTACTAATCTATTTTCCAGTCCATTGGTATCTCGCTGTTTAAATAATAATGGAAGACCATCCTGAGTGAATTTGCCTGATATTATAGCAGTAGTACAAGCCACTACATTGTCTATATAGCTAATTGAAAACAAAATAACTATTATCAATAATCCTTTTTTTGAATTCTTCTTCATTGTTTGAAATTTTAAATTGGAATATATAAAAATTTAATAACTAGGATTCTGAACAACTACTCCATTAAGAGAATTTGTTACTTCAGTGGCAGGTATAGGCCAAATGAAACGATAATCATCATAAGTCAAAGCTGCTTGTGTTTTAGGAATTGCGCTGTATGTCGTTGTTCCACTATACAATGTTTTGAAATTTGAAGTAGTTATGCTTGCTGGAAGAACCTTTGCGGGTATTCCTCCTTTTGTAGCTGTGACATCACCTGCTATAATCGAATTATTAAATAACGGATCTAAAGACAAGCGATGTATATCTCCCCAGCGTTTACCCTCTGCCAGAAACTCGATTCTACGTTCAGCCAAAACCGAAATAATAAAGTCGGTAGAAGTGGTGAAACTTGACAAAGTATATTGCTTTGACGTAGTTGTCACAGCACGATTTCTTACAGCATTCAGATAAGATAAGGCTGTTGCATCAACCGTTCCTTTTGATCTGACATAAGCCTCAGCCAGTGTAAGCAATACTTCGGCATATCTGATTTGCGGAGCATCATCTCCCCAACTAGAGTCACGGTATTTAGTGGTAAAATACATTGGTTTTTTTCCTGATGGAGCAGTAGATGGAGTATTGTTTGTGAAATTAGCTACAACTAAGTTTCTTCGTAAATCAGTAGCATCCCATTGAGGAAGATTCCATACTATAGGGCTAATTCCGATCAATCCGCGTGCACCAACAGAAGTACCATTACTACCATACATGCTCTGCAAGGCTCCACTAACACCACCATTATCAGTACTTGTATTTTCAATCGAGAAGATGCTTTCGGAAGATACATTATTGGCAAATGGACCATCAGGTGTTGAAGTAAGTGTCCAACCTCCGATAGGACTTGTAAATGTGGTTCCACTTCCACTCACAATTTTATTTCCTTCTGTTATAACGTCGCCCCATTTACCCTCATGAAGCAAAACCCGCATTTTTAAAGCAATGGCAGCAGCTTGAGTTGCACGGTATGTTTTATTAGAAGTACGTGTTGCTGGTAAATAAGTTTCAGCAAATGTCAGATCATCTTCTATGGCTTTATAGCAATCGGCTACAGAACTTCTCCCTACAGAATTTGCTTTTGCAATAGTAGCATCATCCTTAATTGCAAAATCTCTAATAATCACGCCAAGTTGAGTTCCTTGCCCATCAGCATAAGGTTTAGCAAACTCTATCAAGAGTTGGTGCATAGCCAGTGCCCTTAGAAATCGGAGCTCTCCCTGGTAGGCATCGGCAGTGGCCTGTGATATTACGTTTTTAGAAACTGCCGACGCTAACCCTTCAATAACAACATTTGCCTTATTAATCAGTGCGTACGAGTTATTCCAGATATTATAACAGTTTGGCGATGTTGTTGTATAGGTATTATTGTATGTGATCTGATAAAATGATTCCATGTTTATCATGTCTTCTCCACGAAGATCATCCTGTTCTATATTTGCAGCTCCAAAAGTATATCCCCGAGGAGCAAGACCTTCAGGGTAAAACCCGGTTTGAGCAGCATCATAAACTCCTGCAATAGCAAGTTCAATTCTATCAGCAGTATCGTAAATTGTAGCATCAGTTAACGAATTGTACGGAGTGATATTAAGTGCACTATTGCAGGAATATAAACCTACAAGGGCAAAAAATGCAAAAATGTGATTATGTATTTTTTTCATCTTATATTCTTTTTTTTGTGTTAGAATCCAATATTAAGTCCCAGAGATAATACTCTGGTAGTTGGTACTGATGAACTTGAAGTTCCAGTTTCACTAATTAAATCAGGATCAAGACCTTTAAACTTAGTCCAGGTCAAAAGGTTTTGCCCCTGAGCATAGATTCTCAAAGTTGAAAAATATCCACCGGCAAAACTTTTAATTTGCTTTTTGTTGAAAGTATACGAGAATGTTACAGTTTGTAATCTAAGGAAATCTCCAGACTCAACCCATCTGCTACTTGGTGCCAAGTTAATAAATGATTCTCTACCATACCATAATTTAGGAATGTCTGTTTTTGTATTTGTAGGAGTCCATCTGTTTAAAATATCCACGCCATTATTTTTAAATTTTTGATTTAATAATGACCGTTCTAAGCTGTTATCAATTACATTTCCTCCTGAAAAACGAAGAAAAGCTTCCAAAGAAAAACCTTTATAGGTAAAAGTATTGGTAACACCTCCATACCAGGTTGGAGTTGGACTTCCCAATTCCACTTTGTCTGCATCGGTCAATGTGGTTGCATCACCCAAAGTTCCATCTTGTTTTGACGTTGCATAATAATATTTCTGATCTGCGATATTTCCTTGTACCAACCGTCCATCTGCTTTATAATACATAGGATTACCTGTCGCCTCATTAACACCGGCATATCTATAACCTATCAACGTGTTTAATGCTTTACCCACAGCGATTTCAGAAGAAGAACTCACTATTGATTGTCCATTATAAAGCTGCGTAACCTTATTTTTGACTTTTGTAAAGTTAGCATTAACATTCCAATTGAAATCTTTAGATCGAATAGCATCGGCAGTAATACTGATTTCTATACCATTATTAACCATAGCGCCAATGTTCCTTGCTACCGAATTATTCGGGACACCAAATGAATTAGGATAAGTTACATTCATCACCAGATTATCAATATTATTTTTAAACCAATCCAGGTTCAAAATTATCCGGTCGTTTAATAAGCCTGCATCTAATTTTACATCGTATTTTTTACTGGTTTCCCAGGTAAGCGATGAGTTGCCTACATTTGAAATACTTATTCCATTTTCAGAAGCATAAGGACTAGCTCCATAAGTGCTTAAATATGGAAATCCTGTCAGGGCATTACCAACTTTACCGTAACTGCCACTTAGTTTAAGAGTTGAGATAGTTTTCTTTAAATTTCCCCAGAAACTTTCGTCTGATACTCTCCAACCTGCAGAAGCTCCCGGGAATGTACCAAATCTATTTACATCCGACAAAGAAGAAAGTCCATCTCGTCTCAGCGTTAAGCCTAAAAGATATTTACCAGAGAAATCATAATTCAAGCGCGAGAAATACGAAACAAAACTGCCTTCGGAATAACTGCCTCCCGAAAGACTAGTGGTATATGAACCGGTAATCAGATTTTTAGACTGAAAGAAATAATTCGAGAATCCGGAACCGCCTGCCATTGAAGTTTTATACGTATTTTTTTGAACTTCGTTACCGGCAACAAATTTCAGATTATGTTGTCCAAAAGTCTTACTGTAAGTCAGGTAGTTTTGAAAATTATATACGGATCTATTCAAAGATGTATTTTTGACTAATCCATTGTAGCTATAACCATCACCGTGTCTGGCATCTAATGAGTAAAAATCATTAGATTGCTCTATGTCAACTCCAATTTGAGAACGGATAGTCAAATCTTTCAATAGTGTCAATTCACCATAAGTAGTATTTAATATCCTGTACTTTTCAGCCGTATATTTGTCATTATTTAAAGAAAATAATATATTAGGGTATGCATCATCTATTGTTTGAAGGTTTGCCCCGGCACCTAATGATTTTCCATCTCCTGCCAAGTTATAACCCGTTGAATTAGTATTATCGTACGGACTCACATTAGGTAATGCTATTAAAGCATTAGTGATAACACTTGAGAGTCCGGAACTATTATTGACACCTACATCTTTGACCCGATTAATGCTTGTACTTGTTCCAATTTTGAGAATTGAATTTACTTGTTGATCAACATTTGCCCGGACTCCGATCCTATTTGTTTCGTTTAGCTTAACAGTACCCTGCTGATCAAGGTAATTTAGGGAGAACAGATAATTTGTTTTCTCAGTAGCTCCACTAATTCCGATATTGTGGCTCTGAGAAAAAGCATTCTTATTATAAATCAGAGACTGCCAATCGGTATTTGTTCCATTTGCATCGAGAACTGCCGGATTAGTAGTAACCCCAGAATTAGTATATTTCTCGTTCGCTATTAAAACAAATTGCTCCGCATTTAAAAGCTTTACAGTATTTGCTGGATTAGATATTGAAAAATTAGCATCATAAGTAACTTTTGTTTTTCCCTTGGAACCATGTTTGGTAGTGATTAAGATAACACCATTTGCCGCACGAGAACCGTATATGGCAGATGCTGCTCCATCTTTTAGTACATCTATTGATGCAATGTCATTTGGGTTGATATCGGCTAATGCATTTGTCGTTGTGTATCCACCTATATCTCCTGTAGAAATGGGAAGCCCATCAACTACAATCAAAGGATCTCGACTGTTATTGATAGAATTTACACCTCTAATTCTAATTCTTGGATTTGAATTTGTGCTACCATCGCTAACTGTAACCTGCACTCCTGCTGCCCTACCTGCCAACTGCTGGTCGAAACTCGTTGTAGATAAGTCGGCCAGCTTAGATGCATCTATTTTTGCAATTGATCCAGTGAACGAACTTGCTTTTTGAGTACCATAACCAATTACCACTATCTCATTGAGTTTGTTCACATCCTCCAGAAGATTAATAGTGACCAGTTCATTTTCATATACATCTATCTCCTGATTTTTATATCCAATACTCGACACCAATAAAGTGGTAGGAAATGACTTAACTTTTAGGCTAAAGTCTCCTTTCGCATCGGATACAGCTCCTCCGTTTTGTCCTTTAATTTTGATTGTGGCACCAATCACAGATACTTTTGAATTTTCATCAAACACTACCCCCTTTAAGATTTGCTGTGCGTAGATGGACAAAGTAGTCAATGCCACAAATAAAAGCGTAACAACACTTTTGCGCGCACACTGGCTTCGTACGTTTTTGTAACTTCCGAAAAATAATTCTTTTTTTGTCATATAAGTCAGTTGAATTAGAACGAGCCTTGCAACGGTTTGTTTAATGATAGACACGTCGAAAGCCCAGTTATTTTTGTTTGCAAATCAATTATTTCTTTACTTTAATGTCAGGAATTTTTCAGATAGCAAATTTGTTTGCTCTGCCAGCAAATCTTTGCTCAGATTAAGAAAACCTTTGTCATGATTAAACTTCTGCCCTTCAGTTAATACCCATTTTAGAAACTCCGAAACTTCTTTCCGCGCATTTTGCTGCGCATAGATAAATCCAATTTTTTCTACCGGAATAGTTTCCACTTTACTTGTTTCCAGTATGTTTAATACCTCGTCTAAATTGCCTGACAAAATAGGTTTCGCATCCTTTTTCAAATCTATAGGCAATAAACTTATTCCGGCTTTCAGCTTTCGGGAGTTTACATCGTACAAGTAGCCCAGATTATTATAAGCCAAGCCTATCGTGTCTCTCTTAATGGCAGATAGCAAATAGATATCATCGCCGACCACTTTCTTACCTCTTATTTCTGAAGCTGCGTGACCAAAGTAACCAGCCAAAACAGTTGACGTACAAGCCTTATTTTCGCGTGAATAAATAGTAGCATTAAATTTGGATTTTTCAGCCGGTTCATTGTCATCGCTCAGCACTTCAAAGAAGAGCTTATCCAGTTCTTTTTTATTCAATCCCTTTTTGGTCGCAGCAGGCAGAATCGGATTATTGTTGTTTGTCACCGGTAACAAAGCATACCGTCCGGCATAAATAATGCTTTGGTCTGGCTGCAACTCGGTTGGGGTCGGTTGGTGGGCAATTATATTCAAATCCGGACTCTCAGCTGCATTAGCCTTTAACGCTAGTTTTATGCTGACATTCGGATTTATCTTTGAGTATTCGGTAATCCATTTTTCAATAAGTGGGTAAGTGAATTTTGTTCCACTTATAAGTATAGTCTGATTAGCAGTATTCTCTGCACCGAATGCAGTTGTAGAGATGAACAATGCAAATAGCAATTGATATAAATAACTTGGTTTCATAATTCTATTTTATTTTAAAAATGAATATATTAATAGTCTTATCGAACCAACAAGAATACTGGTGCGAATAAGATTGTATGATGTTAAATGAAGTTGGTGATTTGTTGATCTTGCTGTCAAGAATGAAAGTTTAAGACCTTAATGAAAAGTTTCAATGCTACATGGAGCAGCGCATTCGCATGGAAGAGGACAGCGAGTGAATTAATTCCAACGAAAATATAATTTCGGGTAAAAATAAAGCCTGATTAGAAATATGACGAATCTCTATTTTTCCGGTTGGAAAAACAGCCGAGATGTTCCTTAATGTATTGTGCACTTTTTTTTGCATACTATAGCCTTTTGTATTCAATGTTACTCTTTATGACATCTGGATGTTGTATAGCGTTAAGGTTTGTTTCGACAGTGCAAAATTAGGCTATTGCAGGTTGTACATCAATACCCCTTTTAGAGTATTTAGATACCTTATTTTGGGTATATTCGCATTAATTGCATTGAGAAGTGTTACCTTCTATTAAATTTAAATGCTTTGATTCGCAATATCAGTAATCTATTATTTACTCACAGTTGTGAACATTGACTTCCGTTTTAAAGTAAATAAAAGGAATCGGATCATATTCACATACTAATATGGTATTAATTACTTAACAACAAAAGAAACTTATATTTGATAATCGTAAAATACATCTTCAACCTGCCCAATTACCGTTGCCTTGCCACCACAGTATCTTTTTATAAGAGACACTAATTCCGACACTGCATCTTCGAGGTATGGAAAAGGAGTAATTGCATTACCTTGTACAACCAGAAAAATATTTTTAGTGTCAAGCGTCACTTTGGTTTTTTCAATTTGCCGAACATCCAAATAACAGATTATTTCATTGCTATCATCAATATATGAATACTCTCCGGCATGTATGAGCTTTGGCTCAGTTTCACCAAGCGGAATAAATTTTTCCGTTCCGGTTGTAAATCTCAAATTGACATTTCCATCTATTTTATCCCAGTCGTGAGCACCAAGTGCCAGCTTATATTTCACAGAAATAGTGTTGTAAATATCTACCAATAAGTTTATATGAGGAATATCCCCGGTTTTGGCCAATAGTTTGTACAGATTTTCGGGAGCTGACAGGTTCTTCCGGTTGGGTGCACCAACCGCTTCGTGTAATTGCCGGAAGCCACGGATTAATGGATCATCTTTCATGTCGCCAATTTGCTTTCCGTAATTATATGCCTGATAAAGGATTTGTTTTCTGAACTTTTCAAAACCGGAATCCGTTTCTCTGTTTTGAATATTTTCTATCGTCAGGTAAATCCCCGTCAAACCAATATTTCTTATTTCGAGATGAATAATAAGTTGTTTCTCTGTCGACATACTAATTATAATTATTCTGTTATTTACTGCTTCGATATAATTAGCTGAATTCTTGGAAAAATTCCGGATAAAAACTACCCTTCTAAAATTATCCGATTAACCCGGATAGCTGTTTTTAATCTTTCGACCGGCCTTTTATCCGGATAAAAAAAACTGCAAATGGTTACTATATGGTTATAATAAACATCTCCAGTTTTTCATTTGGCACCACACCAGCTTATATACCACTAATTTATAGCAGCCAATGCCTGTTCGATATCGCCTTTAATGTCTTCAATATTTTCAATGCCAACTGATATACGTAGTAAGCCGGGAGCAACCCCCGAAGCTATCTGATCTTCTGGCGAAAGTTGTTCGTGAGTAGTGGCGGCAGGATGAATGATTAATGATTTAGCATCACCCACATTAGCCAGATGGCTCAGCAATTTTACGTGATCAATCAACGTGTCGGCATTCTTAGGATCGCCTTTTATTTTAAAGGTAAGCACCGAACCCGGACCTTTTGGAAAATACTTTTGGGCTAAATGATGATATTTACTGCTTTTCAATCCCGGATAGTTTACATATTCCACTTTGGGATGTTTCTCCAGCCACTCGGCTAAAACCTGTGTATTTTGCACATGGCGTTCCACGCGTAATGAAAGCGTTTCGATACCTTGCACCAACAAAAAAGAATTGAATGGACTGATGGTGTTACCCCAGTCGCGAAGGCCTTCTACCCGTGCTCGAATATTAAATGCAATATTGCCAAACGGACCATTAGCTCCGAATACATCCCAGAAAACCAGTCCATGATAACTATCCGAAGGTTCGGTAAATGAAGGAAACTTGCCATTACCCCAGTTGAACGTTCCGCTATCTACAATAACACCACCAATAGAAGTACCATGACCGCCAATCCATTTAGTAGCCGATTCGACCACTACCGAAGCACCATGCTCCAATGGACGGAACAAATAACCGCCTGCACCGAAAGTATTATCTACAATTACCGGAATATCATGCTTTTTGGCTACCACAGCAATGGCATCAAAGTCAGGAACGTTGAGCTCCGGATTACCGATTGTTTCCAGGTAAATGGCTTTGGTTTTTTCGTCAATCAAGGCCTCAAATTCTTCGGGTGCATCGTCCTTGGTAAACCTGACTTCTACTCCCAGTCGTTTAAACTGATTTTTAAACTGATTGTAAGTTCCTCCGTATAAATGAGGTGTTGACACAAAGTTATCACCGGCCTGAATAATGTTGTTCAGAGCTATAAACTGAGCAGACTGACCGGATGAAGTAGCTAACCCGCTTACGCCACCTTCCAAAGCAGCAATGCGCTTTTCAAACACATCTGTCGTAGGGTTTTGTAAACGGGTGTAAATGTTTCCAAACTTGCGCAGGCCAAAAAGATCTGCGCCATCTTTTGCATCGTCGAACACATAGGAGGTTGTCTGATAAATAGGTAATGCACGTGAATGGGTGCTACCATCCACTACCTGACCTGCATGTACTTGCAGGGTTTCAAATTTCAATTTAGTTGTTGCCACAATTTCTTGATTTTTTAAAGATTCATTACTATGTTTAATAGGCTTAAGATTGAGAACCTTAGCCAATGCTTTTTGGAAAGTAATAGAAAAACCAGCCATACTATTATTTTTTTATGCTAAGAAGTGATGATATAAGAGATTATCTATAAACTTCACACCAGCGATGTATATTTTGTAAATTTGATTATGAACATTTTACGAATTTTTTATAGTTTGCCGCGATTCACATCGAAACAAACTATAAATAAACTCTCAGAGAAACTACTAACGAGTACTAACTAAATAATTATTATAATTCAGAAAAGAGAAATTCAATCTTTATGAGTATCTATTACTGTTTATAGATATCAAAAAAAACAGTTGACCGACTATCGACCAACTGTTCTTAAATTTATTTTATATAAATATGAAATAGCCGGTTCAACATCGTAATGACGACATGAAGCAACACATATACATATTTACTAATACAGATTTCATTTTACTATTTATTTAATAAGCAATTTAAAACTATGCGTAAATTCCGCATGCT
>WSSedL1CaDRAFT_10001632_pt1 | contig 12691 bp, 19 predicted proteins | sample WetSurSL1Cattail_FD_9464 | JGI IMG/M metagenome (IMG submission 9464)
GATCCACAGTAACAGGCCGCAGGGCAGCAGGCCATAGAACGAGAATGAGATGATGCCGGCAACGATGCCTGGCTCGTTGAAGGCGATGAGCAGCGTGACGTAAAGCCAGCCGATGGCAATGATGTACATGCGTAATATTATGCCCGTAAATACTTCTCTCGCCAGAAAGTGGTGGTCGCGATGGATATCCAGAACTGAATGGCATGCCGGCTGTCTGTCTGCTAAGTATTGTCAACAACGGTCAGGAGGTGTCAGTGATGCAGGCTCTTGTTGGTAATCATCTTCTCCTTGCTGGCATCATCCTTCTGTTGTTGTTGATCGTGCCGGCACTGCTCATGCGTGGTCACAAATTACGGGATCCGGCGCGCCGGGACCGGCGCAAGCTCCCGCGCCAAAGTGCCGACCGAAGAGCTTGAGCATTTCCATCGGCTTTTTGTTGCATCGACGTACATTGTTACGGCTTGCGTAATGATGTTTGTTTTTTGTGGGAAAGTCGGAGTACTGTCCTTGAGCTTGACGGTGAAACCTCCTCACTTTTTGCTTCGGCCGATTCCTGCTCGCTCGGAACCCGCGTCAATCGTGGCTTTTGCGTTATGCAGATTAACCATTGACAGGGCTCGGGGCGGTATGGAGAATCGAGAAGCTCAAGCACTTCAATAACTCCAAGAGAACCCCAATGGCGCAACAGGGATCGAACAACAACGACGCATTTCTCGGTTCAGCGATGCAATTCATGCAAGCCGGACAGAACATGGCGCAGCAGTTCATGGAGTTTCTTGGCAAGTCCGGAAACCCTGCGACTCCCGCTGGCCCCGCTGCACCTCTGCCGCCAGTCGATGCGCAGGCCCTGACGGCGCTGCAGAAACAGCTCATGGATCAGCAGATGTCGCTCTGGCAGTCGGTGCTGGCCAAACAGCAGGGCAAGGAAGAATCCTTCAAGGTCGCCCCGGAACCGGGTGACCGCCGTTTTGCCGCGCCGGAATGGCACGACAGCCCGATTTACGATTACCTGCATCAGGCTTATCTGCTGAATACGAAATTCGTCAAGGAAATGGCTGAGCTGGTGCCGGCCGATGACGAAAAAGGCAAAAACCGGGTGCGTTTCCTGGCTCGTCAGGTGGCCGATGCGTTGGCCCCGTCGAATTTCGCCGCGACCAATCCGGAATTCATCCAGCGCGCCCTGGAAACCAAGGGCCAGAGCATCACCGACGGCATCAACAATCTGCTCCAGGATTTCGAGAAGGGCCGCATTTCGATGACCGACGAATCGGTTTTCGAAGTCGGCCAGAATATTGCGACCAGTGAAGGTGCCGTAGTTTTCGAAAACGAGCTGATGCAGCTCATCCAGTACGCGCCGCTAACGCCCAAGGTTGGCACGCGGCCGCTGCTCGTCGTGCCACCGTGCATCAACAAGTTCTACATCATGGACCTGCAGCCGGAGAACTCGCTGATCCGCTTCATGGTCGAGCAGGGCAACACGGTATTCCTGGTCTCCTGGCGCAATCCCAAGGAAGAACAGGGGCATCTGACCTGGGACGATTATCTCGAGCATGGGCCGATTGCCGCGCTGCATGTCGTGCGTGAAATCACCAAGGTCAAGCAGGTCAATGCGCTCGGCTTCTGTGTCGGCGGCACCATCCTGAGCTCGGCGCTGGCCGTGCTCAAGGCGCGTGGCGAAGAGATCGTTGCCTCGCTGACCCTGCTCACCACGCTGCTCGATTTCTCGGATACCGGCGAAATCGGCCTGTTCATCGACGAGCAGGGCCTGCTGGCGCGCGAGGCGACGATCGGTCAGGGTGGCCTGCTGCCGGCCCGCGACCTGCAGACGACCTTTTCCTTCTTGCGCGCCAACGACCTAGTCTGGAACTACGTCGCCGGCAATTACCTCAAGGGCCAGAAGCCGACGGCCTTCGATTTGCTCTACTGGAATTCCGACTCAACCAGCCTGCCCGGGCCGTTTGCCTGCTGGTACATGCGCAACCTGTACAACGACAACAGCCTGCGCGTCCCGGGCAAGCTCGAAATGTGTGGCAGCAAGGTCGATCTCGGCAGCCTCGACATGCCGGTCTACATCCTGGCGGCGCGCGAGGATCATATCGTGCCCTGGCATTCGGCTTATCAAAGCACGCAGATCCTGAGTGGCAAGGCCCGTTTCGTCCTCGGCGCCTCCGGGCATATCGCCGGGGTGATCAATCCGGCCAGCAAGAACAAGCGCAGTTACTGGATCAATGAAGATGTGAAGCAGGATGCCGAGGGCTGGCTGGCCGCTGCCGAAGAGCAAAAAGGCAGTTGGTGGAACGACTGGGCGGCCTGGCTCAAGCCCTTGTCAGGAGAACAGCGGGCACCGCGCAAACCGGGAAACAGCAAATACAAGCCGATCGAACCGGCACCCGGACGCTACGTCAAGGAGCGCGCGGTTTAAAACAGCTGGAGGAGAGAGGTAAATAATATGCTGCGAGTTGCACTGGTTACAGGTGGTATGGGCGGTCTCGGCGAAGCGGTCTGCATCAAGCTGGCGGCCCTGGGCTACAAGGTGGTCACCACCTATTCGCCGGGTAATCCCAAGGTTCAGGAATGGCTGAATTCGATGCACAACATGGGCTACGGCTTCAAGGCCTACCCCTGTGATGTCACCAATTTCGAGTCGGCGCATGCCTGTGTTGAAACGGTCACCAAAGAGGTTGGTCCGGTCGATGTGCTGGTCAATAACGCCGGCATCACGCGTGACATGACCTTCCGCAAAATGACCAAGGCGGATTGGGATGCGGTCATGCATACCAACCTCGACTCGGTCTTCAACATGACCAAGCAGGTCATGGAAGGCATGCAGGAGCGCCGCTGGGGCCGGGTCATCAATGTCTCCTCGGTGAATGGGCAGAAGGGCGCTTTCGGGCAGACCAACTACTCGGCGGCCAAGGCCGGCATGCATGGTTTCACCAAGGCGCTGGCGCTTGAAGTCGCCAAGCAGGGTGTCACAGTAAATACCATATCGCCGGGTTATATTGGCACCTCGATGGTCACCGCCATCCCGCAGGAAATTCTTGATTCGAAGATCCTGCCGCAGATTCCGGTTAATCGCCTGGGCAAGCCCGAAGAAATCGCCGGCCTGGTGGCTTACCTGGCTTCCGATGAAGCGGCCTTTGTCACCGGTGCCAATATTTCCATCAACGGCGGTCAGCACATGTACTGACCGCCGTCAATTTTTACCCCGTTTTAATATCAACAAGGAAGGAATAACTATGACTCAACGTGTAGCTCTCGTTACCGGCGCCCTCGGTGGTCTTGGCACCGCCATTGCTCAACAGCTGGCCTTGGCTGGTCACAAGGTCGTTGCCGCTTACCACCCGGAATTCGACAAGCCGGATGAATGGGTGAAAGAACAGGAAGCCGCCGGCTTCAAGGATTTCATCCTGGTGGCCGGTGATGTTTCCGACCTGGCTTCCTCGGCTGCCATGGTTGCCGAAGCTGAAGCCAAGGCCGGCCCGATCGATATCCTGGTGAACAACGCCGGTATCACCCGTGACCGCATGTTTGCCAAGCTGGAAAAGGATGGCTGGGATGCCGTCATCAATACCAACCTGACCTCGCTGTTCAACGTCACCAAGCAAGTCTCCGCCAAGATGGCTGAGCGCGGCTGGGGTCGTATCGTCAACATCGCTTCGGTCAACGGCGTCAAGGGCCAGGCTGGTCAAACCAATTACTCGGCTGCCAAGGCCGGCGTCATTGGTTTCTCCAAGGCGCTGGCTGCCGAACTGGCGACCAAGGGCGTGACGGTCAATGTCATCGCCCCGGGTTATGTCGCGACCAAGATGGTCACCGCCATCCGCGAAGACATCCTCAAGACCATCGTCGACTCCGTGCCGATGAAGCGTCTGGCCAAGCCGGAAGAAATCGGCTTCGCCGTCGCCTTCCTGGCCAACGACCTGTCCGGCTTTACCACCGGTGCGACGCTGAACGTCAACGGCGGCTTGTACTACCAGTAACCTTAAATGGTTGGTTTTCCATGCGTAGCTGTAAGACGCATGAAACCCTGAAAAGCCCTGTAAATCAGGGCTTTTTTATTGCCTGTAAGTTGCTATTCGAACCCATGGTGCGCATAATTAGTGTGTACCTCAGTGAGTGGCTTGGGTGTGTACCTCGCTCAAAAGCTACTCAAAATCTCGTAATCAGGCTTGCTGCAATGGATTCCGAGATTTGCTAGAGGGTGTTCCGGAGTGCACGGCATGGCAGGGATTACCGACAGGGAAGTGCGGGCGCTGATTGCAAAGGCGCAGCGAGAGGGTAAGGCGCAGTATCAAGCCGAGGGCACTGTGCCCGGCTTGACCATATCAGCCTCAAAGACAGGTGTTGCCTCGTGGTACATCCGCTATCGCCTGGCCGGGAAGCAGAAGGAAAGAACCATCGGCCAATATCCGGCATGGGGGGCTGCCGAGGCCCGCGATAAAGCGAAGGAGTTGCGCCGTGAAATCGATGGCGGTGTTGATGTTGCCGTCGAGAAGCAGCGCCAGAAGCAGGAAGCATTGCTTGCGATCACGGTCGACATGCTGGCGGCCGAGTATTTCCAGAAAGCCGAGAAGGGCATGACTCTGAAAACAGGAATGCGGCCGCACACCTTCAAGCAGCGCAAATCTATCCACGAACGCTACGTATCACCTCTGATCGGTCGGTTTGAGGCTTCGACCGTTACGCCGGCCCAGGTGGTCAATGTCGTGAAGAAGGCAGAGGCAGGGGGCAAGACCCTGCCAGACATCACCCTGACGCACTGCAATCTGATCTTTGCCCACGGCATCGGTAACGGCGCCTGTACGGCGAACCCTTGCCGCGACCTGAAGTTGTCGGCCATCGTCGGCCCTCAGGAACCACCGAAGCAACGCGTAGCCCTTGGGTTGGAAGAGCTTGGTGGTTTTCTTCGAGAGCTTTACCGAATGCCCAGGCCTTACGAACTGGCAACACGCTTAATGCTGCTGACTGGCGTTCGTATCAACACCATTGCCGAAGCGACCACCAGCGAATTCAAACCTGACTTTGCCGTGTGGGAAGTGCCACACGAACGCCGAAAGAATCGCCGGCATACGACCGGGCCATTCATCATTCCCCTTCCATCCCAGGCGGTCGAGTGGGTGCGCGAATTGATAAAGCTGGCAGATGGGAACGAATACCTGCTGCCGGTGAATCCGATACGTGGGGCAGGGTTACGCAATCCGCTCTCGAAGCGGACGACGATAGCAGGCTGGGTTGATCGTGTGCGATCCGATTCTGGTGGTACCTGGAGGCGCATCACGCCACATGACCTTCGGTCGACATGCAAGTCATGGCTGTCAGAGCTTCGGGTGGATTACGAGACGCGTCAGCGATACCTCGATCATGCTCTTGAGGGCATGGATGCCATCTATGACAAGGCGGATTTCGTTGAGCACAGATTGACGGCAGCGAACAAGTGGCTGGCCTTTCTCAATGACCTAGAGGCCGGCAATGCATCCGTAAATGTAATCAAAATACCAAGTGTCGCGTAATCATGCCCAAGAAAAAGCAATCGCTACAATCTCGCCTTCTAATGACAGCTAATGTTCCTGTGCTGAAGCTCAAGGTCGAACATGAGAATATTTTGCGGACTATCAAAGACGATGATGCTTTTGTAAATGCGGTCCTTGAGGTCTCTGAACTGTACGCGGCAAACGCGGAAATCTGGGACAACACGCCCACCAGAAAACAAGAAATTGAACACGTCTCGATGATGTTTGAGGCTGCGCAAAAACTTTATGAACTTCTGACGAACATGCCGGATCGTGCGTGGCTTCACATGAGCATTTTCGCAGAGCAGAAAAGGGAATTTAAGAGCCAATTGGCGACACTGGTTCTTGACGCGAAATCAGCAGTTCAGACGCTGGAAAAGCCTAAGGCAGGAGCTCCGAAAGACCATGCGCGATGGTTTGCGGCGCGTAAGTTATGCGAGGTTTTTGGGAAATTTAATTTGCAGTGGCGTGCGGGCCAACTGCGTGACTCAAATTTTGATGATCCAGACGGAAGACATCCAGCAATTGATGCGCTGTGGGTTGTTTTTGAAACAGCGCGCAATTGCACTGGTGGGTCTAGCCCGACCAGAAATGCAGTTGGGGATTATGTTTCAGGTATTGAACAAGAATTAAGCCAAACCGGGAGGGATTCGTGTTTGTGACTCCTGCACCATGAAAAAATAAAGTCTAGCCAAAGCAGTACGGCGCAAATCTGTGCCGTTGCTATCCAAAAGGATAAATTGCTATGGCTTTTGACCAATTCCGTGGGAGGATTCTTTCTCCGGAGAAGACCGCAGATTCGACCGAATCGAGCATTTCTCAGGTTCATCGCTGGATTCGAGAAGGGAAAATCAAGGCGGCGAAGCTCGGCTATCGTATGACAAGAATCGACGGCGATTCGCTGGCCGATTTCCTGACGTCGAAACTTGGCGAACCTCGCCCGCCGCGTGGAAAACACGCAAAAAACACCTCTATTGAACTAGCTAGCCAGGCCTGAGGGCTTTGCCATGTTCGGTATCGGTCTCGGCGTCGTGGTCGCGCCAAACGACCATATTCAAATGCTGCGCAGGAGTGCGGCTCCAATTCAAGGAGCGCACCATGCGTAACCAATCCCCAAATGAAAAAGCCGCCGACCAGGGCGACTTTCTCGGCACAGCAAAAACATCTTCCCGAAAGTATAGCCGCAAATCCACCGCGACGATTGCACAAACCAATAAGCTGCGCGGCCTGTTGCGACTGCGCCCGCACCACACCTATGAATTGCGCAAGCAGGGTATTAGCCATCCAGCCGGTCGAGTGAATGATCTGGAGGATATGGGGTGCGTCATTGATAGCGACCGCATCACAACAGTTGATGGTGACGGCTTTTCCCATGTAGGTGTCGCCATATATACGCTGATCAGCGAGTCGGGCGAATCCATGGCTGAGCAGGTGGCAGCATGATGCGCGCACCAATGACTCAGGATGATTTTAAGTCGCTCGTAAGCGGTGACCACGGCGAACCGACCATGAGCAGCCGAGAAATTTCAGAACTTGTCGATTCTCGTCATGACAAGGTAAAACAGAGCATCGAGCGACTTGCCGAGCGCGGCATTATCGTTATACCCCCAACGGGGGAATATCTCGACTCCGTTGGTCGTGGCGGCCAGTTCGAATACCCCCGATACTCGAAAATTCGATTCGTGTGCAACAATCAAATAGTCGAATGGAATCTCTCGAAATGAGTACTAGAACCAACAATGTCGGTTGCCTGACCGTATTGCCCGAATTGGCTAGCTCAGGCATTTGCCCCCCGGAGAAGAGGGGTGTTAAGTACAAGCTTCAAGTGGTTGAGCCTTGCTGTTCCTAATTTCGACAACCTTCTGGTTGGTAGTCGGAGTTGGGGGGCTTGCCATCTATGGGCTTTGCTTGGTATTCGGAAAATCAGACTCCTGTGATGCCGAGCAACAATCTAGCCTGATAACCGAGGCCCATCAGATTCAAGATGATATCGACAGAGCAATGTGGGAAGCGGGAAAACATGACATCTCAAAACAGGTAGATGTCCCGATTGTTCCCAAGCAAATGGTTCGAGATATCCGAACGCCGGAGCAGATTCAAGAAGAAGACCAAGTAGATGAGGGAACGGCTCTGGCCATGTCTTCTGATGAGTTGGACGTTTCTAACCACTCATCCCTATTCGATGACTTCTCGGAAATAAACCCGGCTACAGGTCTTCCAATGATGGGGGGTATTGGTGGGCTTGATATAGCTGGCAATTCTTATGGCTTTGACAATGACGACCTGCTCAACAACGATGATTGGCATAGATCCTCGTTCGATGACTGATCAGTGCTGGCAGGGTGTAATTGATTTGTTAGCCATTGCGGGTGATGGGGTGGTTAGTGCCCAAGTTAGTGCACAAACCGGGGGGCAACCTGCTGACAGTTCGACGCTAAACTTGTCGTCCGACCAATAGAGTCTATCGAAACCATTCGGCCACACAGTACCCTCAGGAATGATGCCTTCGGCTTCGAGGGCGGTGCGAGTGCCTTGGTATTCAGCGATGCCGTCAATGGGCGAGCAGATGATTATTTCTGCGGAAAGGTCGAGGCCGGCGGCAGCCGGTGATTGCGCGAATGCGCTTTGTGCAATGATTGACATGTTCATACCCTCAAGTTTGCCGCCGCCGGTTGAGCGGCGGGGATTCGATTACAGCGCGTACAGCCGGCCGGAGGTGGTCCACGTGGTCTTCATGCACTTCAAGAGTTGCGCCGGAGTGAGGAAGGTTTGCGCCAGTGCAGAATCCAGGCGCTTGCCGGTCACGGTGGAGACCATGAACTTGTGGGCGTTGCCGAAATAGACGCCATTGCCCTGGTGCTTGAGCAGGTCGGCCAGGTTGTCGGCCTCGGTTTCGATATTCGCGATTTGCGCCTTGAGGGCAGCGAGCTTATCGACGGTGCGCGTGATCTGCTTTTGGGTGAGTGCAGCGGCGCAGGCGGTAGAATTGGTCTTAGCCATGATTGATCTCCAGTGATCAGTTTCGGTTAGAGCGCCCCGCGGATTGCACTCCCCGGGGCGTTCGCTTTTGGCGTCGGGCGCTAGCTGGGTTTAGGACTGAGCCCCGTTCCATGCGCATTTCCCTTTGCTCTTCCGGGCGGCGTTGCTGCTCGGTTGATTTAATAGTACGACTAGTCGCATATGGCGTCAATAAATATTTACGACTAAACTACGACCAGTCGCAAAATAATCATTGAGGAATCGGCTGGCATGTCGAAAACGCAAGAAGCACTCGGGCTCGTAAATCAAGGCATGACGCCATTTGCAGCCGCAAAGCAGGTGGGCCTGTCAGCGAATACGCTCTATGTCGCGCTAAAGAAGGAGAGGGCAAAGCAGGGCGTGGAGTCCTGCCCCTGCTGCGGCACGCTGGTGCCAGGCGAGAAGATCAATCGGGCCGTTCTGAAGGATTGAGGATGGCCACCTACCGCATGCGCTTCTTCTTCGACGGTTGCGCCGGCCATTGCCTTTGGTCTGGTAATGATGCGGCGCGCGAGAAGTACGACTACCCGGTGCGCCTCGATGATCTGCCGTTGTCGGATGAGATGAAGCGGGCGGGGGTTGCGCTGCTCGATCGTGCCGTTGATGGCACTACGGACTGGCCGCAGTTTGTTCCTGATGCTCGGTCATTTATGGAGCGTCTGCGGGCCGAGCTTGGCCAGGACTTCGTGATAGTCGACGAACTATAGAACCGGTGATTGCACCGCTTCCCCAGCAAATAGCATTTGCTAACTATCCGCAACTTGCGTATATTTAATCCATGAAAGCCCTGTTCGTTGAATTGCCGGCATTCGCCAAATATCGCGCCGATTACCTGGATGACGAGGGGTTTCGCGGGCTGCAGCAATCCATGCTGAAGAACCCGGAAGCCGGCGATGTGATCGAAGGTACGGGCGGCCTGCGGAAGCTGCGTCATGGCGATCCGAGACGCGGCAAAGGAAAGCGCGGTGGGCTGCGGGTGATTTACTACTGGTGGGATGGCGGCCGGCAATTCTGGCTATTCACCCTGTACGACAAGGACGAGATGGAGAATTTGACCGCCGACGAGAAGAAGGCGCTCAAGGGAATGTTGAAAGCGGAACTGGAGGCCAGACGATGAAAAAGCGGAACTTGTTTGCGGAGATTGCCGAGGGCTTCGACGCCCTGGCGAATGAGCGCGCCGGCAAGCAGACGCTGCGCACGCACAAGGTTGAGGTTCAGCCATTGTTGGAGGTTACGGCGGAAGAACTGGTGACGCTACGTGAGCGCCTGCATCTGTCGCGCCCGGTATTTGCCGGCTACCTGCGTACCAATCCGAGGACGTTGGAGAATTGGGAGCAGGGTAGAGCCAAGCCTAATGCCCAGGCATCGCTGCTGATTCGCCTGGTGGAGAAGTTCCCAGATACGGTTGATCGACTGGCGCTAGTTTGAGGGCAAAATGTTGCCTAGCAGCATGGTTTTGAGTAGCCCAGCAAGTAGCTTGAAAGTCGGTGATTAAGCGAGATCATTGCGGCACAATTGATTCGATGGTGTGTATGTACTACCAGTAAGCAAGTTTGCAGGATTCGGCTGAACGCTTGCCGAAGTTTTGCATGGCATCACCAGCAGGCGCCTCCGGGCGCCTGTTTTATTCGCTATAATGCTGCACTGCACACAAAATCGTTCAAGGATCGTCGCATGTCGGAACCGGTACGCCTGATCAAGAAATACCCCAACCGTCGTCTTTACGATACCAAGACGAGCGCCTACATCACCCTGAGTGATGTCAAGGAACTGGTCCTCAAGTTTGAAGTCTTCAAGGTGGTCGATGCCAAGACCGACGAAGACCTGACGCGCAGCATCCTGTTGCAGATCATTCTTGAGGAAGAGACGGGCGGCATGCCCTTGTTCTCCAGCGAACTGCTCTCCGGTTTTGTTCGTTTCTACGGTAGCGCCATGCAGGGCATGCTTGGCAAGTACCTGGAAAACAACATGCGCACCTTCGTCGATTTTCAGGGCAAGTTGCAGGAACAGTCCCGCATCGTTGGCGGCCCCGGCGACAACAGCCATCTGCAGGCCGATTTCTGGGCGCAGTTTCTGAACTTTCAGCAGCCCGCCATGCAGAACATGATGACGGCCTACATGGAACAGTCGAAGAAAATGTTCCAGACCATGCAGGACCAGATGCAGAGTCAGACGCGCAACATGTTCACTGGCTTCCAGTACAAGCCGGGTGAAACCCCCGATAAGTAAATCGGCGAGCGAGGGCGGGCATCCTTTTCTGTTTGTGGGAAAATACGATGTCATCGTCTTGTGAGTGCAGCAGATCGTGAGAGAACGTCGTCGATCCCGTCGGACCTTTCTCAAAGGCCGTGTTTATTTGAGCCTGGGTGGCCAGGATTACGAGTTTCCGCTGGCCGATATTTCGGTGAGTGGAGTCGGTGTCATGCTCGATGTCGCCATCTTCGGCACCAAGCCGAGCGGTGCCGTTGGCATCTGCCGCATCGAGTCGCCCGCACTGCCTTGTCCGGTCGAGGCTTTTGTCAGTGTCATGCGTATCCGGCGGCTTGGGCAGCAATTCCTGGTCGGCCTGCGTTTCGAATCGATCGGCGACGAACAACTGCACATCCTGCAGGCCTACGAGGCCCGCGCCAGTGCTGGGGTCGAGACAGCATTTTCGGCATAAGCAGCAGGCCCGGCAGTGAAAATTGATATAGCAATTTCATCCTTTTCCGACCCATCCCGAATCATTAGAGTAGTCATTGAAGGCGGTATTGCGTGTCTTCATTGTCTCTCTCCTCGCGTTCATTTGCCGCCACCTTGCGTGGCGGCTTTTTTGTGTACGTGAAAGCGGGGTATGCCCCGCTGTTTTCTGCCGCTCGGTCGACTCAGGCGGCGTTCCTGATTTGTTCGTTAGCGTCACCCGGTTTTGGCACGGCCTGCAGCAGTCGGCGTGCCGGCGCATGCGCTTGCAACAGGTCGATCTGGCTGACCTGGGCAAATTTGCGCAATCTGGCCGTATCGCCGCCCTTGATCATGACCTTGGCCGGCAACTGGTGCAGGCAATTGATGATGCGGTCGAGCGGTCGTGCCGAGGCGATCAGTTGCTGGTCGAGTTTGACGATGTCGGGGCGCAGTTCGCGCAACACGCCGAAATCCAGTGCCCGGCCACCGAAGTGGTCGACGGCAATGGCATAGCCCCGGGAGCGATAGCTGGCGACGGCCCGGATCAAGTGGGCGCTGTCCTCGATGCCATCCGTATTGATGACCAGGGTGATCTGTTCGGGGAACAGCCCGCAAGGCCGGAGAATTTCCTCGAAGGCCAGGCCGTGGTCGGCCGGCACGCTGAGCACATGCCGGGGATGGACCTCGAGCAGCAGGTTGCCGCGGATCGGCCGGGGCAGGTAGTTCAGGGCGTGCAAGGTGCGGACCAGGCGGTCGAGATGGACGAATTCCTCGTCGTCGCTGGGCAGCACGAAGACCGCTTCCGGGGTCATCGGCAGGCGGTTGGATAGCCCGAAGGCCAGCAAGGTGGCGGCATGTCCATGCAGTTGGCCGCTGCGGGTGTCGATGACCGGGAGAAATGCCGACTCCAACCGGATGTTGGCGTAATGCAGGAAGACGCGACCATCGACGGCAACGAATGGCTGGTCGAGGCCCTTTTGCACATAGTGTCCGGGTAGCTTGCGGAACGGTGCATTCAGGGTATGTATCAGATCGCACAGGGGCATGACGTCTCCTTGCCGCCTGGTCGTGCGCTACGCCGGCCTTGTGCCGGGCGCTCCATGGGCGGCGAAAATGGTTTGAGTCGCCACTTTAAAACAGGCTATCAATTTGAATAACAAAGATATTTTTTGCTCCTTACCGGATGGCTGGCATATTCATATAAGCAATCCATCGTTCTCCGGAGGGCGAGCGCTGGCCAATATCGGCGTTTTGTTCGGGTATGGATGGGCGATGTTGGTCGACTGGATAAATTTCACGCCGCTGGCCTCTCTGGGTGGCGGTGGCCTGATCGGTCTGAGTGCCGGCCTGATGTTTCTGGGCTTGGGCAGGATCGCCGGCATCAGCGGCATTCTTGGCAGTTTGTTGCGCAATGAAGCCGGCGACGTGGCTTGGCGTGCCCTTTTTCTACTTGGCTTGCTGGCCGCTCCCGGTCTCTGGCTGTTTCTGGTGCCACAGGG
>WSSedL1CaDRAFT_10001633_pt1 | contig 12683 bp, 9 predicted proteins | sample WetSurSL1Cattail_FD_9464 | JGI IMG/M metagenome (IMG submission 9464)
CTATATGTGCTTAAATCGCGCGGTATGGCTCACTCTAACCAGATCCGCGAGTTTAGGCTGACAGATCATGGCATTGAACTGCTTGACGTTTATGTGGGACCTGAAGGCGTATTGACGGGCTCTGCGCGATTATCGCAGGAAACAAAAGACGAAGCTGAACAATTATTGCGTCAGCAGGAAATTGTGCGCAAACAATATGGCTTAGAGCGTAAACGCGAAGCGATGGCCGCTCAGATTATTTTATTACAATCGGAGTTCGACGCTGAAGAATCTGAAGCTCTAAAGGTTATAGGAATTGAAAAAGCTAGAAATGAACGGTTTGTTCAGGATAAGGCAAAAATGGCTAAGAGCCGTAAAGGCGATGTCTATATGAAAGCAAGTAACGTTATTAAAAAATAAAGCAAATATTTAAAGGCGCTTATTGTGAAAACAAAAGTAAGAGAATCAAAAATCAGCCGGCAGAAAAAACTACCGGCTAAACCAAAAAAAGAAAAATGGGTTTTATGTTTATACGTGGCTGGACAGACCCCAAAGACTGCAACAGCGCTCGATAATCTCAATTTAATTTGTGAAGAAAATTTAAAGGGAAATTATACTATTGAAATAATAGATCTTTTGAAAAATCCTCAGCTTGCGCGCGAAAATCAAATCCTGGCAGTTCCTACTTTGGTGAGAATGTCTCCTAAGCCGGTAAGAAATATTATTGGCGATCTTTCCGATATAGAAAATGTTTTGGCTGGTTTAGATATTGTAGATCATAAAATTTTGCTGCAGGCATAATACTTATATAAGAAAATTAGTTAGTTGATTTTAGTATGATAGCGTCGCATTAACAATCTAAAGATGTAGTTCCATTTTCATCCTTTTGCGCTATTGATTTAAGAAACCAAATAGCCGAATGTTGTAATTAAAGAAGGCGGCTATTATGATAAGAAGTTCTGTTAGTTTATTAAGGCCGCTATCTTTAATAAAACCAATTCAAATAATTTAAGGAAGGTCGTTTTATGTTTAATAAAATATTGGCGATGTTTGGGCTAATGGCGCTGGGAATAACTCAGATAAATTCGCAAAGTATAAATCTGGGGCCGCAGGTAGGTTATCAAAAAGCGGTAGATGCGGATAACGGAAAGTTTATGGGAGGCGCGGCTTTGCGTATCCATTTAACTCCTAGTCTTGGAGCAGAAGCTTCAATCAACTATCGCGAAGAGAAATACTGGAACGGGGGGCTGAAAGTTAAAAGCTGGTCTATAATGATAACTGGTTTGTTTTATCCAATCCCAATAATTTATGGAGCAGTTGGATTTGGCTGGTACAATACGACATTCGCTTATAACCAGAATCAGTTTCCGCTTGAACTTCTTTCTGACGAGACAAAACAGGAAGTCGGCTGGCACTTTGGCGGCGGTCTTGAACTGCCTGTAGGAACTAACGCCAAACTTACGGCTGACGTCAGATATGTTTTTTTGAATTATGATTTTAAAAGCGTCCCTGGCTTTAGCGACACCAAAAGCGATTTTTATGTAATGACTGTCGGTTTTCTTTTTGGACTATAGCCGCTGTGTTTAAGACATCCGCTTTACTTCTGGAATTAATTAGCTCCGCAACCCGGAGCTAATGTTTAAATGGGAATAATTATTAATTCTGTCAGCTTCTAACTTTTAGCTCTTCCTCAATTATATCCAAAACTTTATCCATATTGTAAAATTCTTCATCGCTTTCAAACCGGAGAAATCTTATGTCTAAGCTTTCTATCTCTATTTGATAGCGCGTTTTTCTTGATGTTGCGCTCTAACCAATGTTTTGAAGGCTTTTGCTGTTGCATCCGCTCAGCTGAAAGAGGGTTTAATTTTTTTTGAATTCGTAATTTATATTTATATTAGCATTTCTACAGAGCTATTAAATTAAAAAATAAATCCATTTAATATTTGAAAGTTAAAATAATTAAGCTTAATTTTCTTTCATGCATGCGCTAACTCTTTTAATTATAGCATTACTTGTTTTTGCGATTGCGTACAGATTGTACGGCAAATTTATTGCAACAAAGATTCTTGTCCTTGACGACAGCAGAACAACGCCAGCCTATGCATTGAGAGATGGCAGGGATTATCATCCAACTAATAAGTGGGTTCTGTTCGGTCATCACTTTGCGGCAATTGCGGGCGCCGGACCTTTAGTCGGTCCTGTTTTGGCTGCGCAATTTGGATATTTGCCCGGCTTCTTATGGATATTGATTGGCGCTGTGTTGGGGGGCGCGGTGCACGATATGGTCATTCTATTCGCTTCAGTCAGATCAAACGGACTCTCGCTTTCATACATAGCAAAAGAAAATCTTGGTAAAACGGCTGGTATTGCAACCGGCTTTGCAGTCCTGTTTATTATAATTACTGCTCTTGCAGGTTTGGCCATTGTAGTAGTTAACGCATTAAACGAAAGTTCCTGGGCCACTTTTACCATAATAAGCTCAATCCCGGCGGCTCTTGTTGTGGCTCTGTGGATGTATAAATTAAGACCGGGTAAAATTGTAGAGGCGTCTTTAATTGGAGTCGGTTTAGTAATACTTGGCGTAGTGTTTGGGGAACAAATATCCAGAGCTCCGCTTGGCGAAGCGTTAAAATTTTCAAAAGAAACATTGTCTATTGCATTGCCTGTTTATGGTTTTATAGCTTCAGTTTTGCCCGTCTGGCTTTTGCTTTGCCCAAGAGATTATTTAAGCTCATATATGAAGATTGGAACAATTGGGCTATTGGGACTTGGAATAATAATAGTTAATCCGCAAATACATATGCCCGCAGTAACAAGTTTTGTAAACGGAGGCGGACCAATTATTCCCGGTAAAGTATGGCCGTTTGTCTGCATCACAATTGCATGCGGGGCAATCAGCGGTTTCCATGCTTTAATTGGAACAGGGACGACGCCCAAAATGATACAGAAAGAATCGCAGATTTTACCTATAGGTTTTGGCGCAATGCTTATAGAAGGAGTCGTTTCTATATTTGCATTGATAGCGGCCACCTGTCTTATCCCGGGCGATTATTTTGCAATAAATTTAAGTCCGGAAGTATTTCATAAACTTGGCTATGCGACTTCGCAGCTCCCATATATTCAGCAGATGGTGGGAGAAAATATTGTAGGCAGATCGGGCGGAGCGGTATCGCTTGCAGCTGGAATGTCTATGATACTTTCCGCAATTCCAGGAATGAAATCTCTTATGGGCTACTGGTACCACTTTGCAATTATGTTCGAAGCTTTGTTCATTCTTACAACCGTAGATACCGGGACAAGAGTTGCGCGTTACATTTTGCAGGAAATGCTAAAGCCGATACATCCAAAATTAGGGAGCGGCACATGGCTGCCTGCGATTCTATTTAGCAGCGCTGTAATTACTCTATCATGGGGATATCTTGTTTATAACGGAGATATTAAAACTATCTGGCCGATGTTTGGAGTGGCTAATCAGTTGCTCGCTTCTATTGCGTTGCTTATAGGCACGGTATATATATTAAAGAATTCCAAAAGATGGCTTTATGGTTTAGTTACTTTTCTGCCTGGACTTTTTATGTTAGTCACTACAGTTGTTGCAGGTTTTATGACGATAAATGAAAATTATCTGCCAATGAAAACATTTCAGGGAAACCTAAATGCGGCTCTGTCTTTTATTATGATTGCTCTTGTGCTTGTGGTATTTTTAGAAACTATCAAAAAAATATACGAGATACGAAAAGAACTAAACTAACGCTTTCCCTTAATTCCTCCTATTTCCCATCTTCCCCCATTCTCTAAAGATACCCAAAATTTGGTATAAAAAATACCCAGTTAACGGTATGTGTTTTTGCATCCATTTTTTATAATTACTATTCAGTAAAATTAAATACTTCTTTGGGCTAAGACCAATATTGATAATTGGCCGATAGAAAAGCAGCATAACGCTTAAATACTAAATTATTTTTTTTAATGCGCGATAATTACATATCCGGTTTTAAAAAGAAGCCTGAGCTCTGTACTTACTCTTTTTAATACAATATTCTATCTTAATTACTTGGCAAAAGTCAACAAATAAACTAATTGTAATATTATAATGAGGAATAAGCATGAACTGGTTCAATAATCTTAGAATAGCCGGTAAATTAATTGCCGGATTCACCTTAACGCTAGCTCTACTTCTTTTTGTGGGATTGTTCTCCATTTCAAAACTCGGGGCTCTTAATGACGCTACGCAGGATATAGCGACAAATTGGCTGCCAAGCGTTTCTGTACTTGGCGCAATAAACAATGATATCAGCGTTTTTAGAAGAGCCGAGCTACAATATTTGTTAGCCACTACAGAAGCTGACCGCGCAACTTTTACAAAACGTATGAATGATGCTCTTGATTCTATGAAGACGCATAGGACAACTTATGAAAAGCTGATTTCTTCCAAGGAAGAACGTCAGATATATGAGGAATTTTCACAGAATTGGGAAAAATATTTAACCGCAAAAAGCAAAACTGAAGTTCTGCTAAAGCAAAATAAAGAAGAGGAAGCAAAGGCGATTATACGCGGAGAGGGAAAAGAAGCATTTAACGCATCTTCAGATAAACTTACAGAAGATATTCAGCTGAACAAAAAGGGAAGCGATACTGCGACAACATTTGCGGACGACACATACAGCTCCGCCAGATTTCTGGTCTTTTTGGTCATAGTCATAAGCATTATCTTAGGTATGTTTATTGCAGTATACTTAGCCAGAAAAATTACAAAACCAATTAATTTGGTTTCTGAACGGTTAGAAAGTTTAAGTAATGTTTGCCTTACTAACCTTTCTAATGGGGCTGAATTATTTGCAAATGGAAATTTAGACGTTACAATTAAAACGGGCACGCTTCCTCTTGATATTGATACGGAAGATGAAACCGGACGCCTTGCAAAAACGCTTAATACTATGATTACAAAAACTCAGGGAAGCGTAGCTTCTGTAGAAAAAGTTATAAGCATTGTTCGCAATTTAATTGCCGAAATTAACGCATTGGGCAAATCGTCAATTGAAGGCAAGCTAAGCGTACGCGGAAACGCCGATAAATTTAGAGGCGGATATAAAGAAATTATCGTCGGTCTTAACGGCACATTAGACGCGGTAATTGGACCTTTGAATATGGCCGCTGAATACATAGATAGAATCTCTAAGGGCGATATACCCAGCAAGGTTGCAGAAAAGTATAACGGCGATTTTAACGAAATTAAAAACAACCTGAACGCTCTTATTGAAATATTCGACAACTTTGTAAAAGCTCAGGCCGATATGGCTCAGAAACATTCTGACGGCTGGATACAAGAAACAATTCAGGTAAACAAATTCCCAGGCACTTATGGACAGATGGCGAAGAACGTAAATAACGTTGTGAAAGATTACATTGATATGACAATGAAAATTGTAGATACCGTAGGCAAATATGGGCAGGGAGACTTCTCTGCAGATATGGATAAACTGCCAAACGAAAAAGCTAAAATTACATTAGCTTTGGATCAGGTGAAAATTAGTATGATGGACGTAAATTCGGAAATAGTAAGTATAGCAAACGAAGCGATAAAAGGGAACCTTTCAGTAAGAGGCAATGCCGAGAAATATAAATTCGGCTTTCACGATATGGTCGCAGGTATTAACCAAACGCTCGACGCAATAATAAGCCCATTAAATATGTCGGCCGAATATATGGATCGTATCTCAAAAGGCGATATACCTGAAAAGATTACGGATAATTATAGCGGCGATTTTAACGAAATTAAGAATAACTTAAACACATGTATTGACGCAATTAACGAGTTGGTTGCCGATGCCGTTATGCTTTCTGACGAAGCTATTCGCGGCAATTTTGAAACGCGGGCAAATGTTTCTAAACATCATGGAAAGTACCGGGCAATTATAGAAGGCGTAAACCAAACGTTAGATACTGTAGTAGATAAGACTAAATGGTATGAAGCAATTATTGACGCGGTGCCTTTGCCAGTGCATGTAATTGACATGAATATGAATTGGGTCTTCTTAAACCGAAACTTTGAAGGTCTGATGATAGAGCAGAAAGTAATTAAAAATAGAAACGATGCTGTTGGCAAACCATGCTGCTCTGCCAATGCGACTATTTGTAATACCGAAAACTGCGGCATTAAACAATTGCAAAAAGGAGTTGGAGAAAGCTACTTTGACTGGTGCGGAATGAGCTGCAAGCAAAGTACATCCTATATAAAGAATGCAAAGGGCGAAGCAATCGCATATGTAGAGGTAGTTCAGGATCTTACGTCAATAATAAAAGTAAACGATTATACTAAGGCCGAAGTCAATAGAATGGCGGTTAATCTTGGTATGCTGGCACAGGGTAATATTGACTTAAATCTTACTCTAAAAGAATCTGATCAATATACTAAGATCGTTAGCGAAGAGTTCGAGAAGATAAACGAAAACCTGGGGAAAGTAAAAAACTCTTTAGGCAGCGTTATAGACGATACCATCATGCTTTCGCACAATGCAGTTGAAGGAAAGTTAAGCGTAAGAGCCGATGCAAATAAACACCTTGGTAAATACAGAGAAATAGTTTCCGGAATTAACGATACAATTGAAGCGATCAACGCTCCGTTAAAAGAAAGCGTCGCCGCTTTATCCAAAATGGCTACAGGCGATATGACTATTAAAATAGATAGCGAGTACAAAGGCGATTACCAGCTTATGAAAAATAGCATTAACACGGTCGCCGAGTCTCTTAATAAAGCTTTGAACGACGTTAATGAAGCTATATCGGCAACTGCAAGCGCAAGCAACCAGATATCTTCCAGCACGGAAGAAATGGCGGCGGGCTCAAGCGAACAGACTCAACAGGCTACAGAAGTTGCCGGAGCAGTTGAAGAAATGACTAAAACAATTCTGGAAAATACTAAGAACGCTTCTTACGCTGCAGAAACGGCTAAAGACGCCGGAAATAAAGCTATTGAAGGCGGTAAAGTTGTTGCTGAAACAATTGAAGGCATGAACAGAATAGCCGAAGTCGTTAGGAAGTCTGCCGAGACAGTCAACGAGCTTGGCAAGAGCAGCGACCAGATTGGCGAAATTGTTCAAGTGATTGACGATATTGCAGACCAGACCAACTTGTTGGCTCTTAACGCCGCAATTGAAGCTGCGCGCGCAGGAGAACAGGGACGCGGGTTTGCAGTGGTAGCCGACGAAGTTAGAAAACTTGCTGAAAGAACTACTAAGGCTACAAAAGAAATCGCTTCGATGATAAAACAAATTCAGAAGGATACTGTAGGCGCAGTTGAATCGATGGGCGAAGGAACAAAAGAAGTCGAACTCGGAAAGAAGAAGGCTGATATGGCCGGAGCGTCTTTGAAGGAAATTATTGCTGGCGCAAATAAAGTAGTTGATATCGTTACTCAGGTTGCGGCTGCAAGCGAAGAACAGTCTTCAGCGGCTGAAGAAATAAGTAAGAGTATAGACACTATTAGCAGCGTCACTCAGGAAAGCGCGACCGGAACGCAGCAAATTGCGCGGGCCGCAGAAGACCTGAACAGGCTGACTTTGAATCTGGAGAATCTTATAACACGATTTAAATTGGATAACTCGCATCAGTCAGTTAAAAAAATAGCCGGACATGACGAGCATAAAGCATTGAGAAAAGGTTAAGTAATTAGTGACTCGTCGAGAGTTAGAACTTTGTGTAAAAATTTAGAAAATAACGATAGGAAAAATCATGAACGAAACAAAAAATAATGACGGTAAAGGAGAAGACCTTTTACAGTTAGTAAGTTTTGCAATCGGAGATGAAGAATTTGGCGTTGAGATTCTGAAAGTTCAGGAAATCAACAGGATGATAAGCGTAACGCAGGTTCCAAATTCGCCGCATTACGTAGACGGAGTAATCAATCTACGCGGTAAAGTAATCCCAATTATTGACCTTAGAACAAGAATTGGAATGCCACGAAAAGAACACGATAAAGATACAAGAATTATTGTAGTTGATCTTGAGGGAAAAAATGTAGGCTTTGTAGTGGATTCAGTCAGCGAAGTTTTGAGAATTCCATCGAACGTTACCGAGCCGCCTCCGGTTTTGGCGTCGGGCGTAGAATCTTCTTATATAACTTCCGTGGCAAAACTTGAAGACAGGCTGATTATTTTATTGGACCTTGAAAAAGTATTGTCAACAGAAGAGAAGCTGGAACTTGTAAAAGAATCGTAATAACGTTCTATTAGTAACGAGTATTCTTAGCCGTCAGGTTTTCTTTGGAGAGCCTGACGGCTTTTATTTGAGCTAAAAGTATATTGGCTTAATGAATGTTATTAAGACGAAATAATTAAGACGCATCAACTATATTTCTTAAGCCCATTGCGGATAGCTATTTCATCTGGGGGAAAATTATATCTGCCAATTTCTATTGAAGGTTTGTTCCTGCCATGATAGTCGCTTCCGCATGTAATAAGCAAATTGTTCTCTTTAGCAATGGCCAAAAAAGTATCGGTTTGCAGTTTATTGTGATAGCTGCTGTAAACTTCAATCCCTTCTACTCCTTCTTTTACAATTTCTAAAACAAATTCTGGCTGGCATTTAAAATTTTCGCCTGGATGTGCAAGAACGGGGACCCCGTTTGCCGATAGAATCATGTCTTTCATGTCGTTAAAAGAAAAATACTTTACAGGGACGTAAGCTGGTTTCCCCTGCGAAAAGAAGTCTCTGTAAAAATTAAGATACGGGTTGTCGCTCTTAGCTCCTCCGGCTCTGTAAGGCTCAAGAATAGCGCTGGCTGAGTATTCCTCTTGTTCCAAAACAATTTCGCCGATTAGTTCGCCGGTAACCGCTTTATCTCCAGCGCGTTTCAATACTTTATCCGAGTCCACATGCAAATTGAGGCGCGAAAGTTTTTCAATCATTTGAGGGAATGCTTTATCGTTTTCGCTACGTATGCTCATTTCAAGTTCAGCAAAGGCGGGTTTTGTAAAATCAATGTAATAACCAAGCAAATGCATATTTACAGATTTAAACTGGCAGTCAATTTCAATCCCGGGTATTACATTAATTTCGTTCACGGCTCCGAATAATATAGCGTCATGCAGTGCTTTTACGCTGTTATGGTCTGTTATTGAAATGCATTCCATATTGAGGATGCGAAACTTATTAATTAGCGCGTCGACTGAAAACTCGCCGTCATCGCTGTAATTAGAATGTATATGAAGATCAATTTTGCTATGATAATAAATTGTTGCGCTCATAATTTTCACGTCAAATTAATATATCCTAAGGAACTAAAAATAGTGAATTCAACCGAGGTATAAAATGCTTTAATTTGTAAAATCAACTGGACGCATAATAATCCTGTTAAAGTTTTATAAATAACAAGGTTTTTTCACTTAACCGCAAAGTGTTTTGTAAATGGCTATAAACATTTCTAATGAACTTTCGATAATAGGTTGCTTAATACTAATAACTAATACAATATACAAAACTCAGGAGCTTATTATGGCCGGAAAAGCAAAACAGCAAATTGATTTAATCATTGAAGCTGTTTCAAAGGGGAATGCAACTCTAAAAATCACCACAAAAACAAAACTACTTCTTAAGGGACTCGATCCAGACAGATATACAAATAGCTCGGAAGACGATCCTGTTGTTTTAGATAAAATTAAAACTGTTGCCGCATCATTCGGCGTAACTATTAAATAAGGAGAAAAAATGGATATTCAATCAGTCTACTCGTCCAAACAATCCGTAAACGAAGCGGTTATAGAATTAAAAGAGAAAATTACTATCAATGAACCAAGACTTGTGGTCTTCTTCGCTTCATCAATTTATAAACCTGACGAAGTTGCCGCAGAAGTAAAAGCGGCATTTAGCGGCGCAGACGTTCTGGGCTGTTCTACCGCAGGCGAAATTGTGAGCGGTAAAATGCTTACAAATTCAATTGTAGCAATGGCATTTGATAAAGAAGCGTCCGGAGACGTGAAAATAGAAGTGATAGAAAACATAAAAGAGAATAGCGACCCTCAAAAAGCGCTTGAAAGCTTTGAAAACCATTTTGGCAAAAAACTTTCTGAAATGGATTATAAAAAATATCTTGGTTTAGCTCTAATTGACGGGTGTAGCTTTGCAGAAGAAGCGCTGATGGAAAAATTAGGCACAAAAACCAATGTGTTTTTTGTTGGCGGCTCGGCAGGCGACGATCTAAAGTTTGAAAAAACTTATATCTATGTAAACGGTAAAGCATACGCCAATGCTGCGGCTCTTGCGCTATTAAAACCGGGAACAAAATTCGATATTCTGAAGACACAGAGTTTTAAGGCTCTTGGTAAAAAACTGATCGCTACAAAAGTAAACGAAGCTGCTAGAGAAATTATTGAATTTAACGGTAAACCTGCCGCAGAAGTTTATGCCGAGGCGGTCGGCAAACCGGTAAATGAAATCGAATCTGTTTTTATGTCCCGCCCATTAGGAGTTATGATTGGCGATGAACCGTATGTCAGAAGTCCGCAGCAATCAGACAGTAAAACAATTAAATTTTATTGCAATGTGGCTGAAGGCACAGAACTGACTATACTACATTCTGAAGATATTATTAAAGATACAAGAGACGATATTTCTAAAAAAGTCAGGAGCTTTGGCAGAGTTTCAGGACTTTTAAACTTCAACTGTATTTTAAGGACTCTTGAACTACAGAATAAAAACCTCACTGAAGAGTACGGGAAAGTTTTTGAAAGTATCCCAACAGTCGGATTCAGCACCTATGGCGAAGAATACATAGGGCATATCAACCAAACTTCGGTCATTGTTCTCTTTCAATAATTATTGAAAATTAACCTCCAGAGACGCTTAAACCGTATCTCTGGAGGTGATTATTTTTTATATCTTCATCCGTCCTTCATATCTCATATTAATCATGCAATAAAATATTTTGTAAAAGTTATAAATATTAAGGTCATTTTATTTAAGTTTTTACTATTTTTGTTATTAATACAATTTTGAATTTGTACAAAGCCCTTGCTTTTTATATATAATAAATATGTTGTGTGAGAAATTGAAATTTTCCAGTTTAGCGAGCGTTTAACTAATTTTTATAACAATGAAAATGTAACAATATGAATGATGATCGGACTGACGCTATGGTTGAACAAATTAAACAAATTGCCGAAAGAATAAAAGAGCTAAGAGAAATAGCAGGCATTACTGTTGAAGCGTTTTCTGAAGAACTTGGAGTTCCTAAAGAATTGCTTTTTGAATATGAAAAAGGCTGTGTTGATATTCCGGTCGGCTTTCTTTATAAAGTAGCTCAAAAATTTGACATAGAACTTTCTGCAATTTTAACTGGCGAAAATCCCCGCCTGCATATTTACAGCATAGTCAGAAAAGGGAAAGGGCTAAGCGTTGAAAGACGAAAACAATATAAATATGAAAATTTAGCTTATAATTTTATTCATAAAAAAGCTGAACCATTTTTGGTGAAAATTGAACCGACTGCTGAAGACGCTCAGGTCGAGTTTAATTCGCATCCGGGACAGGAATTCGATTATGTTATCGAAGGGACTCTTAAAGTCATCATTGATGGGCATGAACTTATTCTTGAATCGGGCGATTCGGTTTATTATGACTCCGGTTACAAGCATGCGATGAAAGCTCTGAATAATACAACAGTCAGAATGCTTGCAGTCGTTTTATAATAAACAAGAAATGAAAAAAAACTATGATGCTTGAAAAATACCTCCCCAAAACAGACTACAATTCATATCAGGATTTTATTGATAATTTTAAAATAAATGTGCCTGAGTATTTTAATTTTGCGTTCGATGTGGTAGATGAGATTGCCGCTAAAGAACCCAATAAAACCGCCATGGTATGGTGCGACGATAATGGCGAAGAAAGGGTCTTTACGTTTGCTCAAATGAAGCTATATAGCGATAAAGCCGCTAACTTCTTTTTATCTGCAGGAATAGGCAAAGGAGATTTTGTTATGCTTATTCTAAAACGGAGATATGAGTTTTGGTTTACTCTGCTTGGCCTGCACAAAATAGGCGCAATAGCAATTCCCGCAACTCATCTATTAACAAAAAAAGATATTGTGTACAGGAACAACGCGGCAGACGTAAAAATGATAGTCTGCGTGCATGATGAAGAAGTTGTGCGCCATGTGGAAGACTCTGTAGAAAAATCGCCTACTTTAAAAGCTAAAGTTTTAGTAGGGGCTAAGAGGGATGGCTGGTATAATCTTACCGAAGAGCTTGAGTCGGCCTCTGATAAATTAGACGAACAATTTCGTTTTATAAAAGCTGGCGAAGACGATATAATGCTGCTATACTTTACATCCGGAACTACAGGGATGCCTAAAATGGTTAAGCATAATTTTCTGTATCCTCTTGGGCATATTCTTACTGCTAAATACTGGCAGAATGTTGAAGACAATGGGCTGCATCTTACAGTTGCCGAAACAGGCTGGGCTAAAGCCGCCTGGGGTAAAATATATGGGCAGTGGCTTGCAGGCTGCGCAGTTATGACTTACGATTTTGATAAGTTCGTCCCTAAAAAACTTATGGACGTTATAGTAAAACACAAAGTGACTACATTTTGCGCTCCGCCGACCGTGTATCGTTTCTTAATTAAAGAAGACCTGACAAAATATAATCTCGAAAATTTAAAATATTGCGTTGTGGCAGGCGAGCCTCTTAATCCAGAAGTGTATA
>WSSedL1CaDRAFT_10001634_pt1 | contig 12675 bp, 21 predicted proteins | sample WetSurSL1Cattail_FD_9464 | JGI IMG/M metagenome (IMG submission 9464)
TTGGGATCAGCCTAGCAATACAATTCCGGCCCATCTTTATAAAGATGGATTGAGACATATCCACCCCGACTCACAGCAGGCACGTTCCATCACTGTACGTGAAGCGGCAAGGTTGCAGACGTTCCCAGATGATTATGTTTTTATAGGATCGCAGATGGAACAGTTCAAGATGATTGGCAATGCAGTACCGCCCGAATTTGCGAGACGTCTGTCGCTTGCAGTGTATGATTTGCTCTTTAGTGAGGCGAAGCACCAATGGATTCACTGACACCGGAGAAACGCAGTTGGAACATGTCCAGAATCCGGTCAAAAGATACAAGCATTGAAAAGGCCGTGCGTTCTGAACTGTTTAAACATAGATTTCGTTTTCGAAAGAACGTTACAGCACTTCCTGGAAAACCTGATATAGTGCTGCCTAAATATAAAACGGTTATTTTTATCAATGGCTGTTTCTGGCATAGACATTCGGGCTGCAAATTTGCAACTACTCCTCAAAGCAACTATAATTTTTGAGCAAAAATTTCGACGCAATGTCGATAACGATATAAAGCATCAGGAAGAACTGAAAAGTCTTGGTTGGAATGTGGTCGTTCTATGGGAATGCAAATTGCAAAAAAAGAGTTTGACCACACAATGTCTGAGCTATTTTTGAATTTAAAGCATGCAAAATCGGAATAAAGGAATTACAAAAACAGAGCGATTACCGTAGTGATCTCTCTGTTTTATTTCACGAATAATTTATACCGCATTTAATTGTGCCTTTTCCTATTCCCCCAACAGACACAGTTATTTAACTCACATATCGAAGCGCATAATGTGTCAGCAGCAAAGATTGAAAATATTGAGCATGATCTCTATGACGGAGTGATAAGAAATTCGACATATTACCTCGACGTAATCAGCGTTGCTCCGAAGTATAGTCGTTAAGCCGGTTATTATATTTGTCATAGAATTTTTAACCTACCGTTTGATGATTTAACACCATTATTTAGAATGCACCCAAACCACAAAAATGCACCCAAGAAATCAATCTTGGGTGCATTCAACTTTTTCAGAGATTTGGATAATATTTTGGGCGGGTAGCTATTTGCTATATTGGATAAATAAGTAGTAAAAAGCGGGTCTATAATGCTAAAAAGTAGCTAAAAACAAGAAAACCACCCATTACGGGTGGTCCTTGTGGTATCAAGTTGGGATACCTTCATTGGTGGAGATGACGAGAGTCGAACTCTATTAAAACATAGGATTAATACCATTATTTTTATTGAGTCCACGTTTAGTCCACGTATCCAAAATGACATGAGCAAAACTCTTGTCTCATGTTGCATATGTTAAGCCCGCTGAGTGATCGGCGGGCTTTCCTTTTTAATCAGCCCATACGTCTTTCATGAGTTTATTAATATATTCTTCGTTTTTCTCCCTAGGCTATATATAATATCCTTTAAAATCATATTGACACTTTCGAATAAATGTCGTTTAATGTCAATGGAGGGGATTTCATGTTTATCATTTACTGCGCCCTGATCGGATTTGCAGCTTCCGGATTAATCATATTGATATCCAGCAAGGTTAATAATAAGCGCCTTGCCTGTGTCCTGTGCTGTCTACTAGGTATGGCTGTAGCTGTAGGGATTACTGTACGTTATTACTGGTCTATTCAGGCAAAGCGGTGAGTATTGGAGTGATCGTATGAAAGAAATATATGTTGAACCAATGGGAAATGCCATTCTTGTTCACAGTGTCAATGAGATTCCTAAGCCGTGCGAATTTATTGCGGCATTTAATGGATATCGGTTTTATCAAACTGAATATGGATTATATGCTATTTTTGAATAATTTCACAGCCAGATTAATTATAGCCATATTCACTCGATTGGTAGATATATCAATGAATTTTTTAGAGAACAGGTGATATATATGCTTAAAATTGCTTTATGCGATGATGACATAAGCGCATTAAGTAAACTTAATCAAATTATTATTCAGTATTGCAAAAAAGAGAGTATTAAGGTAATCATAAATACATATATGACCGGGGAAGAATTACTAGTTTGTTGCAAAAGATTCGACGTTATTTTTTTAGATATTAAAATGAATGAGATGGGTGGAATTGAGGTTGCTAAGCAAATAAGAAAAAAAGACACGAATGTAAAAATTATATATGTAACCGCATTTTCAGATTATCAAAATTATGCATTCTCCGTCCATGCATTTGGATACATAACAAAACCTTATGATCAAGAAACAATATGTAATATTCTTGTTGATGTAATAGAATATATAAAGAGTCAGAGTGCTAAACCAACATTATGTTTGAAAATTGATAATGGAATGCTGCACATAGATGCAGAAAATATTTATTACTTTGAATATAGCAGTCGAAAAATGAAAGTTGTCCATTCTAGTGGTATTTGTTATGCAAATTATGGAGTGGAAGAACTGATTGAGAAAGTTGGGGAATTTAACTTCATAGCACCCCATAAGAGTTTTATTATAAACTTATTGCATGTTATGAAAATAAAGGGATATGAAATATATATGCGAAACGGTGAAGTCGTTCCGCTTTCGCAGAAGAGATCAGCAGCAGTACGTGATGCCTATATGGTATTCTTACAGGGTACCTATTATTACATATGAGGTGAAAAACAGTGGAGGGTATTATTTACATATTAGATATTTGTGTTTCAAATATTGTTACCAGTTTGATTTTTTTTCATTATATGTTTCAATTATATAGGCCTCGCTATGAAAGTAAAAAAGTATATTTTTCTGTTTTTGTAATTTTGGTAATATCTTACATATTAATTAATTTGATTAATGTTCCAATTGTAAATTGTATTTACGGATTTGTATCTTTATTAGTGATCAGTCATCTGTTGTTTCAAACCACTCAAAAAGCAACGCTTGTTTATAGCGTCATGCTAATGGGCTTCTTAGTCATTATTGACATAATTACGACTTTGTTATTTACAATACTTCATCAACAGACGATTATTATTTTATTAAATGATTCTGCCATTATGCTTTATTCTGATATTTTAAATCAAATTATCGTCGTTTGCACTTATCGCTTCTTCCTGAATATGGTATCCAAACATCAGCTCGACTCTATTTCCTGGCAGCAAAATATTTTTCTTCTTCTATTGGCGACCTTTGAAATTATTTTATTTACATATATTGTTTCGATAGTCAGATCAGTTTCTCATGGAATTATGTTAACTATTATAATACTAGGTTTCTTATTTATGGATATCTATATACTTTATTTATTTGAAATTATTTCAAGGCATAATATAATGGCACGCGAGTTGTCTTTAAAAAAGCAACAATCCACTATGATGAGTGAATATTATCACAATATAGAAAGGAAATATGAACAATCAAGGCTAATAATTCATGATATGAAGAATCACATGCAAATAATAGAGACCTTATACCATATGAGTGACAACGATGTCGGCAAGAAATATGCGAATGAAATCTACAAGAAAATGGATGAGCTTGGCCAGCGCTTTAAATGTCAAAATCAAATATTAAATATTCTAATAAATGATAAAATTGAAATAGCAGATTCAAAAAAGATAGCCATCAGCATTAATATGCAAGAAATCGATCTAAATTTTATTAGTGAAATAGATATCACTACTATTTTTGGAAACTTGTTTGACAACGCAATAGAAGCATGTGCATCATTGGACGAGGAAAAGAGAAAAATCGAATTACGGGTTCACGAATTCAATTGCAACATGGTTATTAGCCTTGTGAATTCTTGTAATCAGGTTTCTCTGAAAAGTGGCGATAACTACGTATCGACAAAAAAGGGGCATTATGGAATCGGCTTGCGAAATGTGGAAACTGCCATAGGGAAATATGAAGGTAATATGAAAATCAACTCTATGAGTGAAGAGTTTGGAGTATTAATCATCATTCCAATACGGTGAATATCCATATCATATTTGAATGCTACATTGTTAACATTGATATGTAACTGGGATGAAGTGGCCGCGTTAAAAGGTAAGTCCATCTTTTTTTGCAGCGCATTTATATATTATACCTGTCGTTTATACAAAAAAACTGTCGTTTGTGCAAAATCTATTGATATTTGAGTAAAATATTATAATATACAATTAGTTTCTAAATTAATAAAAAGGTGGTAAATGTCATGAAGAACATGAAAATTGTCGCAAAAGAACAACTTCTCAAAAGCATTGCTAAAGTCGCGTATCTAACTGCACAGGAAAATGCAAACACAGCATGTGTCTATTGGCACTATCAGCCCCAGCTTCCTGATGCGGTCAAAAAGCTTAGAAAGTTCTAATGATTGACTGGATTTCGAAAAGGTTTGTAAACATTCTTTTGAAAAATGGGTGTATTCCAGAACAAGATCTTGAGATCTATCGTTTTGGAATGAAAGTTACCATTTTGAAACTAATACATATGGAATCGACGTTGATTATCGGAGTATGTTTTGGGATGGTAACTGAGACCATTGCGTTTATTATGGCTTATTCCGCTATTCGCGTTTATGCGGGGGGATATCACGCTAAAACTAGTATAGGCTGTTATGGTTGCACATTAGCAATTATAACTTTCGTATTGGAAGTTGTGAAAACGTACCCTTTACGAATAGTTTGGTATGAGTGCATCGTGGTACTGATTTTATCAGGTATTATAATCGCTGTCATTGCTCCAGAGGGAAGCAGCAACAAGCCTCTGGATAGGCTTGAGAAGTCAAAATATCATAAATTTACTTTAATAATATTGTGTGCTTTAGAATTTCTAGCTTTTGTATTGATTGTTACATTTAGAAGCAGCTTTGGGTTGGTTATAACGATAGTCTTAGGAATAGAGAGTTTTATGTTAATACTAGGAAGTGCTTTAACGAAGTTTACACTTTCTACATAGCTATGGTGCTCTCTTTAGTTACATCCACATACAGAATTAAATTATATACAACTCATCTCTCCCATTATAGTAAGTAGGCGGTCATCAACCTGTCGGCTTGCAACTTTTAGAAATTCTATAAGTGTTTTCAGCGAATTATTTCATGTCAGTTAATATAATTAATTACTCGTCGGCTATCATTTTTGTAAACATTTTGACATGCGGAAAATATAAAAAAGAGGGGCTGAATGTGGACAAGGAGCTAATCGAGCAACTGAAAATCATGAATCAAAATTATAATACCCTTGTGACTAATCAAACAATAATCTATCTCAAGCTGAGTGAGATAGAGAATACGAAAAACAAATATATTTTTCAAGAATCCCAGAAAAATAGCACATGATTTCCACCTAGATCTCTCTTGCTAAACATTTCATATGACATATCTTTTGGGTTAAGTTAAGCTATTCTAACCTAGCTGCTACTTTTGTCATACAGTCACGACAGACGCCATGGCCACTGAACTCTGAGACATAATTCATGCCATTACAAAAAACGCAAGCCGGCTCATACCTCTGAAGGACGATCTTTCCGTCATCAACAAAAACTTCTAAAGTGTCTTTCTCATTTATACCAAGAATCGTCCTTAATTCTTTTGGTAATACAATTCGTCCTAATTCGTCAACTTTTCTTACTATACCTGTAGATTTCATTTTTACATTCCTTCCATCATCTCATAATATGTTGCGCAACTGCTAAATTATAGTATTATTTACAAATTTTGTCAATTATAAGTACGCGATAATAATGACAATATTGTTATTATTATGTCTTGTCTTTTTATATGAATTATATAAAATTAAGTAAGAAGCACGTAGATTAGTGTTGTTTTGCTCTCATTATAAAATAGCCCGGAGAATTAATCTCCGGGTTATTCTTTTTAATCAATGCGATCTATCTTTTTGTTTCAATAAACCACTTTGATTCTTCCAAAAATAAATAAGTTTCTTTTTCATGAATCTTGCAAGTGTATCGTATGCCTGCCCCACCGGCTTTTAATGAAGCGGCCGGGCGTACGTCAGAAACTTTTTCTATCTCGTATGTGTTCCCATCCTCCCATGTAATTAGTACAGGTGTAATATTACCATCTGAATCAAAATGAGCCATAACAGGCACATAGGCTTTACGAATCATGTATGTTCCTCCTACAAATTGATAATTGTATTATAGAACACGTGTTCGATTAAATCAATGGTAATTTATAGATTGTTTTTCATATAGGCCATGCTTAGGCATGGGCTTTTATTTTTAATATCTGTTTTGAGTAGAGCGTTAATATGTGGGCTTAGGAAAATAGCTATATACAAAAAATCCCGTTAGCATTTTTTGCCAACGGGAAAATATAAAAATACTTAAAAATGTATTTTTCCTTGGAGAAACGCTCCCAGAATTGCGACAATAATTGAACATAGAACCGGGATCCACAATTGTTTACTTTTCCATGTTAATTTTTCTTTTACTTCGATTTCTACCAAACGTTTATCAATACTGTTAACTTTTTCATTTATGTTATCAATTTTATCACTCATAGATTTTATCATTTCGAACGTTTCGCTATTAGTCATGTCTAGTCCCTCCTGAATATATATATTTTGTAATATATCAGAATAGCACATTAAATATCCTGAAACAAACCCATTAAATTCTCCAATAGTTTTTCCTTTACTAAATCCGCTGTTTTCTCCTTCATAATATGCAGAAGAGACTACTGAATTAACAAATTTTTCGCTATATGTTATCTCTATATTATTGTCGTATTTTATGTATTTGTTGCAATCTTTTTCAATTACTGCATTCATTTCGCATTGGAGCCTTTCAAACTTTTTTCTTTTTGGGGCAAGGACGAGTGCTCTTCTAGCTCTTTTATAGGGCCAAATAAAGTTTCATGTTGTTTAATTTGATCTGCTAACATATTAGAAAGCTTTTTAGCATATTCCATGCTTAAAATTACATTAACAAAGTCTACGGTATCTACAGCCATAGCCCCATCTTTTGTTCTAATGTTTTTAGGAATTTGGGTATTAAATGATATGCAGCAATCAACTTGAGAGATTGCAATTCCTAAAGCGTTAGCATAAATTACATTTCCGTCCATAATATTCCCTCCTAGTCTTTATGATAATAATATCACAAATTTCGACAAAATCAATACATAATATTCCAATTGGTAAAATATTAATGGATGTTTGTTTGCTCTTGTTTATATTACTTTAATTTATTTATATATGTGTTCATCTATTATTATTTGCCTATTAGGGTAAAAATAAAATTATTTTTTTCTATTATATTATATTAACTTGTTAATATAGGCACTTAAACTGTCGATTAAAAATAAAAAAATCCGCACCGGATTAAATCCGATGCGGCCTTAATTTTTAGACTTATTTCCAGTTGGCTAAGTGCAAAATGCAATTGCATTTCTACTTTCATTTCATTATAATAAGCTAAGCAATCACACGTTGAAAAATCTTTCGCTAGACAGTTCTGTAAATTCGATTGATTTTCGACGCCCTGTGGTGAAAGGTTGAACATACAGCTATGATATGGAAATATATATATATTCTGTTTCCGGCCGGAATTCTAGCCGGAATTGCAAGTTCGGTTGCAGGGCTTGCCTCGCTTGTTTCTTACCCGGCATTGCTTTTAGTGGGTATTTCTCCCGTTTCTGCAAATATCACGAATACGGCCGCATTAGTTTTTTCCGCAGTAGGATCCGGTGTGGCCTCAAAGCGCGAACTAAGCGGGCATAACCGTGAGCTTCTAAAATTGTTGCCTCTTACGATTGGGGGAAGTCTCTGCGGTAGTGTACTGCTCCTGGTAGCTCCAGCGACATCTTTTGAACATGTTGTTCCGTTTTTTATATTCGGAGCGGCACTGCTAATTTTGTATCCTGAACTACCTCACACCCGCTCAATCAAAGGTCACCGCCTCACCGACGATGGGAAAAGTTTGCTGCGGAAGCGGGTACTAGCGGCGGCTGTCAGTACAGCCATTTTCCTTGTTGGGGCCTATACAGGATATTTTGGCGCNGCTGGCGGCGTTGTAATGCTTGCAATACTTGCCGCTACGAGCCACTTGGAATTCACCGAGTATAATGCACTGAAAAACGTATCCTTAGGCACCTCAAACCTCGTTGCCGCGATCTTGTTCTCCTTTCGGGCACACATCTACTGGTTGGCTGTATTTCCGCTAGCTACCGGTTTTCTTATCGGAGGATTTATTGGCCCGCACATTGTGCGCCATGTGCCACCAAAACCGCTAAAGATTGTGATTGCTGCCGGTGCAATAGGACTTGCCGCCTTTTTGTTCATTCGGACTTACTTTTAGGCAATATTGGCTGTATACAAGTATAATCAAAGTTTCCATGCAAATAAAAAATCCCCGTCAGCCAATTCAAATGAAAAGGTTAACGGGGATTCGTCAATGCATATTGTTTAAATCAACAGTTACGTCTGCAGTTCGCTTTACTCCATTATTCCGACCCGCATTGACTATTCGAAAATCATCTTGGATTTTTATCAGTTGGATTATTTGCAGATGTTTCTTCCATTTTCGCCTCGTTATCACAATCAGCACAATCTTCTTCGGACAAAAAATTCTGCTGTTCTTCATGAGCCTTTTGCTTTGAATTTTCATACATTCTGTATGAGATAATAAAAAGAAGAATTGCAAAAATGGCCAAAAGACTGAAAAGTATCATTATTAGTATGTTGCTTTTGGGATCATTAAAAACGATTTTGTATAAACCGGTGACTGAAAGGTACAGAACATAAGCGCAGCCTAAAGACTTGAGTGTAAATCTAGATTTATCGTTCATACCATACCGCTCCCCTCTATTTAAACGCACAATCATTATACCTCACATGCATCTTTTGTGCAACTCTCTCACATATCCTCAAGAGCCATACAGAAACAAAAAAGCCGCCGAGAATTAACTCAGCGGCCTTTTTTTATACTGCTTTTATATTATTTCTTCGTATTTCCTGTTTTGCGTTAGCCGAAATAGTAGCACTTTTGACGGCATCATAAATTCCACTAGACGCCGAGCAGACGGCGATTGTATCGAAGGGGATAATACAAGCAGTTGACACGTTCAACGCGCCTGTGAAGTAATAGGACACATAAAGCAACACAATTGCTACGATGTAAGCAATGAGTTGGGATGACAGTTTAGCAATAAAGTCCACATTTTTTAGGAACTGCACAATTATTGCCGTACCGGCCGTGCATCCTGCAAAAGTTGCCAAGGTTTGCCATGAAAAAAAATCTGTCATAAATTTGCCTCTTTCTAATTATTTTGAAACACTGTTTTTAATTTCGTCTAACTTTGCTGCTACCTCAGTAGTCGTGACGGTCTTAACGGTGGAAACAATTTCTCCGCTTTTATCATTAGCTACGGACACAATTGCGTCAATAATATCTGATGTGGTATCGTCGGCTTGAATAAGCAGCCATTTGAGAATACTTAATGCAAACGCTTTCTTCTGCTTTCCACTCTTCTCAGCATCAGCATACTTTACTTCTGCAAATGCTACAACCCGCTTAATTAATGCAATCTTATACGGCTCGATAAATGTCAGTAGCTTTGCAAGTATTGCCAGAGCTGCCGCACCAACTATGCATTTTACAATTTCGTTCATTACTGTGCCTCACTAATTATCCACGGATCATAAGCTAATCCTTCTGTAAAAAATGAATACGGTAGATAAAAGTATCCATTGTCTCCCCAATCTGATCCCCAACTATTGCGACAAATTAAATATCCTCCATCCTCGGCACTGACGGTTCCAAATAGTTTGTCGAGCAGCCATGACAGGAAATTAAAATTAGATACCGTGGATTTTTGCAAATCGTCATCATATCCTACGATTAATGTTGCGTGGCCTCCTAATAATTCCTCAGAATTCACACTCGGAATTGGCACAAACCCAGTATTAGATACAGCTTTGGATTCAAATGACGAATACACTTTAATTCCAAACGGAACGCCTCGTGGCGTTCCTGCCGCTTCCATTGCAGCTAGATATTGCTTAATTCCAGTAAGACCAGACAAAGACTTATAGTAAGGTATTTTATGGTTTAATGCTTCTGTGATTGCCGCGGCCGTCGGAGTATCAAAGACTTTTGAGATATCGTAAGGCCAAAGATTTTCGAGACATACTCCGACTTTGCTTAATACCTTTCCGCCGGTGCGCATCTGAGCACCGGCGTCTTCTTTTGTGGTTCCCTCTAAATCACGTTCCTTCCAATAATGTTCAAGGCGCGAAAAATCAACTTTTGAAACATCAACTCCAACCGATTTTAAATACATCCAAAATGCAGCTATCCAGGCGTTGGATGTGCAAGATCCAAGTGAGCCTTGATCATAAATTGATGGGCAGAAAGATCGGAAATCGACACGACGTGGAATTGATATAGCTTCTGAAACTAGACATTTTAAATCTCGTTCATCTTCATCTTGCGGTCTTAATGGATATTTTCTATTTGGCATAATATATCTTCTTTCTCCAGATTAAGGAAATTATTTTAATATGTTTCTTAATATAGCGCCCACAATTCCCGCAGCAACAGCTCCGATAAAAGCGGCCACTAAGTAGTCCCATAGTTTTGATGGGCGCCCTGTGATCTCCTTAACGTCGGTCTTTATCTCGTCCACATCTGACTTGAGATTATCAACTTTTTCGTCCATACGTCCCATTGCAGTTGTAAGGCTGCGTATGTCCTTGACTTCACCCTCTAATCCATCAATACGGTGGTGAGCCGATTTTGCACTGTCCAGAGCCTCCTGCGCTGTATCCATACCGCACCCCCTATTTAATATTCACAGCAAACAGCTTTTGACCGTTTGCAAAGATTCCGGCACTATCCCCGATATTTCCGACTGCCGTAATTTTAAAGAGCCAGTTATCACCGGATTGCGTGAGCACCGTGATGGCCACTCCATTAGTACCCACGGTCATTGTGGGTTTGGATGGTGCGCTGATCAGTGCGGTGTAAGATTTCTCCTTTGCTATACTCACTGGCTCAGTTGTGTCGCACGTAATTGCAGTCGATGCCTTTTTATAGCCATTTAGCCCAGCAGCTTTGATTATGCTAGGATAATCCACGAAGGATGTATTTAAGTCAACCAAATGTCCATCAATGCCTGGTACCGTTCCAGATTCGGATGTCTGCTGAATTGTGCATGCAAAATCGGGGTCACCCGAATAATCTGCAAGCCATGTTGGAAAGTCATTCAGCGCGGATCCATAGATGTAATTTTTGAGAAAATCGCCGTTAGTATAATTCGCTGGGAACCAGCCATGTTTACGCATATCAGTTAAGAATGTGAGCATCAGTTGAGTAAGAATTATCCTTGACGGCGCCACCCCTTTAACTTTGGTATAATATGTAACACCGGCATACTCATAATCATAAGCGATTGGGAAAAGCAATTTACCAACATATGGCGTTAAGATTGAGCGCAATGTTGCAGCTTCAACAAGTGCGTCTGCAACGGAGGTCGCATACCCGACATAATAAGCACCAACGTAAAGTCCTGCAGCAAGAGCGCCGGTGACATTCTTATCAAACTGCGGGTCTCCCTGCAAAGCGGAGTTTCCATAGCCTGCATTTATAAGAACAAACTCATAACCAGCTGCCTTAACTTTTTTAAAATCAATACTCGTCCCCTGATATTTTGAAATATCTATACCTTTCATACTGCTATCTCCTTTTTATTAGGCTTGTCTTAATCCAGTATATGCAGACTTCCGCTAATCTGCTAGCGCGATACGTTGGCATATCATCACGCCAGCCTTTCCAAAACTACTTCGACCACATTCTTTGCAGGTAGAACTGCTTTAACTCTGTAATCCGCATCACTGCAGAGCGGATCAAATTCGGTCGGTGGAGTCTTATAAACATAGCACCGGTCATTTTCAATATACTGAGGCTCTCCGGAATACAGTTTTCCGACAAGGTCTTTTGTATTAACTTCGCCGCCAGTGGTCAGCATTGCTTCACCACTGATCGATTTGAAATTCAAATACCGTTTAACAGGCGCTTTGAACTGTTCCACATCGTCCTGAATAAAGCGTTCGCAATAATACAGGGGCTTTTTGTTGCGTTCAAGCATTATTTAATCACGCCCAGTCTCTGAACTACTGATTGAAGCCAATCAGGAACGTTTTTCCATGTTATGGTCACTCCGTTTTCTGCGGTGCTTTTGTATCCCTCAGCGCCGATACGGCTCAAATAATACTTTGCACCCTCTATCTGATTGTTCAAATATTGGTCTTCCAGTACCGTCGCATTTCGGCGTTTCAGGATTTCGCTTTCGGCATAGGACAGAGCATAATCAAGCACCGTATCATTTCCTGCGTACCGGTCTATATCCGTTCCGGTTATTAATGCTTTCAGCGTATCAATCGGTTCGGTTGTACCGGTCTGCACGACCGTATCAATTTGCTCTGCCATATACTTTCAGCTCCTTTAAAATTAAGCTTTCGCTGTGACTGTTGCCTGTCCGGCTTTCTTAGCCTTACCGGTTGAATCAACTTCAACAATAAGAATGCTGTTTCCGGTCGTCGCGGTAATATCAGCCGCACCGTCCCAGTTCGTATAGCCTCCGGAAATCAACTGATTGAATGTCGGTACAGTCAGAGACGAGCCGGTCTTGTACTTATAGCTGTTCCCGCTTGTCAGAGCAGGTAGCACGGTAACCTTAGTGGTTAGTAAACGTCTATACGG
>WSSedL1CaDRAFT_10001635_pt1 | contig 12671 bp, 8 predicted proteins | sample WetSurSL1Cattail_FD_9464 | JGI IMG/M metagenome (IMG submission 9464)
CTCCTTCCCAGTTTGTTTTTGCTGCTGGAGCGAAAATCACATATGTTCCGTTAGTTACAACTGAAGAATTGTTAACTAAAATGCCAGTAGTAGAAGGCGGAGTAAAAGTTAGAGATACATTGTTAAAAGAGCCGTCCTGAATAGTTCCGCCGTTTAGAGAGATACTGCCGCCTAAAGCAACGCCGTCGGCGTCTGCATCTTCAGCTGTTATTGTATAACGGAACACTAATGCGTTTGTAGAGCTGCCTGAAACATATACGGCATGAACTGTTTTGCCGCCAATTGTCAAAGTCAGATAAGGAGAACCAGTTACCGTAACTGCGCTGTTAAAATTCACAGTAAAATCTAAGTTCTGCCCGGTAATAAAATTACCTAAAGCAGGCAAAGAAACTCCGGTTGTTGTTGGAGATACAAAGCTGAAATTATCGTCCGAATCGGTAAACTTCGCAATACACATGCCATTAGAAATTCCGTTTACTGCGGTAAAATAGCCCCCCACTAACATAGAGCCGGTAGCTGGCTGCATTGCAAGACAAGTGACGTTTACATTTACGCCATTAACCGCTGCAGAGCCAATTGGCTGCCAAACGCTGCCGTTCCATTTTGCTATATAGTTAGCTGAAATTCCGCCTATTGTTGTAAAATCGCCCCCGGCATAAACGTCTGTACCGCTTACGGCTATAGTTAAAACATTGTTATCAGCTCCACTGCCCAGCGCCGACCAGGACGTTCCGTTCCATTTGGCTATATGGTTTCCAGAAGCTCCGCCTATAGAAGTAAACCAGCCCCCGGCATAAACGTCTGTACAGTTTACTGCTATAGTGTAAACATAGCAATTAACGCCAGTTCCCATCGCCGACCAGCTAGAGCCGTTCCATTTAGCTATAAAGTCTGCTGCAACTCCGCCTATTGTTGTAAAATCGCCCCCGGCATAAACGTCTGTACCGTTTATTGCTATAGTCCGAACATAGTAATTAGCGCCAGAACCCATCGCAGACCAGGTAGAGCCATTCCATTTCGCTATATAGTTAGCTGAAATTCCGCCTATAGTAGTAAACATGCCACCTGCATAAACGTCTGTACCGCTTACTGCTATAGTGAAAACATCGCTATTAGCGCCAGTTCCCATCGCCGACCAGGTAGAGCCGTTCCATTTGGCTATACGGTTAACTGTAACTCCGCCTGCAGATAAAAAACTGCCCCCTGCATAAACGTCTGAACCATTTACGGCTATTGCCTCAACATTGCGAGTAGTTCCGCTACCCAGCGGAGACCAGATTGTTCCGTCCCATTTGGCTATATGATTAGCTGAAACTCCGCCGATTGTTGTAAATTGGCCTCCGACATAAACGTCTGTACCGCTTACGGCCATAGCCAAGATTCCGAAATTGGCGCCAGTACCAACAGCAGACCAGCTAAATGTTGAATTTATTTTTTGCAATATCGGTTTGCCAGTTCCGTTTTCTGTTACAATTTTGTAACCTTTTGCATTATAAGAGCCGGACGCGCCTGCTTTTATTGTTCCATCGGGGTTTATTATTTTTTCTACGCTTGGCTGCTGTGCCTGTAGAGGCAAACATAGCGCTAAAGCGACTGTAATTATTAGTAAACAAAGCTGCTTCATACAGTATCCATTATTTTGATTTAATTAAGTTATTTAGGAAAAGAAAATATTTACCACCAAATTTTAGAGCAAATAAGCTTAGTTTATTATCGGCAGAATTCTTCTTTTTTTTACGCTGTTATGGCGGACATTAAGCGGACATCCGAATTTAAAATATTTTTTTTAAATCTGGCTATGTTAGTCCGGTTGCAGTACAAAAATAACTGCCGAGATGTGCCATTTTTTTGATTATTTTTTTATTTTAGCGCAATTGCCATTGCATTTAAGCGTAAAAAAACTATCTTAATGCGCTAAAATATTAATATTTATGCAAAGGACTGTATGTTTATCGGAATCGGAACGGCGTTAGTAACTCCTTTTTATGAAAACGGCGACGTAGATTACAAAACGCTTAAAAAACTTGTTAATTTCCAGATAGAAAACGGAGTTGATTCTCTTGTCGTTCTTGGCACTTCTGCCGAAGCCGCTACGCTTGATTTTGACGAAAGAGACAAAATTCTTGACGTAGTTACAGAAACCGCCGATAAACGAATACCCATCATTGCCGGAACAGGAACAAATAATACCGCCGATGTGCTAAAATTTAATAAACAGGCTGAAAAATTTGGCGTGGACGGTTTATTAATTGTTAATCCATATTATAACAAAGGAACGCAGGAAAGCTCTATAAAACACTATCAGTATGTTTCGGAAAGGACTGATCTGCCTATTTTACTTTATAATGTGCCTTCCAGAACGGCAATGAATTTACTACCGGAAACGGTCGTAGAAATAGCCGATAAATGCAAAAATATAGTAGGAATAAAGGAATCGAGCGGCAATATATCTCAAATTGCGCATTTGTTTTCTATCATACCGCCAAATTTTCTTGTTTATTCGGGCAATGACGATCAGACGCTGCCTATTATGGCGCTGGGCGGCGCGGGAATAATATCCGTTTTTGCGAACGTTTTTCCTAAACAAATGAAGCTTTTTACTACTGCAATTATTAATAACAATTTTGAAAAGGCGAGGGAATATAATAATAGATTTATTTCTATGATGAATTTACTATTTATAGAAACAAGTCCCATGCCTGTAAAATATGTAATGAGCTTAATGGGGTTGTGCGAAAATACTCTCCGTCTGCCATTAGACGCAGTAACTGATAAATCAAAAAATATACTTAAAACAGCTTACGAAAAATTCATTCAGGCTTAAAAATGGAAGGGAATATGGAAAGCTTTAATTATGGCTTAATTGGCTCAAATGGAAGACTTGGCGCAGAAACAAAAAAAGCGTTTACTGAAGCCGGGCATAAATTATTATTAGAATATTATAAAGACTACGAAAATATTATTTCGGCGCCCGATTTAATTGTGGATTGCTCGCTGCCTGAAGTATTTGCAAAAAGCGTAGAACTTGTAAAAAGATATAACGTTCCTTTTGTTATTGCTACTACAGGGCTGACCGAAAAACAATTTGACGAATTAAAAGAATTATCCCAAAGCGTTCCGGTTGTGCAAAGCTATAATTATTCTGTAGGAATACAAATACTGCTTAAATTAGCCGCCGAAACTGAAAAAATAGTTCCGGACTGGGATATTGAAATTACTGAAACTCATCATCGGTTTAAGAAGGATAAACCTTCCGGAACTGCATTGATGATAAAAGATGTTTTAAGTAAAAAGGACGTAAACATTTCTTCTTTACGGTTAGGGAACGTAGCCGGAACGCACACTGTAAGTTTTGGCGGTCTGGGCGAGGTTCTTACTATTACTCACGACGCTACATCAAGAAGAACTTTTGCGGAGGGAATATTAAAATCGGCGGAGTTTATTATTACTAAAACCCCCGGTTTATATTCATTTAAAGACGTAGTTTTTAGTAAAAAAGGATAAAATGGATTCATTTGAAATTATAAATTATATTGCAAACTCAGAAAAGAAAACTCCCCTTAGAGTATATCTTTCGGGCGAGCTGAATAAAATTGACTTTGCCGATTTAGAGTTTTACGGAAACAGGGAAGCGGGGATTCTTTTCTGCGAGTATGCTGAATTTCTTACTTTTTATGATAATCATAAAAACTCCATCAGGAAGTTCCGTATAGAAAATGACAGAAGGAACTCCGCTATTCCTTTAGCCGATCTGACGAAATATAACGCGCGGATTGAACCGGGCGCCATTATACGCGATAAAGTTGAAATAGGCGATAATTGCGTTATTATGATGGGTTCAGTAATAAACATTGGCGCGGTAATTGGCGCAAAAACAATGATTGACATGAACTGCGTAATAGGCGGAAGAGTTCAGGTAGGCGTAAATTGCCATATAGGCGCGGGCGCAGTTTTAGCGGGCGTTATTGAGCCGCCAAGCGCGCAGCCTGTTGTTGTGGAAGACGACGTTCTAATTGGCGCAAACGCCGTAGTTCTGGAAGGAGTTAAAATTGGAAAAGGCTCTGTGATTGCCGCAGGCTCTGTTGTAATTGCAGACGTGGAACCGTACAGCGTTATGGTCGGAGTACCGGCAAAACTGATAAAAAAAGTTGACGAAAAAACTAAAGAAAAAACTAAATTAATTGACGAATTAAGGAAACTGTAATTACTGCTATGAATATTATTGTTCAAAAATACGGCGGAAGTTCGGTAGCTGATACCGACAAAATAAAAAAAATTGCCGAGAAAATTTCTAAAAGAGTTAATGAAAAATTAAAGCTTGTGATAGTCGTTTCCGCTATGGGAAAGACTACGGACAATCTGATTAAAATGTCTAAAGAGATTTCTGCAAACCCGGAGCCGAGAGAGCTGGATATGCTGCTTACAACCGGAGAGCAGGTCTCGATCTCATTATTATCAATTGCGTTGAATGAAATTGGGGTGAAAAGCGTTTCGCTTAACGCCTTTCAGGCGGAAATTCTAACGACTAACGATTTTAATGAAGCAAGAATAATAGACATAAAAACTGATAAAATACATTCTCTGTTTGAAGAGAACGACGTTATTATAGTCGCCGGATTTCAGGGGATTACAAACGAAGGCGACGTTACAACTTTGGGACGCGGAGGCTCGGATACTTCGGCGGTGGCAATTGCCGCGGCGCTAAAAGCTAAATGCGAAATTTACAGCGACGTAGACGGCATTTATACCGTTGACCCCCGCCTGCATCCTAAGGCAAAAAAGCTTAAATATGTGGCTTATGACGAAATGCTTGAAATGGCAAGTCTTGGCGCAAAAGTACTACACAGCCGTTCGGTCGAAATAGCTAAAAAATATGGAATCACGCTTTATTGCGCGGCAACTTTTTCAAATGAGGAAGGAAGTTATGTTATGGAAGAAAATATAGAACAACCCTTAGTAACCGGTTTGAGCGTTATGGATAACCAAACTCAGGTAGTAATTACAAACCTGCCTGTAGATTATACTTTTGTAAATAAAATTTTCCAAAGCGCGGCTAACGAAAATTTAAATATAGATATGATTTCCGTAATTGGAAACGGAAGCTCGCTGAATATATCGTTTACGATTATTGACGATAAAAAAGCGAAAATTGACGAAGCTCTGGCTCGTTTATCTAAAGATTATGGAGAATATAACGTACATTATTATTCGGGATTTTCTAAAATATCCGTCGTAGGAGTAGGAATGCGCTCAAGCAGCGGCGTTGCCGCTAAGTTTTTTAAAGCGATGGGGGGAATTCCTGTAAAGCTTGTTACCACGTCTGAGATTAAAATTTCGGCGCTTGTAGAAGAAGCGCATAAACTTGAAGCTGTTAAATCGTTAACAGATATTTTTGAATTATAAAATTATATAAAAATGTTACCTATTGAACTTAGACATATTCTGCATCGCAATCCTGAGATTGCATACCAGGAAGTTAAAACTACGGAATTGCTAATCAATTCCATAAAATCGCTTAAAAATGCCGATTCGCTTCTGAAAATTTATACGCCGTTGCCAACAGGCTTATTAGCCGAGTATAAAGTAAACGACGGAGATTATTATTTATTCCGCGCCGATATAGACGCTCTTCAAATAGTTGAAGAAACGGATTATGAATTCAAATCTGAAAATAGCAGAATGCACGCCTGCGGTCATGACGTGCATACTTCCATTTTGTATGGACTGCTTAAATATGTGGTAGAAAATAAAATAGACAAAAATATTTTATTTATGTTTCAGCCGGCCGAAGAAAGCGGCGGCGGAGCTATGAAATTTTTTGCCACCGGAATATTTGATTCGTATAATATAAAAAACGCTTTTGCGCTTCATGTAACGGACGATTATGAAAAGGGAACAGTAGCAAGCACGGCTGGAGTGTTATTCGCTTCGGCATTGGAGCTTGATTATGATTTCCGCGGCGTAGCGGCGCACGTGGCTTTTCCGCAAAACGGAAAGAATGCTTTTAACGCTTTGCGTCTCTTCCTTGACGCTTTTGAAAAACTGCCGAGAGAAATACACGAACCAATTATACTTGGCGTTGGAAAAATTACCGCCGGAGACGTTCGTAATATATCGCCCGGATACGCAAGGATAGAGGGGAGCATCAGGGCTTTAAGTGTGGAATCAGCTTTAGAAACTTTTGATAAAGTGGAGGCGATACTTCAGGGAATTGAGAAGTTTACAGGAGTAAAATGTTCAGTCTCAAAATTAGTTCACTACCCTGAAGTTGTTATAAGCGCGGAATTATTTCAAAAATATTCCGCAATACTATCTGCTAAGCATAAATTTATTGACGCTTCGTATAAAATGACGGGAGAAGATTTCGGGTTCATTTCCCGCAAGTATCCGTCTTTTATGTTTTGGCTTGGAACTTCTACCGGGAGTAAATACGGTTTGCATAATCCAAAGTTTTTGCCGGACGATTCTGTTATTGAAGACGGAATATCTGTTTTTAAGGAAATACTTTTAAATCTGTAATCAATAAAAAAGCATTTGTTGATGCAATGAATGCGGCTGCCATAGTTGTAACTTTCAGGGATTAATGAAAAAGATAACGATACTTGTTTGTTTTGTATTTTTATTTTCGGCTGGTTTTGTCCATGCGCAGAATTTTTTTACTCAGGATTTTGCGCAGGAAAAAACCAGTATCTCGCTAAGATATATTCGCCCGGATATCGATTCTTATGATATCACTCAGTTTTCAGGCATATACGATTTTAGTATGAGCCTCCCTCTGTTTGGCAGATTAAATTTAGTTACGTCGCTTCCTTTAATTATAGAAAGCATAAGAAACATTAATTATAAAAACGGTTATATTAATACCGGGGGAAACGCTTTGGGCAACTGGTTTATAGGGGCGCAATTACGCCCGGCAAACTATTCAAAATCGCCTACAAGCTATACGCTTGGCGTATTTTTGCCGACAATACCTGCGCAAAACTATGAACAGAGCATGTTTGGTATTGCGTCCGGAGGTCTTGAAGTTCAAAAATATATGATTGATAATCTTACAATTTATACGAATGTTTCTAAGAAATACTATCTGAACGAGGATGTTAGTCTTGCGTGGGAAGGAGGGCCTGAAATTTTGATTCCTACAAATAATAACAGCGTCAGGAACGGAGATTTATATATTCATTACGGTTTTTCAGGCGTAGTTAATTATTCCGGTTATTTTGGCGCGGCGGAATTAACTGGCGTAGCTCTTACAACTTCATCGGCCGAATTTTCTGATAGATTCTATAATTTTGCAAGTCTTGGTTTTGGAGTAAACGCCGCTTTGCACCCCTCAATATTTTATCAGTTCCCGCTAAATAAAACTTTAGGGAACAACGGCGTATTTGGATTGAAATTGAATTTGCAGGTAGAGTAAAAAGGCCATAGTTAGCGATTTCTACTTTTGCATGAATGCCCGCAAAAAAAAATAATATCCCGCGCAATCCCTTGACAATAAACATAAAAAGTAGTATCTTCTTTACAATTAACTACGAGTCAAAGGTAAAGCAATGAAAGAATACAAAAACATCCTTGTCCCTACAGATTTTTCTGAAAATTCTTTCCATGCTGTTGAACTGGGTCATTTTTTAGCTCAAAAGAACAATGGGCGGCTTCATATAATTCATGTGATTGACCAGTACTTCTTTTCACATATTGAGCATGCTTTTGATGATGAAAAAATGAAGAGAGGTCGCTATGATGACGCGATTAAAGAGCTGAATGAACTAATCAACAGGATCCCGCATTCTAATGTGCAGGTGAGTTATTCAATATTGGAAGGAAAGCCTTTTAATAAAATATTCTTATACACAAAAGACAAGAAAATTGATCTGATTGTGTTATCTACGCACGGTAAAACAGGGCTTTCTAATGTGCTAATGGGCAGCGTGGCGGAAAAAATTGTAAAACAGGCGGAAGTTCCTGTTATCACGCTAAAGTCCAATGTTGAATATGTGGAAAAAACTAATTATTCATACAGAAGCACGTTTGCAGAAAACTGGGTTGGATAAAGCAAAAAACAATTAAATAAAGAGCTAAAAGCTAAGTCCCATTTGAAGTAGTTCCAAATAGAGAAGGGATGGAATGCGCATTTATTTTTTTGACTTTGGGATTGGAATAGAATAAATTTCCTGGCAAATAATTATTACAATCCCATTAAGGCAATATAATGAGTAAAAGTATGCGGGTTTTTCTTTGCGCCTTTTTTCTTCTTTATTCTGCTAATATATTTTCTCAGTCTAAGTTGGTTTCAAATGTAAAAGGAGTAACGTTCCCGGGGTTTACTGATTCTCCTTACTTTGACGAACAAGTCTTAACTTTCAATTTTAATCCGGATGTAAGAATTCATATAAATGTTTCTTCGGCCGCCAGTTTTGCCGCAGATAAGAGAGTAGGAATTGCTTTATTCGCTCTTCCAAACGGCAATACTATTGAGCAGACTGTCGGTAAAGTTTTAAAAACCGGAGACGACTGGCATTATGATATTCAGCATATAGGGGCGCAAACACGCTTTCTAAGGGCTCATATAAAGGACTATAACCTTGTAACCGTCTATCTTGAAAGTAAACAGCTTAGCTGGCCTTCATGGCGTTCCAAGTATCCAAATAATGCCGCAATTATAAAGACTATAATTGATTCGGTTAAAAACATCTTTAAATCTTATAATCCATTTTTAGTATTAACAGGTCACAGCGGAGGCGGCAGTTTTACATTTGGATATTTAAATGGAGTCTCGGTCATATCAAACGATATAGAAAGGATTTCATTTCTTGACAGCGATTATAATTATGACGATACATATGGAAGCAAAATACTAAACTGGCTTCAGACGTCTACTGACCGCTGTCTTAGCGTCATTGCATATAACGACAGTATTGCTCTTTATAACGGGCAACCAGTGGTAAGCGCTACGGGAGGGACGTGGTATAGAAGTAAAATGATGAAAAATTATCTTTCGAAATATTTTACATTTACGGAAGAAACAGATTCAAATTTTATTAAGTATACCGCTCTTAACGGAAGAATAAAATTTATACTTAAGCAAAATCCTCTCAGACAAATTCTCCACACTGTTCAGGTTGAGTTAAACGGTTTTATACAGGGGATGGTTTCGGGAACTGCGCAGGAAGGGAACGGCTATGTTTATTATGGCGGCCGGGCTTATTCTCAATGGGTGCAAAATGAAGTTCCTTTGCCGGCTTCGCTTACAATTCCTTTAAGGAGCGATAGCGCAAGGACTGGTTCAAAGTTTATGCAGGATGTTATGAATATGACATTTGACCAGCGGGAAAGCGAAATCTATAAAGAAATTTCTACAGGCAATATCCCTGATTTTTTGCGGCATTTAAAGAAAATTACTTCAGTTTTTTCGGATGCAAAAGGGGTTAAACATACTTGCATTTATCAGGTTATGCCCGATTATTTAGCTATTGGTTCTAACGACGATTTTTGTAGAATGCCAATGGGACCGCTGACTGCGCAAAAAATAGCAAATCTTTTTGGCGCGTCGCTTCCTACAAGCAAATTAGTAGACGATATTTATCTAAACAGCGGACTAAAATTAGCGCCTGTTACTTATACTCCGGTTGGCAACGCTAATGAATTAGTCTCAAAATTTGTTGAACATAATCAGGCTATTGAAGCGCAGAGAATAGCCTCCGGGGCGGAGCTGGGAGTTTTGGTAGGCGGAATAAAAAAAGATGTTGTTATCAGCAATTTAATAACTGATCTCACGCGGCCAAATCATGTTGTTATTTATGGATGGCATCAGCTTAACGGCAGCCCTATCCAGCCTTTGACAAATATACATATTAATACTTATGTCGATTACAGCCATGGCATACGGTTGATGAATAAAGAGATGTTAATTGACAGCGCAGTTAAAAATATTACCGCAGTGTTGGCGGATGTAAATATGTATAAAGTTCTTAGTTCTGAATCTTCTCCAATGACTCAGCCAAGTTATTTTGCAGATGCAAGCGCTCCTTCAGTTCCAAAATCATTTGGCGTAAAATCAAGCGGAGCCAACTCGTTAAAAATCATAGTAAAACCGGATACAATGGCGTCAAATTATACGGCCTATGTTAGCGGCGACGGAATAACTTTTACGGATACGCTTGTTTTACTTTCCGGTAATTTACTGCTTAACAATTTAACAAATAATAAAATATACTATATCAAAATTGCGGCCGGCAATGCGGCAGGTTATTCGGCTCCTTCAGAAACGCTTGCGGGAATTCCTTCCGGAGTAAACCAGACCATAATAGTAAACGGGTTTGACAGAGCTTCGGCAGGCAATACTTACAATTTTATTCGTATGCATGCGCCTGCAATAGTTAACAGCCCGATTAAGAATTTTGATTCCGCAACGAATGACGCTATAACAGACGGATTGTTTTTGCTAAACGATTATACTATTGCCGATTATATTTTGGGCGACGAAAGTACCGCTGATGAAACATTTAGCTCCGCCGAGCAAATAAAAATTAAAAATTTTTTAGATAATGGGAAATGTCTTTTTGTTTCAGGGAGCGAAATAGCCTGGGATCTCGATAGTCAGGGCTCCGCTTCTGATAAAGCTTTTATCTGGAACTATCTTAAAACCAAGTACGTTGCGGACGCTCCTTTAGGCGTTTCGGATAAGTATTATTCAGCTGAAGGAATAACTAATAATTCTCCTTTTAACGGAATTCCTAACATAACATTTGATAATGGAACTCATGGTGCATTTGACGTTAAATGGCCTGACGCTATAAAAGGGACGGCGGGCGGAACCGGATTTCTAAAATACTCCGGCGTGGATACAAGCAATGGATATGCGGGAGTATTTTATAATGGTAAATTTAATAGCAGCCTGGCTGGTAAAGTCGTTTTGATCAGCTTTCCGTTTGAAACAATTTATCCGGAAAAATCGCGTAATGATTTGATGAACAGAATATCAGATTTTTTTGGCTATACTGCGAATTCGCAAAACGATAAACCCATTAGATTCGATTATCAGTTATATCAGAATTACCCCAATCCATTTAATCCCGCTACAAAAATCCGATTTCAAATTGCCGCCTTAAATAAAGTATCGTTAAAAGTATATGACGTTCTTGGCAGGGAAGTAGCGGTATTAGTTGATGCAGAAAAACCGGCAGGCAATTACGAAGTTAATTTTCCTGCGAATAACCGGAGTATTTCAAGCGGCGTGTATTTTTACCGTTTGGTTGCCGGCAGTTTTGTATCGGCTAAAGAAATGGTTTTTGTTAAGTAAGTCTTACTTATTACTGCATTTTAATAAATTGGGCGGTTCCTTTTATTTCCTTCTTCCTTTTTAATGCTGCTTTACAAAATAAACTAAATGTTTCTTCAAATATGCATTTCCGTTATTTTTATTCAACAGTAAATGAATTAAATTATGGGATAATCAGCCGTATTCAAATTTTATTATGGGTAAATTAAAAATATGTTTATTTTGTTCGATAATAACGCAAAAGATATTCTGCATATATAGTATGAAGCGGATAACTTAGCATTAAGACAAAAACGGGAAAAATAAGGCTATGGAAGAATAATATTTCTCTATGCCGAAGTTAAGTAAAGAATTTAATTTATGAATAAACAAAAAACAAAACTGAAAATTAATTTCAGAAAAAAAACGAATTTGAACCTATATAAAACAATTTATACGCCCTGTTCAATTTATAAAATATTAAATAATATTTTGATTTTGGAGCGGATAAAATGAAAAGATTTTTGTGGCTTATAATTTTATTATTTTCTTATACAGTAGTTTCTTATGGTCAGGCTAGTCCGCCGCCTGTGCCTACGTTAATCAGCCCGGCACATGGGGCTACCGGCGTATCAGTTACTCCAACGCTTGTTTGGTCTTCATCAAAAGGCGCAGTTACATATACTGTGCAGATGTCTACCGCATTAACATTTTCTCCATTAACGCTTAATACGTCAGGAATAACGGATACAAGCTATAAGGTTACGGGATTAGGATATGGAACGCAATACTACTGGCGGGTTTTAGCGTTTAACAGCGATGGCGTTAGTTCTGTAAGCGGTTCTAAAAGTTTTCAGACGTTGATAGGCCCTCCGCCTGTTCCGCAGCTTGTAAGCCCTGCAACCGATTCCATTGAAGCTCCCTTGAATTTAACTCTGAATTGGAACGCTTCGTTTGGCGCAACGTCGTACAGTTTACAGGTTTCTACAAATCCGGGTTTTACTACAACTCTTGTTAATCAGACTAATCTAACAGCTACTTCATATTCTTTAACAGGGTTATCGATAGGGACTATATATTATTGGCGAGTAAACGCGACTAGTCCAAATGGAACAAGCGTTTATTCAACTGCGAATAAATTTACAACTGTATTAATGATCCCGGCAGTTCCGGTTCTTTTAAGTCCTGCCGATAGCGCTTTGAATGTGTCTTTGAGTCCAACGTTTACATGGACTCCTTCAAGTACAGCGGCGTCGTATAATTTGCAGGTCTCAACAAAATTAGATTTTTCAACTATAGCTATAAGTAAAACAGGTTTAACGACGGCTGCATGCAGCCTGACGGGGTTAAGTACAAGCACGTTATATTATTGGCGGGTAAACGCCGTTAATACTTATGGCGCAAGCGCATATTCAAG
>WSSedL1CaDRAFT_10001636_pt1 | contig 12670 bp, 8 predicted proteins | sample WetSurSL1Cattail_FD_9464 | JGI IMG/M metagenome (IMG submission 9464)
AAAAATCATTTTTTTTGGTGTTTTCAAGGAACCAAAGTCCCTATTAAACTTACCAAGTTTTTTAGAATTTTCAGGGTTGTTTTACTGTTCAATTATCAAGGTTCGCCGCTTCCATGTTATAAAATGAAAACCAGATCTGTAATCCGTTTCTCTTATTTTCTTAACGCGTCAGCAAAAATAATGATACCACAGGCATAATTCTTTGTCAACAACTTTTTGGGTTAAATTTTTTAATTTTTTAAAATAATATATCAAAATTAAACAACGTCTTTTATAACATTACTTAATAATACAATTTTATCCTGAGGTTTTCCAAATCAATAACCCGTATTATATGCTTTTCGATAATTACTAATTTTATTACTTCTAATTATGTATTTATCCCTATTATAAAATACAAGAATATCTTGCCCTTTCTGCAATACTTAATTACCAAACGACTATTTTCCGTTTCTTTTTTAGCTATTGTTCCTATTAGAAAAATAAAAGGCACAAAACAAAAGTCACTTCACAGCAAATCATGCCGTAAAATGACTTTTTGATAGCTCATTATATATTTGATTATATCTACTCCTTCACTCCCTTCATTAGCGCTTCAACGATTTCAGGAAACTGCCATTCATCTTTAAATCGGTTTAATAGTCCTAATTTCTCTCCGCTTCCATAAAACGAATTGTTGTCCCAATAGATGCAGGGCACACCTATTTTATGTGCTTTGTTTACATAATATTCAGCCCAAGTGGTCCGCGCTTGCAAATTGTCCTTATCTAACGCTCCGAATTCTCCTAATATTACAGGGATTCCCTTGCTGATAAAACTGTCGTTTAATGTTGACATCAAATAATCAATATCCCTTGTATCTGCTTCATTCGAAACGCTCCAATCCGCCGTTCCTGATATATTAAGCGCAAAATTATATGGGGTATATGCATGAATTGATACTATTATTTTATTATCCTTTGGAATCTCAAATTTACTCCAGGTCCTCACACTGGAGGATGCAGCATACGGTGGTATCATTAAATGCCTTAATGGATTATTACTTCCGGAACTTCTTATGGTTTCAATAAAGGCTGCATTTAATTGGTTGATTACATCCCAACCTTCCTCATCTCCACCGGTCCATTCATCTGCCTTACCCTTATGGCGTGGTTCATTCATGCCTTCAAATATCAAATGTTCATCATAATTTTCAAAACGATCTGCGATCTGCTTCCATACTTTTTTTAATTCATCTATCGCTGCATCGGACGTATCATAATATGGGCTGTACCAATCCTCGTGATGCATATTAATTATTACAAACATATCATCAGCGTATGCATAATTCACAACCTCCTGAACCCTGTCAAGCCATACTTCATCTATTATATAGTCAGGTGCCTTTCCAAGATGCGGTTGCCAGGTTATCGGTATTCTTATGGTATTAAAACCAGCTTCTTTCACTAAATCTATCATGTTTTTTGTCGTTTTTGGATTTCCCCAGGACATTTCAGTAAAAACACCTTCTCCGCCTGTTGCGTCAAGTGTGTTGCCCAAATTCCAACCAATCATTATTTCCTTAACCAGATCCATTGAATTGATGTCTCGCATTTTCATTGGTCCAGCGGCTACTTTTTCTTCAATTGCCTTAATGTCCTTTTCATCGTCTGTCAACATAGGTGTGGTTGTTAATTCTACCCCAGTCGGCACAGCAGTTGGTGGCATAGAAGTTGGCCCCTCCGTGATCGATACCGGTGCTTTTGATACTGATATAACATTATTAACTGATTCTGAGTCCCTGCCACAGGCGCTTAACATCACTATGAATACCGCGACCAGACCAATTACTGTTGCCTTTTTCACTTTAATCATACCTAATCTCCCTCATTAGCCTATTTGATTGCCCTTTATACATACAAGTAATTAACCCGAACATAAAACAAAAACCTACTACGGAATATCACCATATATTAACATTGTAATTATATCATAGTAAACCGTTTGTTTCTTTGTGTAATATTAATAATATTTCTGGAAATATTTATATATTATGTATTATATTTGCGGTACCACTTCATAAATGTTCATCATAAACCACCCATAAAACCAATGATAATCATATGTAAATTGATTCTATAAAAAACATTACTTTCTCCTAGGTGGTGTCTCACATGTAACAAAAAAGCAAAAGGACGAAACCTTAATGGTTACGTCCTTTTGCTTTTTATAAAGTAGCGGAGAAAGAGGGATTTGAACCCTCGCGCCAGTCACCCGACCTACACCCTTAGCAGGGGCGCCTCTTCAGCCTCTTGAGTATTTCTCCAGATTCTAAACTCATAAAATAATATTTAATTGTTGGGATTAATCCCCGCCAACCATGCATTCTCACAGAGGCAAAACCTAGTATAACAAAAGGGCTTTCTTTTGTCAACTGCTTTGCATTACAATTTCGTACAAATTATCGCCTCTTGAATCTATTACAACAATGACCGGAAAATCTTCTACATACAGCTCCCTGATTGCTTCCGTACCTAGATCATCGTATGCTATTATCTTGCATGCTTTGATTCTTTTGGAAAGCAAGGCTCCCGCACCACCGACCGCAGCAAAATATACTGCATTATTCTTAACCATGGAATCTATCACATCCTTGCTCCTTTTTCCTTTTCCAATCATGCCCTTCAGTCCGTTATCCAAAAGTAACGGGGTGTATTTATCCATTCGACTGCTTGTAGTTGGACCTGCGGAACCAATTACTTGCCCTTCTCTCTCCGGAGTGGGGCCAAGATAATATACAATATTATCCTTTAGATCAAAGGGTGTTTTGTTCCCCTCGTTCATGGTTTCATACATTCTTTTATGCGCAGCATCTCTGGCTGTATATATCGTTCCTGTGATATATACATAGTCTCCTGCCTTTAAACCCTCCACCTTCTCTGCTGTAAGTGGAGTTGTGATATATTGATCCATCCGACTTCCTCTTTCATAAAAACTTATCATTTATCATCTAGTATAACAACCTACCCTTTGAATTAGTTTATGCCAAGTGTGCTCTTTACACTTTAGTTTCGCAGGCACAAACTTTTAAATGTAAATTATGCTTTTTAATAATTTACATTACCCTGCTGACATGTCTGTTTACATGACAACAAATATTTATCGCAACCGGCAATCCGGCAATATGTGTTGGATAGGTCTCAATATTTACGCCAAGAGCGGTAATCTTTCCACCCAATCCTCCCGGACCGATACCCAGTTGATTGATTTCCTCCATTAGCTCTTCTTCAAGCCTTCTTATATGCTCCAGCTCAGAGGGCTTGTTCATACTGCGAGTTAATGCTTTTTTTGCAAGAAAGGCACACTTCTCAAAACTTCCTCCAATACCAACGCCTACTACGATTGGTGGACAGGCATTCGGTCCGGCTAATTTAACTGTTTCCAGTACGGCCTGCTTCACCCCCTCCGAACCATCGGAAGGCTTTAGCATATAGACTCGACTCATATTCTCGCTTCCAAAACCCTTCGGTGCAACCGTAATCTCCAGTTGGTCTCCTGGAACAATTTCATAATGGATGATACCGGGCGTATTATCTCCCGAATTATTGCGAATCAGTGGATCTGATACTACGGATTTTCTTAAATATCCCTCCCTGTAGCCTTGACGAATACCCTCGTTGATTGCCTCCTCAAGATTTGTTCCTTCAATATGAATCTCCTGGCCAAGTTTAATAAAAACAATAGCCATGCCGGTGTCTTGACAAATCGGAATGGAATCCGCTTTTGCTATATCAAGATTTTCTCCCAACTGTCCAAGGATTTGTCTACCGAGTAACGTGGTCTCTATGTTATAGGCACCCCTAACTCGTTCTTCAACATCAGAAGCCAACGTATAGTTGGCTTCAATGCACATATCTTTTATATTCTTAATAATTTCGTTAGTGTGTATATTCCTCACAATTACCTCCAAGATGTTATTCCATATCTTCCATCTTCCGGATTATATCTTGTTTCTTTTTTCCTTACTATTCCGTAAACCGAAAATCCATGGGTTTCGAGAAAATTCAAAGCCAAAATATGTACTTTTCAACATATTTTGTGTGCCTCGGTTCGAAAGAACCACAGTGACTGAATAGTCACCTTATTGCCTATATCTCCCTGTCTTCGGGAATATCTTCTTCCTGAATATCTTCTTCTTGATTATCCGCATACTCAATCACAGGTGATTCGTCCTTAACTTCCTCGTATTCACTATAATCTTCTTCCGGATAATCAGATGGATCTATGATAGCGTCCTCTTCAATCAGTTGCTTCTCCAGATTCTTTATTAATTCTTCATCTGAGGTCTGATTATTACTTTCCCTTACCTTTGCAATACTTGCAACTGTAATATCAGTATCCACGGCTATTGCCATCAACTTCACCCCTGAGGTGATACGTCCTAGTACGGATATATCGCTTACCATAAGACGAATGATGATGCCTCCTGTTGTGATAATCATTACCTCATTCTCTTCATTCATTGCCTTGACACCAACAACATCTCCGGTTTTCTCGGTTATCTTGTAGCATTTAACACCTTTACCGCCACGACGTTGTACCGTGAATTCCTCCATCTCGGTTCGCTTACCCATACCGTTTTCCGATACAAATAATAAAAACTCACCCTGGGTATTTAGCTGCATGCCTACTATCTGATCATCGCCGGTCAGAGTCATTCCGATAACTCCCATGGATGTTCTTCCGGTGGGTCTCACATCGCGCTCGTTGAAACGAATACACATACCATTTCTGGTAACCAGGAAAATATCCTTAAGATGGTTGGTTGATTTTACTTCTATCAGCTCGTCATCCTCACGCAGACTGATCGCCTGAAGACCTGATTTTCTTATATTAGCATAATCTCTGATCGGGGTCTTCTTAACAATACCATTCTGTGTTGCCATAAACAAAAACCGGTCATTCTTATATTCTTTCAAAGGAATAATAGATGTAATTCTCTCCTCCGGTAACAGCTGAAGCAGATTAACTATTGCCGTTCCTCTGGCGGTTCGTCCGGATTCCGGAATCTCATAAGCCTTGAGTCGGTATACTCTTCCTTTATTTGTAAAGAACATAATAAAGTGATGGTTCGTTGTCATCAGAAGATCTTCGATAAAGTCCTCTTCGATCGTCTGCATTCCCTTAATCCCTTTTCCGCCACGGTGCTGACTCTTGAAGTTATCCATCGTCATTCTCTTGATATAACCGAGTCTTGTCATCGCGATAACGGTGCTTTCATTCGGAATTAAGTCTTCCATCGAAATATCAAACTCATCAAAACCAATTGAGGTTTTTCTGTCATCTCCATATTTATCACGAATAACTGTAAGCTCCTCCTTGATTACCCCAAGAAGTTTCTTTTCATCTGCCAAAATTGCTTGATATTCAGCAATTCTAGCCATTAGCTCTGCAAATTCGTTCTCCAGTTTTTCTCTTTCCAAACCGGTTAACGCACGAAGTCTCATATCTATGATTGCCTGTGCCTGTACATCGGAAAAAGCAAAACGTTCGATTAAACGCTCCTTAGCCATATTACCATTTTGGGAGGCTCTGATAATTTTTATTACTTCATCTATATGATCAAGTGCAAGGAGTAACCCTTGTAAGATATGAGCTCTTTCCTCGGCTTTATTTAAGTCGTATTTGGTCCGTCTTGTGACAACTTCCTTCTGATGTTGTAGATAAAAATCAAGCATCTGATACAAGTTTAACACCCGCGGCTCATTATTCACCAGTGCCAGCATAATAACACCAAACGTATCCTGTAATTGGGTATGCTTATATAGCTGATTTAACAAGACATTAGCATTAACATCCCTACGTAGCTCAACGACTATTCTCATACCGGTACGATCTGATTCATCACGCAACTCTGTGATTCCATCCATTTTCTTTTCCTTAACCAATTCAGCAATTTTCTCAATCAATCTTGCCTTATTAACCATGTAGGGTAGCTCGGTTACAACAATTCGGTTCTTGCCATTAGCCATGGGCTCAATATCCGTAACTGCACGAACCCTTATCTTTCCACGTCCTGTACGGTATGCCTCTTGAATACCTACTATTCCAAGAATCTCAGCACCGGTCGGAAAATCAGGTCCCTTGACTATTTCAAGCAGTTCTTCTATATCGGTCTCACGTTCTTCTTCGATGTGATTATCGATAATTTTCAATACTCCATTAATAATCTCTCTTAAATTATGAGGCGGAATGTTAGTTGCCATACCTACTGCAATACCCGCAGTACCATTCACTAAAAGATTCGGATATCTAGCCGGAAGTACAAGCGGTTCTTTCTCTGTTTCATCAAAGTTTGGAGAAAAATCTACGGTATCTTTATTAATGTCGGAAAGCATTTCCATGGATATCTTACTAAGGCGGGCTTCGGTATAACGCATTGCAGCCGCACTGTCACCGTCGACCGATCCGAAGTTTCCATGTCCGTCAATTAACGGATATCTGGTAGAGAAATCCTGCGCCAACTTAACAAGGGCGTCATATATAGAACTATCACCGTGTGGATGATATTTACCCATGGTATCGCCGACAATACGCGCACATTTACGATGTGGCTTATCAGGACCGTTATTTAATTCTATCATTGCATATAAAATTCTTCTTTGTACCGGTTTCAAACCGTCCCTTACATCGGGCAGGGCACGTGCGGCGATAACAGACATGGCATACTCTATATATGATTTCTCCATGGTCTTTCTTAAATCGACGTCACTAACCTTGTCAAAGATATTCTCATCCATTGCTTTTCCTCCGTTCGAACTATTCCTAAAATTACCGGATTTCTGTAATCTCAGATGACCGTACTTTATTCCTGGTTTCTTCGGTACTCAGGATTTCTTCTAGATATCTAAATACTTAACATATTTCGCATTTGTCTCTATAAATTCTTTTCTTGGCTCCACCTTATCACCCATAAGGGTTGTAAAGGTAACATCAATTTCGGAAGATTGCTCCGGATCCATAGTTACGCGCAGTAATATTCTTCTTTCCGGATCCATAGTGGTTTCCCATAGCTGCTCTGCATCCATCTCACCAAGACCTTTATAACGTTGAATCTTGTTGTTGCCGTCACGACCTATTTCAGTTAACACCAGATTAAGTTCCTCATCACTGTACACGTAACGAATATATTTATTCTTTTCCACTTTAAACAGTGGGGGTTGAGCCAGATAGACATGGCCCTGCTTAATCAGCTCCGGCATAAAACGATAGAAGAAGGTTAGTAGCAATGTACTGATATGTGCTCCGTCAACATCCGCATCCGTCATGATAATAATCTTATGATAACGAAGCCTCGACACGTCAAAGTCATCTGATATTCCTGTTCCAAAGGCCGTAATCATTGCCTTAATCTCGTTATTCACAAGAATTTTATCAAGTCTTGATTTTTCAACGTTAAGAATCTTTCCCCTAAGCGGAAGGATTGCTTGAGTTGCCCTGGAACGGGCTGTCTTTGCGGATCCCCCTGCGGAATCACCTTCGACAATATATATCTCACATTTTGAGGGATCCTTCTCGGAACAATCTGCTAATTTACCGGGTAAGCTCATTCCCTCCAGTGCAGTTTTTCTTCTGGTCAAATCTCTGGCTTTTCTTGCTGCATCTCTTGCTCGTTGAGCAAGAACAGATTTTTCACAAATCATTCTGGCAACCTGAGGATTTAGCTCAAGAAAATACGTAAGTTGTTCACTTACTACACTGTCAACCGCTCCTCTTGCCTCGCTATTACCAAGCTTTTGTTTTGTCTGTCCTTCAAACTGAGGATCAGGTATCTTAATGCTTATAATTGCAGTTAAACCTTCTCTGATATCTTCTCCGCTTAAATTAACATCGCTGTCTTTTAAATATTTCATGGATCTGGCATAATCATTAAACGTCTTTGTTATGGCATTCTTAAATCCGGCAAGATGAGTACCACCTTCCGGCGTTGTAATATTATTAACAAAGCTGTAAACTCCTTCTGAATAGGTCCCGTTGTGCTGAAGTGCAACCTCAACATACACTTCATCCCTCTGGCCCTCGCAGTAAATTATATCAGGATATAGTGGATCCTTATGATGATTTAAGTATTCAACATATTCCTTTATACCCCCCGCGTAATGAAATACTTTTTCTAACACCTCTTCTCCACGTTTATCTCTAAGTATAATTTTAATGTTTTTTGTAAGAAACGCCATCTCCCGAAGCCTTTGCTTTAAGACATCGTAGTCATAAACAGTTTCTTCAAATATTTCCTTGTCAGGTAAAAAGGTGACCGTTGTTCCCCTGAAGGTGCTCTCTCCGATTTCTTCGAGCTTATTAACAGGCTTACCTCTTTCGAACTTTTGAAAATACTTCTTACCCTCAATACATATTTCTACTGTCAGCCATTCTGATAAGGCGTTTACAACAGAGGCTCCTACTCCGTGAAGACCTCCTGACACCTTATATCCTCCACCACCAAATTTACCGCCGGCATGAAGTATCGTAAACACTACTTCAACCGAAGATATTCCCTTTTTTTTGTTAATACCTATCGGAATCCCTCGACCGTTATCAATAACGGTAATTGAATTATCTTCGTTAATTGTTACATCAATTATATCGCAATAGCCTGCAAGCGCCTCATCAACCGCGTTATCCACAATCTCATATACCAAATGATGAAGTCCCTTGGCAGAGGTGGAACCAATATACATACCCGGCCGTTTTCTTACTGCTTCCAAGCCTTCTAATATTTGAATTTGTTCAGCACCGTATTCACTACCCATTATCTCTATCCTCCTGCTCTGCGGAGGATTTACCCCCCTGATCTGTGGAGGATTTAACCTCCTGCTCTATAGAGGATTTCTCCTCCTGTTCTTTGGCGAATTTCTCCTCCGTATATCTATCTGACTCATTTTCACTTTCTATCGTTCCATTTACTATATGAAAAATATTATCATAATCAAACCTACAACCTACAAACTCCTCTAATCCCGTACATGTAATGATTGTCTGAATATCTCCTATATTGTTTAATAGCTGGGTTTGTCTGTGTCTGTCCAGTTCTGATAATACATCATCCAGCAAAAGTATTGGTTTTTCTTTGATTAAGGACTTCACTAATTCAATCTCTGCAAGCTTACAAGATAACGCTGCAGTACGCTGCTGCCCCTGCGACCCGTACTTTCTGATATCAATTCCATTAATTAAAAAACTTAAGTCATCCCTGTGGGGACCTACATTCGTTATTTTTAAGCTCAGATCTCGTTCGAGCGCCTTTTTCAGCTTTATTTCAAAATCCGAGGTGGTTACATTCGGTTCATATTGCAGTATTAATTCTTCCTTATCACCGGTTAGTCTCTTATGTATATTATAAACCAATTGATTAAGCCGGAACACAAAATTATGTCGGGTCTCAATCAGCTTTTTTCCGTATTCCATTAGCTTTTCATCCCATATATAAAGTGTATCCAATAAATTCCTGTTAAAACCTATTTGTTTTAATAACTTGCCCCTCTGCTCCAGAACTCTATTATAGTTTGATAAATAATTGAGATATATTTTATCCAATTGACAAAGCTCCAAATCAAGGAATCTCCTTCTTTCGGCCGGACCATTCTTTATGATATATAAATCCTCCGGCGAAAAAAACACAAGGTTCAACATACCGAATAATTCACTTTGCCTTTTAATCGGTATTCCATCGATAGCAACACCCTTTGCCTTATTCATCTTCAAATGAAGGTCAATACGATGCATTATATTGTTTTTTTCTAATATGATTCTGACATGGGATTCCTCTTTATCAAACATTACTATTTCTTTATCTTTGCTTCCACGATGTGATTTGGTCGTACCACACAGATAAATTGCTTCTAAAATATTTGTCTTTCCCTGGGCATTTTCGCCATATAAAATATTGGTACCGTTTGAAAATGATATGTTAAGATTATCATAGTTCCTATAATTCTTTAGCTCCAAGGACTTTACAATCATATCCGCACCAGCATTTCCTTCTTCCCATTCCTACTTAACAACTTGAATCTGTTCTCCATTATAATCTACTATAGATCCGTCATAAAGCTTTTTTCCTCTTTGAAGTTCAACTACTCCATTTACTTTTACTTTACCATCTTTTATGTCCATCTTGGCATCTACTCCTGTATCAACCAAACCTGCTGCTTTGAGTGCTTGTCCAAGCTTAATATAATCTTCCCTTAATATGATTTGATGCATTACTTCGTTTCCTTTCTTGAAATCAAGCGCTCGAAGGCTTTTACAGAGCATTATGATACAACATTAATATTAACCGGCAAAATTAAATAAATATAAGACTGTTCCTTATCTCTTATAAAGCACGGCGCTTTTGCATTGATTAAATATATATCTACATTTTCGTCATCTATAACTCTTAATGCATCAAGTAAAAATTTGGGGTTGAAGCCTATTACAATGTCTTTTCCCTCCAGAGTTATATCTATTTCTTCTTTCATTGATCCTATTGCTGTATTTATCTTTAATTCAAAATTATTGTTCTTAATATCAATGATGATAGGTTTCTTATCTGTCTCCCGTATTAAGAGGGAGGCTCTTTCTATACAGTTTTGAAGCTCCTTCTTATTGATGGTAACCTTAGTTTCATAATCACTGGAAAGCATTTGGTCTATTCTATAATATTCACCTTCGATTAATCTACTAAGAACTAGTGTATTATCAAATTCAAATAAAACATGCTTTTCGGTAAAGAAAATCTGAACTTGGGAAGATGCTTCTCCTGATAAAATTTTACTGATTTCATTCAGTGTTTTACCGGGAACAATTACTTTCCTATCCTCATAGGATTCCTTCATAAAAATTTTACGAATAGAAATTCTGTGTCCGTCAAGTGAAATGACCCGGAGTTCATTTTTACTAATCTCGAATAACTCTCCTGTCATTATTTTATTACTCTCATTATCTGAAATAGAAAATACTGTTTGTCTTATTATTTCTTTTAAAGTGAATTGTGATAAATTTACAACATTTTCTTTTTCTATTTTAGGCAATACAGGAAACTCTTCTCCTGATCTTCCGGAAATCGAAAAGTTTGCTTTTTCACATATAATCTCCGTTAAATAGTTAGAGTCCGTAGTAATGCTTACTTCATTCTCGGGAAGTCTGCGAACTATTTCTGATAAAACCTTTGCATTAAGTGCAACTGTACCCTTTTCAATTATGGTTCCTTTTATAATGGTTTCAATCCCTAGTTCCATATCATTCGCTATTAATTTTATGCTTTGATCTGTAACATCTATAATCAGACATTCCAAAATAGGCATCGTTGATTTTACAGGAACAGCTTTCAAAACAATATTAACACCATTTAAAAGATCCGCTTTCTGACATTGGATTTTCATCTGTGTATAAACTCCCTTCACGTAAAATATATAAATATATTAAATATTCTTAGTAACAGTAGTAATATAGGGCGTGTAATTGTTGATATCCCTGTTCCTTCATTAAAAATAAAGGCTTCCGGGGATTGATAACAGGGCTGATAAACCTGTCCAAATGGTGGAAAAGAAAACGATAAAAAATATACATATATTGTAAATTACTTTTATAAACAGTGTATCAACACATTATCAACGATACATCAACGAAAATTTATTCAGGATAAAACAATTAATAAATTACAAGTGAAAGTATATTATGTTTTACTCAGGATTAATTTTCTTAATTAAAACATCGATTGTGTTATGTACTGAGGCATCAGCTTGCATGTCCCCTATCACTTTTTCACAACCGTGAAGAACTGTTGAATGATCCCTATTACCTAAGATTTTTCCAATTTCCGTAACAGATAAATCAGTTAATCGACGGCATAGATACATGACCATCTGTCTTGGGTACGAAATGTTACGACTTTTATCTTTTGAATAGATTTCAGCTGTAGTAAGATTATGGTGTTCTGCAACAACTTCTACAATAAATTCCGCTGTAATTATTTTTTTTTCATTTGGTGAAATAATATCTTTAAGGGCTTCTTCCGCAAGATCAAGATTTAGATTTCTTTTCTTGAGTCTTGAAAAGGCTACAATTTTTGTTAAAGCCCCTTCAAGTTCTCGGATATTTGATTTGATGTTTGTTGCTATATATGCCATTACATCTTCATCAATTTGCAAGCCGTCAATCTCTTCTCTTTTTCTTAAAATAGCCATTCTGGTTTCATAATCAGGAGATTGAATATCTGCCAGTAAACCATGTTCAAAGCGCGAACGTAGCCTGTCCTCTAATGTAATCATTTCTCTGGGGGGACGATCGCTGGAAATAATAATTTGTCTTTTTGATTCATGAAGTGTATTAAAGGTATGGAAAAATTCTTCCTGAGTTCTTTCTTTTCCTATTATAAATTGAATATCATCAATTAATAAAATATCAATGGAGCGGTATTTCTCACGAAATTGATTTGTAGTGTTTTTTTGAATGGCATCAATTAATTCATTTGTAAACTTTTCGCTGGTAACATAAAGAACCTTTGTATCAGGGTTTTGATTTAGGACAAAATGCGCAATCGAATGCATTAAATGGGTTTTACCAAGTCCAACCCCACCATAAATAAAAAGAGGATTATAAATCTCCCCCGGATTTTCTGCTACAGCAAGTGCAGCTGCTCTGGCAAATTCAT
>WSSedL1CaDRAFT_10001637_pt1 | contig 12651 bp, 8 predicted proteins | sample WetSurSL1Cattail_FD_9464 | JGI IMG/M metagenome (IMG submission 9464)
TAGATAGGAATTTCGTACCCTGCATGCACATAACCGTCAACTCTCACCCCTAATCCGTGTGGCTCAGAAATATGGCGGACCAAACCCGGTGATGGCATGAAATTTTGATTGGGATCTTCAGCAGATATTCGGCATTCTATTGCATGTCCCTGCTGACGAATATCTTCCTGTTTGTGATATAGCGGTTCACCGTTAGCAACCCTTATTTGTTCTTTAACAAGATCGATGCCGACCACCCGTTCCGTAATGGGATGTTCTACCTGTAAACGTGTGTTCATCTCTAAAAAATAAAAATGTAAATCATCGTCCACAAGAAATTCAATGGTTCCTGCCCCTTCATAATTGACCGATTTGGCAGCAGCAACGGCAGCTTTGCCCATAATTTCACGGAGCTCCGGGGTCATAATAGGAGAGGGGCTTTCTTCTATCACTTTTTGGTGACGTCGTTGAATGGAGCATTCCCGTTCGCAAAGATGTATAATATTACCAAATTTATCACCAAGCACTTGAAATTCAATATGGTGCGATCCTTTAAAGTATTTTTCGATATATACTGAGTCATCACCAAATGCGACCATTGCTTCGGATTTGGCTGCACGTATGGCATTCATCAATTCAGATTCTTTTTCAACAAGTCGCATGCCCTTTCCGCCGCCACCTGCTGAAGCTTTAATAATTACAGGCAAACCTATTTCATCAACGATTTTTTTTGCTTGTGTCTCGTTCACAATCTTTTTATTTGTACCTGGAACAACTGGTACACCTGCATTAATCATCGTTTGCCTTGCCGTAATCTTATCACCCATTGAAGCAATAGCGTTTGGAGATGGACCAATAAATATAATACCTTCCCTTCCGCAAAGTTTTGCAAACTCTACATTTTCAGATAAAAATCCGTATCCCGGATGAATGGCATCAGCGCCGGACTTTTTAGCTGTAGCAATCACAACTTCCATTTTTAGATAACTCTCAGAAGATGGAGCGGGTCCAATTAAATAAGCCTCATCGGCATATCGAACATGCATGGAGGATCGGTCTGCTTCAGAGTAAACAGCTACTGTGCGGATTCCCATTTCGCGACACGATCGCATTATACGGAGGGCTATCTCACCCCTGTTAGCAATAAGAATTTTTCTGATCATTTGTTTCTTTTATACTTTATAATATGGTAGGTTATAAGCATGTCATTGAATAATGTAGCGATATATTTTGTTTGTTGCTGGATTTCTGATATTTAGATTTCATGTTTTATTTTGTTGATTTTCATTGCCTTGCTTTGGTGATGCATATCATCTGTTTAAAAAAGGTAATGTGATTAATTAATCGTAATTTTAATTACACAACTCATTCATTAACAAAATCCCCTCCTTTTAGTTGAAAGTAGTTTAACAAAAAGTGTATTTTTTTTCCACACTTTCTGTTAAATATTTGATATTTAAATATATGTGTTTTGGAATATAACAAATAATGAAAATTTATGAAAAGGACAGCGCTTATTTCGATCACTGTAACGATGATGTTTTCGGTGGTTTTGACTCATTGTAAGAAGGATAAGGAACCAGAGAAAGGAAATGTTTTAAGCAAAGAAATTACGAATATTGTTTCTGATTCTACATTACAAAAAATCAGCAATTTAGGCATGGTAATAAACAAGGGTACAACACCTCCCGGATTTGTTAATATGTATAAAGCTTCACCTTTTACACTTAAATGCACCAATATTAACGGGGATTATAACCTGGGGACGATTTTTTCCGATTATAAATTCAGATTGTATGACCAGGATAATATCAATTTAACCATTAAGCTTGATTATGTAAACGGGAATGAAAGCGGATCAGGCCTTGGAGGTTTTATTTCCGGAAATGGAAGTGATTTCTCAATTTTCATCAAGGTTCATGGGGTTAGTTTCAATACCTCGGCGGATATGCTACAAATCTTATCGGGCACTGTTACTCCTGAGGGCATTAGTAATTTTTACTTTGCCAACTATATGCTTGATGATTTTGGAGACCCAAAGGGAATATGGATGGAAGTAGGTGAGGGGCGCGTATTTTTCGATGCTGACAAACTTACACCAATAGTTAGTAGTTTTCAGGTGGAAACGAAAGCTAAAAACCTCATTTCAGTTTCCGGAACATCGAAAAAATAGATACGAGAACAAGGCAATGTTAATTGCAGAATTGGTTTGTTTGATTAATAAAAACCTGAAATACAGATATTTATAAAAATATAGGTTTCCGGTTTGAATTTGAACCTGGTACGGGTGATATATAGGAATTTATTTCACCCGTCCCGGGTTCCATCTTGCTTTTTTGATAATTTCTTTCTATAAATATATCAACCCTTTCGGTTTTGTTCGTAATTATCTGGTAACTAATTACAAATAACACATTTACTATTTTTTGAGACTAATATCATCTAATTACCAAAAGCAAATAAATTTGTGAACGTAAGAAGTTAAAGGAAGCCAGAGTATTAAGGAGTCCGCATTATCATTGTAATAAGGTTTTATGAACACTTTATGATGAGTTTCCCTAATAAAATAAAAAGAAATATTATATTTCGGAGAACTATAAACAAACCTTTGACTTGTGAAAAACTTACGCTTTTTGTTGTGGATATTCCTGCTTTGTCCTTTTACCTTTGTGTCTTCTCAAAACCCTTATTATGATGCAGTTTTCCTAAAAGAACATACTTTTTTGCGCAATGATACTGTTTTTATAAAGTTGGATGCAATGAAAAGAATTGCAGATCACCTTTTTAATTATTTGCCTGAATTAGAAACCGGTAAACATAAAAACAAAGAAATACCTGATACTACTATAGCCCGATTGTTAAGAAACGGGTTTAGTTCAAATCCTTTTTTTTCTGTTGCCAGATTTGTGCCACCAATAAAAGGCAAAACACCACAAGTTGAAAAAATAGCTGTTAATGCTCTAAGGTCAATAAGCTCCAATGTTAGCGGACTTAATGTTACCACGCTTGCTGATGGGTTCGCAAAATTTCTTGTGGACAGGGTAAAAGAAGAATTATCCATGGCATTTTTTGATCATTTCAAACGGGATTTGAAAAAGAATCCGGACCTGCAGGCATTATTTCCTTATACTTACGATGTTTTACAGACACTAGGCGACGAAATCTATAATTTTACCGCTTATTTCGATATGTTACGCGAAGCTTATTTAAAGGATTTTCAATTAATTATTCCCAACCTGCGTACTTTAATTCAAAATCCGCGTTATAAAAATTATTTTAATCAAAACCCCGATCTTAATTCCATCGTGCTGTTAGCATTTCAAATTGTCGATGATTATCAAACAGAAGTTCATCCGGGGGATATGATTGCACACCTTGCTGTTATGGACACAAGCATTCTTAATTTGATTGATCCAAACCTAAAACCATCCTTCCAGGTTTTGGATTTATTTGTACAATCTATTCGTTCGAAAATAACAGATCAGTATACGGTTCCTTCTGACACTGTCAAGAAAAATCTGCTTAATGATTCTACCGCCATGAAAATTTATCTGGGCCTGATTTATCAACAATCGAAGAATAAGGAGATTAAGTTTAATTATGCCAATACTACTTTCGACTTTTCAAATATTGTTGACAGCCTTTGCACAACCGCTGAAAAACGAAGGCGGATATTGAAAAAATACAAGCATTTGTTTGAGGAAATATTGGACAAGGCGGAGAATGTACAACAAACATTAGCGCTTAGTGAAAAAGAAGAATCTACTGAAAGTAAGGGTAATTACAAAGGACATTTTGGTTTTTACCATGCCAGTATTGATTTGTTGGAATGCATTAGTTTTATCCCGGATTCAATAAGGCAGGATACACTGCACCAATTTGTTTGGGGGCGCAATAAGAATACCTGTTTTTATGTGGTGAATAAACTTGGTGAAATATACCTGGATATTAATGAATTGAAGTATGCAAGCGCTATTCTAAATGTGGCAGTAGTTTATGATACAATCTTTTCCAAACGCGGTAAAAGTAAAAATGTATTTAACACAGGCTCTTTGATTATCAGGTATGGCAATTTTGCAGCCATTATTTCCAAAGCCGAAACATCCGATCAGGTTAGGCGTGCTTTGGAAACTATAGCATTACCGGCAGGTTCATCAAGACTAAAACGCGGAAGTGCTATCAATATTGCATTGAATGCATATGTTAGTGGATATTACGGTGAAGAAAAATTCACTTTCCTGAAAGACAATGAGCGAAGGGTTCAATGGCGGACTACCGCAGGATTATCCGCACCTGTTGGCATTGGGCTAAGTAAGGGTAGCGATTTTCCTTTTGGAAAAAAATGGAGAAGTTCCTATACTGTTTTTGCTTCAATAGTTGATTTAGGGGTATTTGCGAGCTTCAGGTTTAATGATACCATCAATGATATCAGGCCTAAAATTGCATTGGAGAATATTTTTTCTCCCGGATTATATTTCATTTATGGTGTTCCCAAATCTCCCATATCCATAGGCGGGGGTTTACAGTATGGTCCAACCCTTCGTAAAATAGAACCTTCCACCGCAACTATAGAACCAAGGCAATATCTTAAATGGTGCTTCTTTGTGGGTGTTGATATACCGTTTATGAATTTTTACAGCAAACCTAAAAGGTAGGACTTAACAATTTTCAAAACTTTTCCCAATGTACTATATCATTCATGGGCATTCGCTTTGTGTTGTGTCTGTCCGGATCGCTTGTATCGTTAGGATAGCCTAACGGAATAATTGCAATCGGCTCAATATTTTCGGGCAAACTAAGGTTTTGTTTTAATATTGCAGGATTGAAATTGCAAATCCAACAAGTTGCCAAACCCAGCTCTGTGGCTTGCAACGTCATATGATCAATGGCGATGCTCAAATCGATATCCAAAAAATCTTTTTGATCGCTTCGTTTCCACGATTTCAGATGATCCCCGCAGGCAATAATAACCATAGGGGCGGTTTTTAGCCACTCCCGGTGATATGCTTCGCCAACTTTCGCTAAATTTTCTGGTGTTTTAATTACGATGAAATGCCAAGGCTGAAAATTTACAGCTGAAGGTGCCACTCGGGCTGCCTCAAGTATCTTCAAAAGCTTATCTTCATCAACCTGAATTGGTTTATAATTTCTACAAGAGTACCTTTCTTTGGCTATATCTAAAAAGTTCATAAATATTAAATTAAAAACCAAAGATAATGAATGAAATTTAAGAGCAATATTTAGTTCCTGGTTTGTATGTCGGGTGCTTTGATGTGTGTTTTTCTTGTCTTTGTTCTTTTATCTAGGTTCTCTTATATGATCAAACTAAAACAATGTTATGACTTTTATCAACAGGAGATAATGATGGATATCACCAGAAATCAGGTAACTTTTGTTGTGGTATTCGTTAAATCATATAGAGTTTGACATTAAAACCAGTACTTATGGACGGATCGGAAAATTTAATTTTTATCGTGGATGATGATTTGGGCTATGGTAGGTATGTGCAAGCCCGATTGACAAAGAATCGGTTTACCAATGTGCATCTTTATGATGATGAAAAGGAATGCCTGAAAGACATGAAGCAATTACCAGCCTTCTTAATTGTTGACTATCATTTAAAAAAGATGAGTGGTTTGCAACTCATACAAAAAGCTAAATCCATTTGCCCCGATTTCTATTCTATCTTATTATCAGGAGAATATCATAACAATCCCACTTCAATGATGGACGAAAGATTTCTTCAATACATTGACAAATATATTATTAAAGGCATGGATGACATGGAAGAATTGATGGACACACTAAACGAAAACAGTTCGTGCTAGCTTCCGGTTTATAGAGAAATCAATGATGTGAAACAAAGGACTAATCGATAAACCGTTTCGAAATAGGATCGTAGGTATCTACTCTCCGGTCCCGGAGAAAAGGCCATACAGTTCGGTAATGTTCACTTTGGGTAAGGTCTAGTTCCTCCACATGAACCTCTTCTTTGTTTTGTGGAGCTTCATAAAGTATGGTGCCAAAAGGGTTAGCCACAAAAGAACTACCCCAAAAAATGGTATCAGACTCTCGTCCAACCCTGTTTACGGCAACCACATGAACTCCGTTGGCTATTGCATGACTTCGTTGAATAGTTTGCCAGGCTTGAAATTGCTCAGTTTTAATTTCAATAGTATCATCAGGTTCCCAGCCAATTGCTGTGGGGTAGAATAATATTTCAGCGCCCATCAGGCTTGTGATGCGGGCAGCTTCGGGGTACCATTGATCCCAGCATATGAGTACACCAATTTTGGCGAACTTTGTATCAAAAACCATATAACCGGTATCACCGGGTGTAAAGTAAAATTTCTCGTAAAATCCGGGATCATCAGGAATATGACTTTTTCGGTATTTACCCAGATAGGACCCATCGGCATCTATTACTGCAGTGGTGTTGTGGTAGATTCCTTTGGTGCGTTTTTCAAATAATGATGCAATAATGACCGCACCTGTTTCTTTGGCAACCTGTTGGATAATTTCCGTAGTTTCTCCAGGTATAGCCTCTGCTAATAAAAAATTCTTATGATCCTCTTTATCACAGAAGTAAAGTGATGCGAATAGTTCTTGTAAACAAACAATTTGAGCCCCGTCGCTAACTGCAATTTTAATTTTTTCAACTGTTTTCAGGATATTGGCTGCCTTATCATTTACACAGGACAATTGTATCAAACCAACCTTAACTTTATGATCAATAGACATGATTTCGCTTTTAAGATTGTAAAGGTACAATAAAAGTCTTAAGTAGCTAGTCGTAAGTCGAAAGTATGTTTACAAACTTGTGCCATGCATGAATCCGTCATTTTAGTTATCGTGAGCTGCTGTTCAGATCACACCGTATTATGCTATTGACGATACTGTTAATAATACTGCCAAAACTCAGTTGAAATGGAAAATTTTTCATTTTTGGGAAGAGATGTTAATAAAAAATGCCTCATCTTCAATAACTGCATATTTTTTTATTCTTATTTTGTCATAAAAAAAATATGCAAAACACATTGAGCCCTGAGAAATATATCCGCACAAAAGCCCGTCAGTTGCCTATTGATAAATGTTATATTAATGAAGGCTGGGATGAATGTGGGGAATGTACAATAATTGTATGCCGCAAACATTCTAATAATAACCTGACATTTGGGATTTACCTGGTGGATATTTTTTGCCTTGGGTTAAAAGATTCCCTGTATCACTTTAACATTTCGGCTGTAGAATTTGATGATCTGATGAACACCTTATCGGAACAGGGAGACTTTTTGGAAATAGAATATCCCCTGGCACATAATATTATTTATGGTGCAATAGAATTTGCAAGCGATTACGAATTTAATCCACATAAAAGTTTCCAGCTTACCCAACATATCCTTGAAGAAGATACTGACGATATTGAATTAATTGAAATACCTTTTGGCATAGATGATCAACCAGCTGTAGTAACGACTGATGATGACCCGCAAACCCATATTATTAAAAAGTTGACAAAAACCGCTGGAGAAGGTAATTTTCTTATTTTGAATGCTGACCTATCAGTGATAGATGAAGATTGCGAAATAGATGAATATTCGGAAGAATTACTTGGCGATTATTCGGATTATAGTATTGACGAACTTATAAATGGGCTGCAAACACATAAGGATAACCTTACAAAAACCTTGGGCTTAATATGTGAGCTCTACATAAGGATGGAAGGAGAAGAAAAATTTGATGAATTGAGCCTTAAAATATTCGCTCTCTTCAAAAATCTAGAAATAACCGGCGATTATGAGAAAGAAGGTTTGGAATTTGTCCCCAAAGAACAAACCGAACATCTCTACTACTTGCAAGCCTTGGTATTCAATCATGCTGAAAATGCCATTGAAGAATGTGAAAAAACAGTCAAGAAAAGTCCCCATCCGATTTATTACAGTCTTCTTACATCAGCCTATGAGTTTAATGACATGCATGATAAAAAAAATGAAGTCATTATAAAAGCCTTTGATTTATTCCCGGAAAGCCTTTCGGCCAGAATCCATTATGGCTATTATTTATTTAACAATAATAAGGTAGATAAAGTTGAAATGTTTATGTCGAGGTTTAATCCCATTAAAATTGCGCCCAGGCAAAAGGTTTTTCATATTAACGAAATTACAGGTATCGTAAACCTTGCCTGCCTCTTTTATACACAAACAAACTACTTGCTTATGGCAACAGTTTATGAGCAATTATTCGACTCTTTTACAGATCTCCCAGAATTCGTATATGAGCAGAAACTGAATGCATTTCAATTATTATGTAAGAAGCAAATGGACTATCTCATACAAATAAAGCAAAATTAAAGTACAAATTCGTTAAGAAGCCCAAACTACAACATTTCTTCTTAATAAAATTCAGAATGTAAAATGTAGTAGGTCTGTTTACTTTGTTTTGACCGAAATATTTCATGGATCTTTATCCCAGATGCTTATTTATCATTTCCAATAACAAATCCCGCTTTATTGGTTTGCTGATATAATCAATGCATCCCGCATCAAATGCTTTTTTTCTATCATCATATGCAGCATAGGCTGTTTGGGCTATGATTTTTGAATTTGGCTTTTGCAGTTTTATTTTACGTGTCGCTTCAAATCCGGTTATATCCGGAAGTTGAATATCCATCAATATCAAATCCATTGATTGGGATGTTGCAATTTGAATAGCCTCATTACCGTATTTGGTATATATTATTTTTGTACCCGTATCAGAAAGAATTTCTTTTATATATTCTGCATTAAAAATGTCATCTTCAACCAATAGAATGGTTTTACCAGGGAAATGATATGAGTACTTTTCCTCAATTACTAAAGATTTTTGATGCGCTATTTGTGAGATCTTATACGGAAATGAAAAGTAAAATGTAGTTCCTCCTACCTTACCGGAAGGTAGATTTTCAAGTTCAGATTCCAACCAAATTTTGCCGTCTAATAAGTCTATTAATCCTTTTACAATCGATAAGCCTAAACCGGTTCCACCATATGGCTGTTTTTTTTCGCTCAATAATTGTGTAAAACGCTCAAATATTGCTTCGTGTTTATCTGGTGGTATGCCAATGCCTGTATCGGATACATAAAATGTAAGATGATGATTGTCATCGAACTTGCAGCCACCTTCTATTTTGCCTGTTTCGGTAAATTTAAAGGCATTGCTGATAAGGTTTAGAAATATTTGTTTCAATTTTACTTTGTCAGTAACAATTATACTTTCTGAAAGCTGGCAAAAGGATTGCAAATGAAGTTTAATTTCTTGTTTACCTATACGTTTCTGGTGTGCCCGAAAAAAAACAGTAAGCTCTGCAAATAGTTCATCCAGGTTGCACTCTTCGTTATTAACCGTTAATTGACCCGATTCAATTTTTGAGATGTCAAGAATATCATTAATAATTTCCAGAAGGTCGTTGCATCGCAGATTTATAATTTCGGCGAATTGTTCGAGTTTTGGTTTGTTATTATAGTTTTGAACTAACAAATCCGAGAAACCCATGATAGCATTCATGGGAGTGCGAATTTCGTGAGACATGTTTTGCAGGAATGAGGTTTTGAGACGGTCGCTTTCTTCAGCTTTTTCTTTGGCTATTTTTAATTCTGCATTGATTTGATTAAGGGCTTCGTTTTGTAATTCTAATTCATCAGTTTTTTCTTTTATTAGGACTTCGGCTTGTTTGCGCTCAGTGATGTCTTTCACTGCCCCAACAATTGTGGTCACCCTGTTTTCTTGTTCATCCCATTCTGACTTGGCAATTATATTAACCCATTTGAGTTTTTTACCGAGTACATTTGACCGACACTCTATCTCAATAGATTGAGGATATACGATTAGCTTTCTCAGATGTTCTAAAATTGTAGTCAAGTCATCAGGGTAAGCGATTTTGCTCCACAAATCAATAGTAATAGCATCTTCTTTGCTGAGGCCTGTAATGGTATAGAAATTATCTGATACGAAATCCAGCGTCACTTTGCCATCAGCGGCCACACCAAGTTTATAAACATAATCGGAAGTTAGTTCAGAAATCATTTTATAGTGCTGTTCACTCTTATACAACTCTTCCTCCATGCGTTTGCGCTCAGTGATATCCCTGGAATATCCTGTTGTTCCAATTACATTTCCTTGTTTATCTATTATTGGGGTTTTAAAAGTCTCGAACCAGCGAACATCGCCTTTATCTGAAATAGGTTCTTCAACCATACATGACTGCTCGGATTTTATAACCCTTTTATCATCTGCAACATATCTTTCAGCCAACTCTTGGGGCCAAATATCGAAATCAGTCTTTCCGATAAGAGATTCTGGATTTCCTAAGCCACAAGAGATTGAAAATTGAGTATTTACAGCAAGGAATTTACCATCCAGATCTTTCATCCATAAAAGGCCGGGCTGATTTTCAATGATAGCAGATAGGTATGACTCACGCAGGCGCAATTCCTCTTCGACAATAACTTCATTGCACGATTCCTTTAAAGTATTGTATTTATGTCTCAATTCCTGTATCTCAATGATAAGCTCTTCTTTGATTTTATCCAGATTTTTCATCTTTAAATAATATCATTAAAATACAAGTTGTTGTTAAAATACAACAACTTGGACAATTAATTGGGATTTATTTCAATAAAGTTAAGTTATAAATTTATATAATTATTATGATCAGACTAGAAAAATATAAACAAACCAGCAAAAACACTAAATTAATATTTTAAGGAAAGTTTAAAAATTATGGAAAAAACAGCAATTGTAAGCTTAAGATCAGATATTTTGAATGAACATTTATTTTTTAGCTTCATAACTTTTTAATATACTTGCAATGATTGCTGTATAGTCATTGTTATAGTGATGATTGCCGGGCAGGGTCACAATTTTGGCTCCAGTTTCCGAAAAATGGTTTCGCAAGGAACTATCTTCATCCTCACCAAAAATGCAAACAGGATTCAATGCTTTTATTTTTTTAATTTCCTCAAGCACATTGTATTTTTCCGAAGTTTTAAAATGTAACATATCGGCAATATGAATTTCAAAATCAGCAGTTTCGTCAGGTGATAAACAATAAATTCCCTTCAGTTTTTGCCTTAAAGAAACCGAAAACTGATTGGCGATAAATGGAGCAACACATGCACCAAAGGAATAACCCAAAAATACAAATGATTTTTTATTCCATTGCTGCATGTAATGTTCGATTGCTTTAGAAATGTCCGTTGAAGTTTGTTCAGGTGTTTTGGCATTCCAGAAATATTTTTGGGCATCTAACCCAATAACCGGCATTCCTTTGCTGGCAAACTGGTCCCCTAAGGTTTGGTCGAAACTGGTCCACCCTCCATCACCGGAAATAAAAAACACCATTGGTAAGGTGTCTTTTATTGCAGAAGGTATAATTGTTAAAGGTAAATCGCCAGTCAAAAGCACAAGTTTTTGTGATTGCAACAAAGCGTTTTCTGTTGCTTTTTTTTCTACATAAGAAGGCGTAATTACGATTTTTTTATACGATGCTATGAATTGGGGTAGCCAATTGCGTGTAACGGAAAACCCATGTCCCACTTTTGGCAATGAAACCAATTCAGCTAAAGGCATTCCATGCATATATTTTTCTGTTTCAGCGTAAGCGCAAACCTGATCTTTCATTCCTTGCAACACTATAAATGGGGCTGTAAGTTTTTCAGTTTTGTCTAAATAAAATGCTGATCCTTCTTTCAAAATGTGGGTTGTTAAACCTGTTCCATTGCATAATGTTTTGTCTGTTTCAATATCGGGACAAAAGCCCAGTGAAATTGCTCCTTTAAAAGTATTTGCAGGTGCTTGGGCCAACATGCCATAAACCAAGGTAGCTCCGGAAGAATAGCCTACCAATATTGGTTTCATATATTGAGAGAATTTATATTTTTTTTGCAGTGTCAAACTTAGCTGCTCAAAATCGCCAGCTGGGTAATAGCATTTTACTTTTTGTGTTTTAATTCTTTTAAAATAGTGTTGAATATCAACTCCCACAACCATAGCACCCAAGTCAACAATATTTTTAGCCATGGATACTACTCCTAAATCCCATCCGCCATCACCTGAAACAAAAAGGACAAAAGCATTTGGAGTTGAAACAGGTTTGTAAATTGTTACTTTTCCGAATGATCCAAATGCTAACGTATCTACTGGTAATGCAAAGCTTTGGATTTTCAAAGACACTAGCAGGGAAATGCAAATAATTAGTTTATACCTTTTTAAATATAACATATCAATTAAAATAAGTGGTTAAATTTCTTTGAAATTGCTAAGCCTGGCTTTTTTGTACATAATAACAGCAACAGTGATGAGATAAATGTAATTATTTAGCATTAGCAAACGTTGCCACAAGCCCTGATATGTGTAGAGAAAATTGTTTTTATCATTGGAATACCGAAATAAAAATAACACTAACATGAAGATACCTGTAAAGGAAACCATTGATGACAACGCATGAAAATAAGGGTGTTCTATTTTTGATATTAATCTTTTCATTACTACCGGTAAAATTAATAAAGATACTATACCAATTGCACCAAGCATTTCATGTAGCAAGGAAGTTATGAGCGAATTGCTATTATGGCTTGCTTTAAAAACTCCCGAACCTATGCCTTCTCCAATCCCATAAAGCATGATTAACCATGA
>WSSedL1CaDRAFT_10001638_pt1 | contig 12650 bp, 14 predicted proteins | sample WetSurSL1Cattail_FD_9464 | JGI IMG/M metagenome (IMG submission 9464)
CGCACGCGCCCTGTTTTGAGATTGCGCTGTGCACCCCCGATGTGCCCCAGGCTCTGGCGCAGGCCGTTGCCGCCGGTGCCCAGCCCATGCGCCCGGTCGAGGTCATGCCCTGGGGCCAGACCATCGCTTATGTGGCCGACATCAATGGTTTTCTGGTGGAGTTGTGCACGCCCATGGGCTGATCGCCAGCTGGTTTGGGCTTGACCAAGCCAGCCAACCCCGACAACCTGACCTTTTCTTCAACGGATCACCACCATGCATTTCCCGACCCTGATTGATGCCAGCCTTATCGACTGGGCGATCTACACCTACTTTTTTTACCTGTTGTTCGTGGTCACCATGGCAGCCAAGGCGGCGTGGGGCAACCTGAGCATCGTGCCCCGCGTGCTGCTGGTGCCTGCGGCGCTTGTTGCCGTGTTGATGGATGTCTTTTTCAACCTGGTCCCCGCGACCGTCATTTTTCTCGACCTGCCGCGTGAACTTCTCTTCACCCAGCGGCTGGAGCGTTACAAAGCGCAGGGGGCTGGATGGCGCTACACCGTGGCGCGCTGGATTTGCCAGAACCTGCTCGACCCTTTCCAGCAAGGGGGGCACTGCAAGTCGTCATAGCGGTGACGTCATTCGCGCGCGTTATGCCAACATAAACCGCGCGACGATCAAACACCAACTGCCTGTATCACGACGTAATTCAGGCCTGTCGGGTTGTTAGTGCTTATCCCTAAGTTCATAGCACCTAACCCTTATTTACATTGGTCTAGAGGCCGGTTTGGCATCACACCTGCGGTAAGTACTGGTCCAGCAAAACCTGCACCGCATCCGCCTGCAGCAGATCCCGGCGGCGTTTCAAAGCCTCGCGGTCCGGCTGGGCTGCCATCCACCGTTTGAACGCCACGAAGGTGGCCGGGTGCACGGTATTCATGCGCGCCATGCTGCCGTTGCTGGCCACGATCACTGCTGAAAACCCGGGCGCGTCCAACAGCACATTGGCGCGGCGCGCCTGTACCACCCAAAAGTCCTCATCCTCATCCTCATCGCTGAGTTTGATGGGGTGCGGGTCATCACCCGCACGCTCCCGGCGGATGATGTCCACCTCAAAACCGTCTTTGTTCACGGCGGTGTATTTCTGGCTTTTGCGAATGCGAAACGTACTGTCCACCTTTTTCAGCACGCCGAGCATGGAGCTGTCTACCTTGGCGAGCTGGGTCGAGAAGAGGATGCGTTTGCGCGTGTCCCACAGCAGGTCCATGTCGCGCGTGGCCAGCGTGTCAGCGTCCAGGCGCACGCCTGCGGTAGCCTCGTAGGCGTAAAGCGCATGGGTGCCTACCACCCTGAAGTGCGGGCTGAGTTGGGTACTGGCCAGACGGGCCAGCAGCGCCACCACCAGCGGGTCCACCCGGCCAACGCGCAGGGCACGGTTCAGCCGCTGGTGCTGCGCCAGCGCGGCTTTCAAGCCAGAGACACGCTCGGCACTGTCACGTTTGCGCTGGGTGAAGCGCTCGTAAATGGCTTCGGTCTCGGGTGAACGTGGGCCCAGGCTGGTTTCAGCACCGGCGGGTGTGGTGCGCACCAGGTATTTGGACTCAGGCGAGGCCGCCGGGCCAGCATGCCAGTACATACCACCACGCACCTGCGCTGCTTCTTCCTGGGCTTCTTCCAAAGCCTCGAAGACGGAAACGGCGTCGATGTACTGGCGGGCGATGGCTGCACTGGTTTCTAGCATTTCGGTATATTACTGTTTATTTCTAATATGTACCGTAATTTCTTTTAAAACAAATAGTTAGTGTTTCTCGTACGGCTCTGAATTCGCCTCTGGCCAGAGTTGTGAAAACAGGAAACGGAACGTATGCTGCGGCAAATACTGGTCCAGCAAAACCTGCACCGTATCCGCCAGCAGCACACCACTTCACCCCCTGAAGGCCCGGCCCCCGGATGGTCACTGCGAACCGCATCAGCGCCATCCACCAGCCCGTTTTACACTGAAATCTACCCACACAGGAGCCAACCCATGACCGTTCACATCCAGCGCAAACCCGGCGCCGCCATGGCCCAGACCATCCACATCCGCGACCATTTGCTGCCCGCCGATGTGTCCGCTGCCGAAGGTGGTGGTGACGAAGGCCCCAGCCCGCACGACCTGTATGACGCCGCCTTGGGCGCCTGCAAGGCGCTGACGGTGATGTGGTTTGCCAAGAAGAAGGGCTTCGCGGTGGACGACATCCACACCGAGGTGGTCAGCGACAACAGCCAGGAGCGCAACGGCATCTACAAGCTCAGCACCCGGCTGGTGATCAGCGGCGCTCTGACTGACGCCGAGCTGGCGCAACTGGCCGCCGTGGCAGAAAAATGCCCGGTGCACAAGCTGATGACCAGCGTGACGACCGAGATCACCACCACCGTAGAGCGTGCCGCATGAGCGCGCCGCAGCTGCTGGGCGCCCATGCCCACGATCTGGGCGGCGGTTTTGTGGTGCGCCGCTTGTTGCCATCCGCGCAGCGCCAGGCGGTGGGGCCGTTTGTCTTTTTTGACCACTTTGGCCCGGTCACCGTGACCCCGGCCGACAACCATGACGTGCGTCCACACCCGCACATCGGGCTGGCGACGTTGACCTATCTGTTTGATGGCGTCATCCAACACCGCGACAACCTGGGCTACAGCCAGCGCATCGAGCCCGGCGCCATCAACTGGATGACAGCGGGCAGCGGCATCGTGCACTCCGAGCGCAAGCCAGAGGCTGAGCGCAACAGCACTTACGTCAACCACGGCCTGCAGCTGTGGCTGGCGCTGCCCGAATCTGCACAGGAAGTGCCCGCCAGTTTTGTCCACACCCCGGCCAGCGCCATCCCCGAGTTACGCGACGGTTGCGCCCAGGTGCGGGTGTTGGTGGGCCAGGCGCTGGGCGCCGAGTCGCCGGTGGCCACCTTGTCACCCACGCTATACCTGGATGTAGGCCTGCCCGCCAACGGGCAATGGACCTTGCCGATGCTGGCCGAGGAGCAGGCGGTGTATGTGGTGCAGGGTGAATTGCAGCTGGACGACCTGCCACTGCCGCCGAACACCCTGGCCGTGCTGAGCGACAGCACCGAGCTGACCGCCGGGCCGCAGGGTGCGCGCCTGATGGTGGTAGGTGGCCAGCCCCTGGGGCGGCGGTTCATCTGGTGGAACTTTGTCAGCACCAGCAAGGAGCGCATTGAACAAGCCGCCCGCGCCTGGGCCGCCGGGGATGCCACGCCGGGCTTGGGGCCGGTGCCCGGTGATGACGAACGTATTCCTTTACCCGAGCGAACGAAGATCCGCGATCAGCAGGCCGATGTTTAACGTCTGGCAGACTTGGTTATGGGGCAATGACCGCTGCATATGTAGTAGCTATATGCGCTTTATTTATATGGGCTAGAAGCCTATTTGGCTACATATTTAGCAAGCACCTGCGCAGGGTCCACCAACCTTCCGTGCTGTAACTGACCAACGCGGCCCAGATCACTTACCCCAAACTGGCATCCAGAACAAGGGCGTTGCACGCGGCGCACAATGGCTGGCCAAAGGAACCTCTGAATGCGCCGTAGACACTTGATCTCTCTTTCCCTTTTCCTGCCGTTTGGCGGCCTGATCACAGCCGCGTCAGCCGATACGCTTGTGGAGCCAGACGACGCAACGCGACCGCTGCCGCAATACAAGGTGTCTGCCGCGCTGTTGCAGAAAGCCATAGCGCAACGTTTTCCGCTGCACTACCCAGTGTCAGGGCTGCTGAGCTTGGATGTACAGGTGCCGCAGTTGAGTCTGCTGCCTGCGCAAAACCGCCTGGCTGCCGAGATGGCGATCGACGCGGCAGGCCCTGCGCTGAAGGGCAGCCACCACGGCACGCTGGAGCTGGATTTTGCGCTGCGTTACGAGGCCAGCGACCTCACGGTGCGCGCCCACCAACTGCGTTTTAAACGCCTGACAATGCCCAGCCTGCAGTCCAACGTGGCCGTGCTGCTCAACACCTACGGCCCCACTTTGAGCGAACGCGCCATGCTGGAGGTGGTGCTGCACCGTTTTCAGCCAAGCGACCTGGCGCTGCCCAACAGAATGGGCTTGCAGCCGGGCAGCATCACCGTGACGGACACCGGGCTGGTGATTGGTTTTGTCCCCAAGCCGCTGAACCAACCCTAAAGCCGTCTGCGCGGCCTCACCATCAGCGCGTGGGCGCAGCGGCTTGTGTGGCCGCATTTAATACTTCATCCCAATGGTGCTTGGGGATGTGACCGACAAAACGTTCCACCACCAGGTCCATCACCTCCGCCGTGACGGCATGGCCAAGCTGGGGAATGACATCTGCGGTGACATCGCCGCCCAGAGCTACCAGCCGCTCTGCCGCAGTCACACAGTGCCCGTAGTGCATCACGGGGTCTGACTTGCCATGGATCAGGTGCAGTGTGGTTCTCTCTGGTGCGTGGCTAGGTAGCTGGGCATAACGTCCTGACAGCGCGACGATGCGCCCGGCCAGCCCCGCTTGCGCCTGCGCGGCCTCCAACGCCATGATGGCACCTTGCGAAAACCCCAACACCGCCGTGGCACTGGCCTCGACACCGCTGGTTTGCTGCCAATAACGCAGGTTGTGGATGAAGGCTGGCATCACTTCGGCCACCCGCTCTGGGCGGTTCTCGTCGGTGATGCCTTGCACCGAAAACCACTGGGCGCCGCTGGGGCTGATGTCGCTGGCATAGGGCGCCTGCACGCTGACGATAAAAGCGTTGGGGAACTGCGCCGCCAGACGCTGACCCAGCGGGACCATGTTCTGCGCGCTGGCACCCACACCATGGTGCAAGACCAGAAGTTGTTGTGCTGTTTCGGTGGGTTGTTGGATGATGATGGCGTCGGACACGGGTGGGCCTTGCGAGGTAGTTCGGTACAGGTGGGGTGAGGTCGGCTCGCAGTTTACGGTGGTGGCATGTCAACGGCAGCGATGTGGTCGACACGCGCCAGCAGTTGCCGGATGTAGTCATCGTCGATGTCCAGATGGGCCAACTGCGCGGCCAGTTGTTCGAGGTATTGCCGGTTGCTGCCGATAAAACCCGACGCTCTCGCTATTGTCTGAGCGGTCTCGTCAAGCGACTGTGGGCCAACGTAGTTGATGCAGCAAGGGTTGGAGACAAAAGCCAAGGCCGTGCGATTGCCCTGAGGCGTTGTGATCGGCAGCATGGTCGGCGCGTAACTGCCCTGGATCATCTCGCGGCGCCAGAGAATGGCCAACTCCTCCTGGAGTTGATCGGCAGCGATGCGAAAGGCCAATCCGGTGCAGCAGCCGGGTTGCTGTTCAAGCGACAGCATCAGCGCCGGGCAGTTGACCGTGCCACGACCGATGTCGACCTTTAATGAGAAACAGCGTTGGTGGTCGTCCAGCTTGGCCAAACGGACTTCTGCAAAGTGAAAGCCCGGGTTCCACATCAGGGAACCATAAGAAAAGACCCACAGATCCTGCCCGGAGTCGATGCCTGCCAGAGAGGCTTGCATCGACTCCTGCAGAACCTGATCGGAAAGACGCCAGTTGTCCTGGCGCCCTTGGCTGCGAGCGCGCCGGTCCCAATCACATAACACGTCTGCGGTGGCACGCAGCTCGGATTGGCACGGCGCGATCACCTTGCCCCGAAGATGGGGCAGGTGGGCAAAGGCGTCCGGCGTTTTGGACATGTGCTCAAGTCAATTCGCCATCACGCGCAACGCGCGTCAAGGCAAAAAGCGCCTGCACCCTGGGCAGCCAAGGCCAGGCGAGTTGGAGTTGACTTGGACAGGATGGCATTCAATGAACGATCAAAAAGGTCGCAGGTCTTGAATTGTCGGCTGTTGTGGTCTTAACCGCCATTGTTTTGTTGCAGCGTGAACTCACCCGAACGTTGGGCTTGGACCAATTCCGCCATCACTTGCTCGCGGGTTTTGCCTTGTGCAACGGCTTTGGCCGGGTAGCGGTTGGGGTAGAGCTCATTGAGGTTTTTGCCGGAGTTGCCAAAAGCCTGGATGTCGCCGGTGCGTTGTGCTTCAACCAGCTCGGCGCGAACTTGATCACGCGTCTTGCCAGCGGTGGTCGCGGCTGGGGTGGTGTCACGAATCGCGTACTCGGCACTTGCATAACTTGTGGCCAAGCTTGACAGTGTGATGGCGAGAATGNCAGCGTAAGTGGTTTTCATGGTTCAAGTCCTTTAACAGTGGTTGGATGGTCCGGTGGGCCAACAGGCTTTCCCGGCAGCATCGCGTGGCGTTGAAACTAGCGTCGCGTCGATGGGATGAACTGTAAAGTTTCTAATTCAATAGATAAACAACCAAAATATCATTGATGCATTGCTATATCTGAAACAATCTCGGGTGTTGAATATCAGAAGCCAGGCCCCATGCGCATGGGTTGGTGACGATGCGGATGTGGGTTTAGCTCGGTCTGTAGCCCGGGCTACACGCCATAATCGCCGCTCAAAAATGCATTTGACCACCCTACCCATCCCCCACGCTGTTTCCCGCCTGCGCACCGAGCGCCTGGCGCGCGCGGTCAAACCGTTTCGCACGCGGGGTGGCGTCACTGAGCGCTGCCCAGGTTGCCGGGTGATGTTCAGCCACTGCCTGTGCGCCCTGCGCCCTGCGCCCCAGCGTGCCCACGCGCGCCGGCATGTGCCTGCTGATGGCCGACATCGAGCCGCTTAAACCCAGCAACACCGGCTGGTTGATTGCCGATGTGGTGAACGACAGCTTTGCCTTTGGCTGGGCGCGCACCGAGGTCGACCCGCGCCTGCTGACCCTGCTGGCCGACCCGCAGTGGCAGCCGTATGTGGTGTTTCCGGCTGAGTTTGCCTCGCCTGAGCGGATGGTCACCGAGCTGCTGCCAGATGTAGCAGCAGCAGGGCAACCCGCCAAACGCCCCCTGTTTGTGCTGCTGGATGCGACTTGGTCAGAGGCCAGCAAGATGTTTCGCAAAAGCCCCTACCTGAACCAATTTCCGGTGCTGAGCCTGCAGCCGGAGCAAGTCTCCAACTACCGGCTGCGCCGCTCCAGCCGCAGCGACCATTTTTGCACCTCCGAGGTCGGCGCCCTGTGCCTGGCGCTGGCCGGTGAGACCCATGCGGCCGAGGTGCTGGCCACCTACCTGGATGTGTTCACCCTCCACTACCTGCAGGCCAAAAACCAGCAGCCGGTGGACCTGGAGGACGCCGCGCACCAGCGATTGCGCGATTTGAGCGGGCAGCGACAATCCACCCTTTGCAAGCTACCCCATGAACACCATTCCGAACCCACCGATCAACACTGAGACCACACCGGCGACAACACCGCTGTGTGAACCGTGTGCCGCCGTCCAGCAAAACTGGCGCCGTGCGCCTGGCCATGCCGAACTGGTGCAGGGTGCCAACCGCAAAGAGCTGCGTGACGAGAAAACAGTCACCGTCACCCGCTACCGCTGTGACCACTGTGGCACGGTGTGGGACTACGAAAACAACAAGGCCAACCAACGCGCCGGTTGGTCGGTGGTGGGTTAATTTCATTTCCATCCGACACGTTGTTGCAACGCTTTGCCGTGCCTCTGTACTGTCTGCGGCTTCACGCCTAGTGTCGTATCGATCTGCAAACGGAATAAGCTGCGGTCACCTGCCACGCGCTCTCGTTTATGAAGCTATCAGCCCTTGATACATCAGGGCTAGAGGCCAATTTGACACTTAACTTTTTTGTCTGACCTGGCGAAATGTCAGGTTGATGCGCCGACGCCCCAGCAGCACATGTTGCCCCTCGGCCAATGGCGCCACGCCATGAAAAGCCAGCCGCGACGGCCCACCCCAGACCACACCATCCCCGTGTGCCAGCCGGTAACGCTGCGGCCGGTCTTGGCGGCTCGGTGTGCCAAACAGAAACACGGCGGGCAGGCCGAACGACAGCGAGACGATCGGCGCGCTCAGGTCGTGTTCGTCCCGGTCCTGGTGCAGTGAGAGTTTGGCGCCGGGCAGGTACTGGTTGATCAGGCAGGCGTCGGGCTGGAACTGGTCATAACCCGCCAACGCAGCAGCGCGTTGCGCCAGTGCCAGGCCGCAGGCGGGCATGGTTGGCCAGGCTTGACCTGAGAGCGGGTCGTGGGTCGCGTAGCGGTAACCGTGCGGGTCAGACACCCAGCCCAGCGGGCCACAGCTGCTGGTCGCCACCGACATGGTGTAGCCGCCCGGCGTTTGCATATGGCGCAGAGGTGCCTGCTGCAGCACAAGCTCAACGGCTTGCAACAGGGTGGCCGCCTCAGCCAGAGCCAAACCGCGCAGCAACAGCGCACCCGGTGCGATGGCGACGGGCACGGCGTCCGGGTCAGGCGGCAAGTCGTCAAAGAGGTCCATGAAGGGGGTTATATGCTATTGATAGCTATAGGCCTTTTATTCATAAGGGCTAGAGGCCAATTTGATACATAAGTTTGTGGCGCAGCTGCGATTGGGCATTGTGTAACGCGGAATCAGGCCCACACCAACTCAAACGCACCCAGCGGCTGCGCTTGCCCGTTCAGCAGCACCGTCACCGGGTGCAACCCGACATAGTGTTTACGCGTCGTCATCTCGGCCAAAGAGAGTTTTTTGGACAGTTGCGCGGTCTGGCCGGGCGCCAAGTCCAGCGTGGTCAGTTTGAACACCTTGGCCCGGGTCTGGCCGTTGGCCTTGACATAGTGCACCGCCAAATCTACCAGCACCCGCTGCGGGTGTTTTTGGGCATTGGTCAGCGTGAAGCTGATCGATACCGAGCCACCCATCGCGGGTTTGCTTGGCGTGATTTGAATATCGCCAAGCGCCAGTTGCACCGCATCACCATAACCCAGCACCGACAGCGCGCCAGCCTCGCCACGTTTGACTGCCGAGCGCAGGGCGTGGCCGACGATCCAGGCGCGCTCCGGGCTGGTATCCTGCAGCCAAGCTTGGGCGGTGCGGGTCAATAGCTCGGGGTGGTCCTTGCCAATGTCATTGAGGTTGTTGGCCACCGAGCGGCGCACATACAGCGCCGGGTCGTCTTTGAGCATCTCCAGCAGCGCCAGCACCGGCGTCGGGTCGCGCTGGAACTGGCGCAGCCGTGGCGCCCAGGGCAAGCGTGGACGGGTGCCTTCGGACACCAGTCGGCGCACGTGTTCGTTGGGGTCGGTGGCCCAGATTTTGAGCTGGTCCAGCGTGGCCTCGGTGTGGTGTTCCAGAAAAGGGCGGATACTGAACTCGGCGCTGAAGCGTTGTGTCAGCGCATGCTGGGCCGCCATCGACGGCTCGAAATGGTTCAAACCGTATTCAGCGACAAACCGGGTGTGCGGCAGGTACAAAAACGAACCGAGCGTCAGCGTCGGGTCGCGGCCATGCGGCTGGTCAAGCGAGGCCATCAGGATGGCCAGTGCTGCTTCATAGTCATCCGGCAAATAGCGCCGCAACACCTGGGCGATTTTTTGGCCACGCGCCATCAGCGCCAGCGTGTCGAACCCGTCCAACACCTCGCGCACAAATCCAGGGCCGTCAAAAGCCGGGTAGACGCGGGTGACCATGCTGGTGATGGCCTGTGGCACATCTGCACCGTATTGCTTGACCAGGGGTTCAGCCATCGTTGTCAGTCATAGAGGTTCGGGATCACCGATTTGACCTGATCGACCTTGGCCTGACGCGGCGGCTGGGCAAAGGCTTGTGCCAGTGTCTCGCCCTGCCAGGCCGACCCGGTGTAGCAGGCGCGGTCCAGCTGCTGCAGCGCGTCGGTATAGCGCGGGTCAGCCAGCCGCTGGGCGATGGCTTGCAGCCCACGCGGCGGTGAGTCTGGCCAGAACCCGGTCGCCCAGTGGATCAGCGCTTGGCGCGCCGCTTGTGCATCGTTGTCACGGCAGGCGCGTTGCAGCTCGCTCATGGCTTTGCCGCTCGGTACATCAGCAACACGGGCAACTGATGCGGGTGCGGGTGAGGTGCCCGCTGGTGCTGGCGTGACTACTGCACGGTTACGCCGCGCGCGCCACCAGGCCCAACCAGTGCCCAGCCAGAGCAGCGCCAGCACGACGCTGACCCACGGCCAGACCGAGGTTTGGGTCAACAGGCTGGCGGCGGGCCAGTCCACCTGCAGGGTTTTGCCTGGCGTGTTGTGTGTCGGCAAAGTCGCGGGCGCGGTGGGGGTCGGCGGTGGTGGTGGCGCGGCTTGGCCAGCGACGGCCGGTAACACCTCAAGCGTGCGTGCGGGCAGCGTGGCTTCGCGCTGCACATTGGCCACGGTGTCCCACCAGGCAACTTTCAGGGCGGGCAGCTGGTAGTGGCCGGGCTGGCTGGCGATCAGGGCGATGTCCTGGTCGCGGCTGCCTTGCATGGTGCCGTTGCGCACACTGTCGTCGGTTTTGGCCTGGTCGGGGTAGGGTTTGAAACCGTCGGGCACCACCATCAGCTGGCCAAGGTCGGGCAGTTGCGCGCCGGTCAGGCCGAGCGCGATTAAACGCAGGTGCCGCGTCAACGGCTCGCCCACGTGCACCGGGGCGTTGTCTGGCCGCCAGCTTTCCTCGAGCGTGAGCTTTTGCGCGGGCAGCCAGTTGGCGCCGGTGGCGGCTGCGGGCCGTGGCTGGACATCCATGGTGATGGTGCTGGCCGACAGGCTGAGCGGCCGACTGGCGCCCATCATGCGCGGCAGTGACATGTTGCCAAACGCATTGCCGAAGAAGGCGTTGATGTCCGGCATATGGGCGTCTTGCACCAGAGCATTGAGTGTTGGGCCTTTGAGGCTGATCTGGCCGCTGCGCTGCGGGATCAGCAGGTATTTGCGCTCGATCACCTGGTAGCTGCGACCGTTGCGTGATTCGGTGGTTTGTGTGTCTTCACCAAGTTGTTTGACCAGCACATCGGCGCTGCTGGGCATGTCCAGGCTGGCTTGGCTGAGTGGCACGCCGACATACAGCCGCAGCGTCAGCACCACCGACGATTGCACATAAGGGTGCTTCTGGTCGAGTGTGGCGCTCATCGCCACCGGGGCAGCATCGGTGGGGCCATCGTCGTTTGGCGACTGGGCATTGGTATTGGCATTGGCATTGGTGTCCACCGTCAACGTCAGCGCAGCCGACTGCTCAGTACCCCAGCTCAGCGGCGGAATTTGGATGCTTCCTGCGTGTTTGGGTGACAACAGCAGTTGGACTTGCGTTTGTGAGGACACATGCCCGTTGATGATTTGGGTACTGGAGCCATGGCTGCTGCCCATCACATTGAAGTCGCGTTGCAATGGCGCAATGTCGGGTTGTTTGTCGGTACTGGCGTCGGTTTGGATCAGCAGCTGCACGGTCTCACCCAGCGCCACATGGGTTCGGTCGAGTGAGGCAGTTGTGGCGGCCAGCGCGGGCTGACTCAGCAGCGCCGCCAGCAGGGCCAAGGTCAGGGCATAGATCGCTTTTTTCATGGTGTGGCGTCTCGCTGTCGCATCAGGTGTTCGATCAGGAATTTGCGACGCAACAGGCCACCAGGGTCGTCGGGGATGCTGCGCAGCCATTGTTCTTTGGCAATCTGCTTCTCGGTCAGGGGGGGTGCGTTGCCCGCGCCGTCGGTCGGTTGTTGGGCGTTTTTTTGCTGGCTGGTGTTGACATCACGACGTGCCTGCTCGGCGTCATTCGTGGCTTGCTGCTGCGTTGCGTCAGGCTTGGCGGCTGCATTGGCTGGGTTTTGCGCGGCTTGGTTGGGCTGGCCTTGTTCCCCCGGTTTGTCGTTTGGTTTGCCCGCCTGCTGAGCATCTTGCTTGCCAGCCGACTTGTCGTCAGGTTTGTCACCCGCTTTGTGATCAGCTTGGCTGCCCTGGCCGCTGTCGGGCTTGTCCTTCGGCTGATCACCCTGCTGGCCGTTTTGGCTGCCGTCCTTTTTGTCCTGCGGCTTGCCATCCTGGGGTTTGTCGGGTGACTTGCCGTCTTGAGGCTTGTTTTTGGCCGCGTCCTTGTGCTGTTGCAGCGCTTTGGCGACCAGATCGCGGTTGTGGCGCGCGTCCTGATGCTTCGGGTCCTGTTTGAGGGCGGCGTCATAAGCGTCAAGCGCACCCTGCAGATCACCGGCATGGGCCAGCGCGTTGCCTCGGTTGTAGTTGGCTTCGCTGTCGTTCAAGGTTTTGAGGCCACTGGCGGCTGCCGCATAGTCACCGGCTGTGATCTGCGCGTAGGCTTTGCGCCGTGGGTCGCTGAAGAGCTGGGCCGCAGCCTTGGCGTCACCCTGCTGCAACAAGGCTTGGGCGCGCTGGTCCGCATTGCGCCAGAGGCTGGACCACAAGGTAGATACGTTGCTCGGCGCAGGCACAGGTGCTGGCGCTGATATTGGTGTGGGTGTTTGTGCCTGCACCTGTGCGGTGGCGGCCAGCAGCACAGTGATCAGAAGCTGGCGGTTCATAACCACCTCCTGCGCGCCAGCAAGGCCACCAGCAGCAGCAAGGCGGGCAACAGGTAGGCACCAGCGTCAAGCCAGTGAGCCACTTCGACCCCCGGCGCAGCAATCGCCTCGCCGGGGCGCTCGGAGTCGCTCTGCAAGCCGGTCACCAAACTGGCCAGGTTGGTGATGTCCACATATTGCCCGCCACCGCTGCTGGCCAGTTGTTGTAGCTGATCCACATTGAGTTTGGTCAGCTGGGTCTGGCCATTGGCGGTCTGCGCAAAGCTGCCATTGGCACTGCGTAGCGGCGCACCACTGCGGGTGCCAGCGCCA
>WSSedL1CaDRAFT_10001639_pt1 | contig 12638 bp, 12 predicted proteins | sample WetSurSL1Cattail_FD_9464 | JGI IMG/M metagenome (IMG submission 9464)
GAGCCAGCCACGGCAGCCTGTGTCCGCAGCGCCTGCAGTGGCTGGCCGACACACTCGACCAGCATCGTGACCGCCCGGTGGTCATCGCCATGCACCACCCGCCGTTTGCCACACTGATCGGCCACATGGATGACATCGGCCTGCTGCAAGGTGCGGCCGAACTGGAAGCGCTGGTGGCGCAGCACCCGAATGTCGAGCGCATCATTTGCGGCCACCTGCACCGCAGCATTCAAGTGCGTTTTGGCGGCACACTGGCCATGACCGTGCCCTCCCCAGCCCACCAAGTTTGTTTGGACTTGGCGCCTAACGCGGCCTCAGCCTGGACGCTGGAGCCGCCCGGATTTGCGCTGCATGCGCTGAGTGAAACCAAACAACTCATCAGCCACTTGGTGGCCAGTGGCCACTTTGACGGGCCGCATCCGTTTCACGATGGTGGGCAATTGATCGACTGAAAATCCCCGCCGTGTTCGCTACCAACACAGCTATGGCTTTCGACCCGGCAGCAGTGCGCACCGAGCAGCCAAAGTGGCGCATCAAAAAAAGCGATCTGGGCCAGGCTCAAACGGGTGGAGACGGGCTTTTCGCCCCACGGCTCATGACCATCAGAGCACAGCCCAGCAACGCAAAACACAACACGGGCAGCACCAAGCCCGGTCCACCGAATGCCGAGATCGTCAGGGCAAACAGGGGTGGTCCCAGTGTGGAGCCCAGATTGCCCATCTGTGCCACGGCACCGTTGGCACGCGCTTGCACTGTGGGTTCATGGCTCAAGTAGGGAATCAAGGCAAAGGATGAGCCGCCCGCCAGACCCGCCGTGTAGGTCAGCAACACCGCCACCGGCGCCATGCTCAGCCCCACCAGCAGACAGAAACCCAAAGCCAACCCGACCAGCGCCATTGCTGTGAAAGCCCCCATTACCAGTCGTCTTGGCGCGACCAGAGATTGCGCCAACCAGCCCGCCGAAAAGGTCCCGCTGATAGCGGCAAAGGGCAAGATGATCGCCACCCATGCGCGGTCAGCCCCGGCGTACTGGGGCACAAAAGTCAGCAAGGCAATGGCGGTGCTGGTGTAGCAAAAAAAGCATAGGCCAGGCAAGGATGTGACCCAGTGTTGATAGAGGCGTGCGTGCAGCATGGGCAAGGCGGCCAGGGTCGGCCAAGGCTGCGCCTGTGCAGCGTCTTGGGGTACCGAGATCAGTACCAGCACAAACATCGTCATCATGCCCAGGGCGTGCCACAGGAAAAGACCGCTCAAATGAAAATGCGCCAGTACCCAGCCACCGCCCGCAGCGGTCAACGCAAACGCTACGGAGACAAAGGTGCTCCATAACCCCATAACCAGCGAATGGTGCTGCCGTGCGCTGTGGCGGATGATCAGCACGGGCGCTGCCACCACCACCGCCAACTGAGACGCGCCCTCGAACAAACGCGTCAACCACAACAGCTCAAACGGCGGAATCAGCGCTTGCAACAAGGCCAGTACCGCACCCAGCCCCATGCCCAGCAGCAATAGGCGTCGATAACCGATGGCGGGGGCGCACAGCCCGACGGTGACCCCCAATACCAGGCCCACCGTGCCTACCGTGGACAAAATCCAACCCATGGCTGTTGCCGTGGTGTTGTAGGTGGCCTGCAGGGTCTGAAAGGCAAAGGAAATTTTCGAGAACTGCATTGCTGCCAGCACGCCGCATAACCACAAGGTGATGACCCTGGGCCAATGTGTGGCTGATGAGGAAGCGGGGACGGGATCGGTCTTTGTGCTGGGCATGCGCCAATGTTCGTGTTGCGTCGCGGGTGCGTCAACGCATAACTTATGCGTCGCTCTGCACGGTGGTGCAAAGGCGCCCGGGCAAACCATTGGCTAGCCAAACGCGCTCCCAAACCATGACGCTGCGGTGAATCTGCAGACCCACGGTCTGCGCGGTACGCACATGCACCACCACAGGTGCGGGTGCCTCCTGCTCCCACCAGCCATTCAGCCCGAGCTGCAGCTCTGCCTGGGCAATGTCCTCGGTCGCAAATTTCCAGAGCGAGGTATTCAGCAGATCGGTTTCTGGAACACCCCATACCTGCTGGCGAGACGGGGACGCCGCCAGCAACCGGTGGTCGAAATCGGTAATCAAATGCGTGGGCAAAGCGCAATGCTGAATCAGCCGCTGCAAGGCTGTGTCTTGTGCCGGTGCCAGAGCCAAGGCATGTAACAAGGCCTGAATGGTCTTCTCTGACGGCGTGATGCTGCCCCGCTCCCACCGCGACACCGTGGCTTGGTTCNCCCCCGCCAGTGCGGCCACCGCTTCCTGCTTCAAGGCTTTGATGCGACGCAGCCGCTTGAGCCGCTTGCCAAACGATGGCAGGGACGCAATGACTTGGATGGCGTGTGGCATGGCAAGCTCTCTGTTAGGGTTGTCCAGCCCGAGCCACAGCAAACATGTGGCAAGAGCCCAGCGATGAGAGGATGGCAACGGTGATCATGACAGCGTGGGACCGAAGGATGCCGCACATTATCTTTGGCAGGGTCACGGCCCGCAGGGGTGCGACAGGACGGCACGTCAAATACTATGTTTTCAATAGCTCATTGCCCAGTTGTTATAAGGGCTAGAGCCCAAAAACATCTGAAAATTATGAAATGATCTGCTGTGTAGGCCTAGACCGTGCAGCAGCGACCTGCACAATAGCGCCGTACCAAGCATCAAGGAAACCACAGCATGTTCAAAGGCATTCTCATCACCAAAGGCGACGCTGGTTACCAGGCCGCATTTCAAGCGATCGACGAGTCGGTGTTGCCCGACGGTGATGTCCAGGTGCAGGTGGCCTGGTCCGCCCTCAACTACAAAGATGGCTTGGCCATCACCGGCAAGTCGCCCGTGGTGCGGCGCTTTCCGATGATTCCGGGCATCGACTTTGCTGGCACCGTCACGCACAGCAGCCATTCGGCTTGGAAGGTCGGCGACAAGGTCGTCCTCAACGGCTGGGGTGTGGGTGAGACCCATTGTGGTGGTCTCGCTCAGGTCGCGCGGGTCAAGGGTGACTGGCTGGTGCCTTTGCCAGCCGCATTCACGGAACGCCAGGCCATGGCCATTGGCACTGCGGGTTACACCGCGATGCTGTGTGTGCTGGCGCTGGAGCGCCACGGCATTCAGCCGTCCGATGGTGAGATTCTGGTCACCGGTGCCAACGGTGGTGTGGGCAGTGTTGCCATCGCTTTGCTGGCCAAGCTGGGCTACACCGTGGTGGCATCCACCGGGCGTCTGGCGGAATCCGAATACCTCAAAGCGCTGGGTGCCAGCCAGGTTATCGACCGTGCCGAGCTGTCGGCGCCGGGCAAAGCCATCGGCAAGGAACGCTGGGCCGGTGTCATCGATACCGTGGGCAGCCACACCCTGGCCAATGCCTGCGCCACCACCAAGTACCGCGGCGCCGTGGCCGCGTGTGGACTGGCTGGGGGCATGGATTTCCCCGCCACGGTGGCACCTTTTATCCTGCGCGGCATCACGCTGTATGGCATTGACAGTGTGATGGCGCCGCTGGCTGTGCGCTTGCAGGCCTGGGAACGCTTGGCGCGCGACCTGGACGTGGCCAAGCTGGAGGCCATGACACGTGAGATCACGCTGGCACAAGCCATCGAGGTGGCGACCGAGTTGCTGCAGGGGCAGGTGCGCGGGCGCGTTGTGGTGGATGTGGCGGGCAGCTAAGGCCGCTGGACAAACGCCATTTTGGCCGAGCACAATGGCCGCTATGAACCCACAAAGACGTCTTTGCACCGGCTTGGTTGGCCTGGCCTGGCTGCTGGCCCTGTCGGCTTTGGCGCAACAGCCCCAGCGCAACCTGATTGTGGAGGTGCGACAGGTGGAGGCGGGCAATGACGGAGGCTACTCGGTGGGCACACAACCGCGTGAGCCACTGATGACAGCACAAGCCGTCAACGTGCGTAATGGCGAAAAGGCCAGCTTGAATGTGTCCAAAGCGATGCCGATGCAATGGGTGCAGTCGGTATCGGCGCAAAGCGCTTCCATGGCGGCGTCGGGCGTGTCTGTGTCCAACACGGGCGGTGGCGTGACGAATGGCCTGGTGTGGCTGGAAGCGGGCCAGAGCCTGCAGGTGCAGCCGCGTTGGCCCGGCGGCAAACGGCCGGTGCGTGTGGAGATCGACGTGCAATCGGCCAGTGTGGCGCCACACTCGGGTGCCGAGCTGCCCGACCAGACCAAAAGCCAGTTGGTCACCACGGTGAATGCGCCGCTGGGCCAATGGGTCACGGTGGCCATCAGCGGCAGTGCCCCGCAAGCGGGGGTGCACAGCAGCCAATCCGCAGGCAACAGCCAGCGCCTGCTGCAGATTCGGGTGCTGGCGCCCTGACATGTGAGCTTGGAAGACCGGTCAACCCTGTCTGACTTCACCCTTTGAACTGCGGCACCTTACGTGTTCACGTTCTGTCAAAAACATCCACTTTTCCACTTTGAAAGACTGCCATGAAATACCGACTTCTCGGCCGCACTGGCCTGTATGTGTCTGAAATGTGCCTGGGCACCATGACCTTTGGTGACCAGGGCTTCTGGAAAGTTATGGGCGGATTGGGGCAAGAGGCTGTCAACACCCTGGTCAAGCAGGCGTTTGATACGGGCGTCAACTTCATCGACACCGCCAACGTCTACTCCGGCGGATTGTCGGAAACACTCACCGGCCAGGCCATCAAAAATCTGGGCTTGCCACGTGACGAGATTGTGGTCGCCACCAAAGCCTTTGGCCCGATGAGCGAGACCAAAGCCAATGCCTGCGGCCAGTCGCGTTACCACCTGATGAACGAGCTGGACGCTAGCCTGAAACGGCTTCAGCTGGACCATATCGACCTGTACCAGCTGCATGGTTATGACCCGGTGATGCCGCTCGAAGAGGTTTTGTCGACCCTGAACGACATGGTGCGTTCCGGCAAGGTACGTTACATCGGGCTGTGCAACATGGCCGCCTGGCAGATCATGAAAGGGCTGGCCATTTCTGAGAAAAACCACTGGGCCCGGTTTGAAAGCGTCCAAGCCTATTACACCGTGGCCGGGCGCGACCTGGAGCGCGAAGTCATCCCGCTGCTGCAGGACCAACAGGTGGGCCTGATGGTCTGGAGCCCCTTGGCGGGCGGCCTGCTCAGCGGCAAATTCACACCCGATGGCCAAGGTCCGGCGGGCTCGCGCCGCGCTACCTTTGATTTCCCGGTGGTCGACAAACCACGTGCGTTTGCGGTGGTGGACGCCATGCGCCCGATCGCGCAACGTCATCAGGTGTCGGTGGCACGGGTGGCTCTGGCCTGGCTGCTCAGCCGCCCACAGGTGAGCTCGGTGATTGTCGGCGCCAAGACGCCCGAGCAGTTGACAGACAACCTGGCGGCGTCCGGGCTGGTGCTGACCCCAGAGGACTTGCAAGCCTTAGACGAGGTCAGCCAGCTGCCACCCGAATACCCGGGCTGGATGCTGGAGCGCCAAGCGCGTTACCGGAGCAACCCGCCGGTCAAGGGTTAGCTCAGATATTGCACAACCAGTGATCGTCTGGCGCCGACTTCCCAGGTCGTGATGATGAACTTCGCCCATTGAGATTGGCTTAACTCGCCAACCTCTTGCTCACCGGACCTTCAATGCATGTCCATGCACCAGCTTGGTCGGGTAGTGGTACGGACGGTCAGCACCGTTTAGGAATCAAAAATACGCCAATGTGGTGCAACCAATGCATATGGTTGAAAATATTGTTGAAGAATGGTTGATTTTTTATTTTTTTCTATTGTTTTATTTTTTATATATAAATCAAATACATAGATATCAAACCGATGTCGCAAAAGCACCTTAAGCAAGGGTGAGTCATGGGGCGAATTGCTGGCCCGATAATTGCTATATTCAACCAACCATGAAAACAAGGTTGTAAATGGTTGATGCCTCATCACTTGCACAAAGGAGCACCAGCATGTCTTTGGAAACCACCGAATCCGCACTTGATCAATCGCGGGAGGATGCACTGAGATCGATGTACGCCAACATCAGTGCCAAAAGTTTGTTTCCCTTCTGGGCGAAACGCTCAGATGTGGAACATGACGAAGTCAAATCCTTGATGGAAGGTGCCCGCGCACAACCCCACCAGTGGAGCTTCAAGCACGATCTGCAGGGACTGATAGAGGAGTCGGCGCGTCTCATCCGTGCTGCTGACTCTGACCGTCGTTCTCTGATATTGGTGAACCCTGGTCTGCCTGGTCGTCGGGCCACCGTCAGCACAATGTACACCGCATACCGCCTGAATGACCCCAACGAAATCATGCCGCCGCATCGCCATACGGCGCGCGCCATTCGTCTGGGCTTGACCGGCGCACACAACTTCACCGGCGTTGAAGGCGAAGACATTACTTTTGGACCTGGTGACATGGTGCTGACCCCGCTGGACACTTGGCACAACCATGGTTGTGTCGGTGACGCGCCAGCCATCAACCTCTCCGTTCTAGACTATCCACTGGTAGAAACGCTCAATGCGCTGACCTTTGAGCACAACTACAAGGAAGATGGGGCGATCAAGAAAAAACAGTCTGCCCGCTTCTCGCCGGATTACTCTGCACGGACCTATGGCATCGGAGGTGTCACACCGCGGTTTGCCAATCACAGCCGTGGCATGGACAGCTCATCACCAATGTATGTTTACCGTTACGACGCCATGCGCGAAGTATTGGAGCGCAATCGCGATTGGGACGACAACCTGCAGGAGGGCTTGGTGGTGGAATACACCGACCCAGTCAAAGGTGGCCCGGTTTACAAGACCATGACCTTCATGCTGCAGATGTTGCGCCCAGGCGAACGCACGCTGCCACTCAAACAAAACGCAAGCCTGCTGATTTCTCCTCTGGAGGGAACGGGGATTTGCAAGGTTGATGATCAGAACTTCAACTTTGCGCCGTTTGACACGATCGCTGTACCAGGCGGGCACTGGATGCAACTCGAAAATGCAAGCACCACCGAGCCGGCTGTGCTGTTCATCGCCAGCGACGAACCCGCGCTCAACGCCTTTGGTCTGCTCAAGCGCTTCGGCAAAACACCAGGCGGCGAAGTGATTCGCCTGGCTTGAGGAGGAACAGATGGCGAGAGCATTCAACACCCGGTTGGTCAGTCATGTGGATTGCCCCGGTGGTGGCCAGGTTTGGGTTGACAAGCATGTCATGTACGTTTCTCACATGCGTCCACCCGATGGCACTTCTGCCTACGATGTGAGCGATCCGCGCAACCCACACCTGCTCTGGAAGATGGATGTCCCGATCGGCTGGCATTCGCACAAGGTGCGCGTGCAAAACGACCTCATGATTGTGAACTACGAGAAATTTCGTCAGGGGGCACCCGAATTCGGTGGTGGTTTGGGCATCTACGACGTGTCGCATCCAGCCAAGCCAAAGTTGCTGAGCAAATGGCGAGTCAGCGGCGAAGGGGGCGGCGTACACCGATTCAGCTTCGATGGTCGGTATGCCTACATTTCGCCGACGGCGGAAGGTTATATCGGCAACATCATGATGATTCTGGACCTGCTTGACCCGACCAACCCACAGGAGGTTGGCCGTTGGTGGATTCCGGGCCAGCATGTGGCCGCTGGCGAGCCGTACCAGTGGGATGATTTCGTCACGCCACGCTGCCATCATCCGTTGCGCATGGGTGACCGACTTTACGTTTCCTACTGGCACCACGGCTTCTTCATTCTGGACATTGCCGATATGTCGCGGCCGCAACTGGTGTCCTCTGTCAACAGCAGTCCGGCCCATGCACATCCCACCCATACCGCGTTGCCCATCCCTTGGAAAATCAAGGGGCGTGATGTGTTGGTGGTTGCCGACGAGGACGTCGCCAAACTGCGCCCGTCACCACCTGCGTTCAGCTGGTTCTATGACATCACCGATGAACGTCAGCCCATGCCGATTTCGACCTTCCAGGTCGAGGGAGTTGATCCCGACGGTCAACCACGCGAACAGATGATTGGTTGCCATCAGCCCTCCGAGCGTTTTTTCAACAATACCCTGCCTTTTGCTTGGTTCGCCCAAGGCCTTCGCCTGCTCGACATCTCGGACCCGTTCAAACCCAAAGAGGTCGGTTTTTACGAACCAGATGTGCCCACTGGCTACCAACAGGTTTCATCCAACGACGTCACCATGGATGAGCGCGGCCTGGTTTACTTGCTGGATCGCCAGCAAGGACTGGACATCATTGAGTGCTTTCCTTCTTGAGGACCACCCCCATGAGCAACAACATACAAGTGTTCGGAAAGAAGAATCCCAACTTGCCCTTTCACCCTGCCGTGCGGGCTGGAGACTTCCTGTTTCTGTCTGGCCAGGTTGCCAAGGATGAAGACGGCAACATGGTTGGCGGCACCATCGAAGAAGAAACCCATGCCACGATCAAGGCCTGTGAGCGCATCCTGAAATTGGCGGGTTGCACCCTGGAGGACGTGGTCAAGGTCACCACCTTCCTGGAGGACGCCCGTGACTTCGGCCGCTACAACGGCGTCTTCAAAGAATACTTCCCAGAAGGTCGGCTGGCGCGCACAACGATTGAAGCCCGAGCAGCCATCACAACGCGTATCGAGATTGAAATGATCGCCTACGCACCACTCGCCGCTTAACCCACCAAAACCGCACAGGAGAACCTATGTACAAACTGCTAGGCCGCGCCACATCCGGCAATGTTCAGAAAATCATCTTTTTGCTCGAGGAGCTTGGTGTTGCGTACGAGCGCATCGACTACGGCCGCGTTTTTGAGAACACACAGACGGATGAATACAAAGCCCTGAACCCCACGCAGAAAGTGCCGACCCTGGTGGACGAAGAACTGTCCGTATGGGAATCCCACACTATCCTGCGTTATGTGGCTGCGAAGGAACAATCGTCGCTTTACCCCACGGACCCTGCCACGCGCACTCAGGTCGAACGATGGATGGATTGGCTGCTGGCCGCACTCAATAGCGCCTACCTTGGCGGCTTTCGTGACGCCAAGAAGCCAGAGGCCGAACGTGCCCCCGACACCGTCAAGAATCTAGCTGCCGAGCTGGGCATCCTGGAAAGGCAACTCACCAGCCATCCCTGGGTGGCCGGTAAAGAATTCAGTCTCGCCGATGTGGCTATGGGCAGCATTGTCAAACGCTGCGTTGCCTTCCCGTTTGATCTGCCGCCCTACCCGGCGATCTACGCCTGGCTGGACAAACTCGCTGCGCGAGCAGCTTTCCAAAAAGCGGTAACTGCAGGCTGAGCATGACCATGCGCATCACACCAGAAACCATGATGGGCACCTCTCTGAGCAAGCCCGATGCGGTGCCCCATATCAGCGTACGTGGCGTATCCGTCGATTTCACACACGCCGGCCAGACCAACCGAGTGCTTCACGACATCAACCTGTCCGTCGAACGCGGCAGTTTTGCCTCGCTCATCGGCCCTTCGGGTTGTGGCAAAAGCACCTTGTTGAAAGTGCTCGCCGGACTTCTGACCCCAGTCGAGGGGCACGTCCTTGTCGCCGGAGTGGCGCCAGCTGAGGCAGCACGCGCCCGGCGTATCGGCTTGGTTTTCCAGGAAGCCACATTGATGCCCTGGAAGAATGCCATCGACAACGTCAAGCTGTTGATGGAAGTGGCTTACAAGAGCATGGCGAAATCTGAGATCGCTGACCGTGCTGCCGAGATGCTGCGCATGGTTGGACTTGAAAAAGCGGCGCTCAAACGGCCTTCACAACTATCCGGGGGCATGCGCCAGCGCGTTTCCATTGCGCGGGCGTTGGCCATGGATCCCGAGGTGCTGATGATGGACGAACCGTTTGGCGCACTGGACGCTATCACACGCGAAGAGATGAGCGAGTTTCTGTTGGATATCTGGCAGCGCACGGGCAAGACCATCGTGCTCGTCACGCACTCCATCGATGAAGCCGTCTTTCTTTCCCGGCAAGTCCACGTGATGGGGACAGGACCTGCCCGAATCATTGAAACGATACCGATCAATTTACCTTACCCACGTGTCGAGGAAACCTACTCGCAGCCAGGTTTTGCCGTTGCCTCCGGTCACCTGCGCCGACTGCTCAAAGATGGCCATGGCAGAAAGGTCTCTACATGAACACAACATCTTGCGTTGGAGGCAATACCAACGGCTCTTCTTCCTCTGCCATGGCCAGTACCGGCGCCAACCCATCGAACACCGCTTGGTTCGGCGCACTAACAGGTCTGATGCCCGCACTCTTGCTGTCTGTTGTGCTGCTCGTTTTGTGGGAAGGGATTTCTCGCATTTTCAAATTGCCTGAATTTGTACTCCCTCCGCCCAGTTCCATCGCACATCTGCTGTTGACCAAACAGGCGACCCTTTCGGTTGCAGCCTGGGTCACAGCGGAGGAGATTCTGTACGGCTTTGTGTTGTCTACGCTGGTCGGCATGGTCATCGCGACCACGATTGCTCGATTTGAGGTCATGGGGCGCGCGGTCTATCCGCTTATGGTTCTATTTCAGAACGTGCCAAAAATTGCACTTGCACCGCTTTTTATCCTGTGGTTCGGCTATGACTTGGCACCCAAAATTGTGCTCATCGTCGTGATGGCATTTTTCCCCGTGGCCTTGAACATGTTGGTGGGTTTGCGATCAACGGATCCTAACCTCGTGACGCTGCTGCGCACGGTAGGTGCATCGAAGACTGAGATCTTGCTGCGTGCCCAAATTCCGAACTCACTGCCTTATCTGATGTCCGGCATCAAGATCGCTATCACCCTGAGCGTCATTGGCGCCATCGTCGGCGAATTTGCCGGCGCATCGGCTGGCCTGGGTTACATGATCCAGTTCGCATCCACGCAAATGGATACGTCATTGGTATTTGCTGCGCTGATTGAAATCTCCATCCTCGGCATGATTTTTTATTACGCCATCGAATACCTTGAGTGGAAATACCTTAGCTGGGGGCCTAAGTTGTAGGCATCCCTCCTCCTTCCTTCGTTTGCGAAACCCATCTCCCACCCACCCAGTCCATAAGGAAACATCGTGAAAACTCACTGCCTGCTCACCCGTTGTCTGGCCGTTATTGGAACGGTCTTTGCCATAGCCACCAGTGCCTTTGCGCAAAAGCTGGACGATGTATCCATCCAGCTTGACTACACCGTACGCTCCGATCATGCGATGTTTTTTGTCGCGCGTGACAAGGGATTCTTTGCCAAGAATGGCATCAATGTCACCGCCATTCGCAAAGGTTCTGGCTCAGTCGATACCTTGCGGTTGGTGAATAACGGCAACGCTGACTTTGGATTTGCCGACCTTCCAACACTGTTGGTTGCACGATCACAGTCAGTGGGGGCGGTGGCACTGGCGGCAGTGAACCAGCGAAGCCCCATGGCAATGATTTCTGTGAAGGCCAAGCATCCGATCAACAAACCCAGCGATCTGAAGGGCCTCAACGTCGGCGTGCAACCCTCAGGCTCTACCTTCATCTTCTTCAAGGCCTTCCTGGCGGCCAACGGCATAGCGATGAGCGATGTCAAGCAAAGCACCGTTTCGCCTCCATATGAGAGTCTTCTGATATTAGGCCGAGTGGACGCTGTACCTGGCTACCTCAATGCAGAGGTTCCGTTGATCGAAGATAAAACCGGAGGCCCCGGTACGCTGTCGGTGCTGCAAGGTGCCGACTTTGGTTACCGGGCCTACGGCTCGGGCGTTTTTACCTCAGAGAAGATGATTGCTGAGAAGCCTGACTTGGTGCAACGTTTTACCAATGCCTACTTACAAGCCTTTGACTATGTGCTGCAGAACCCCAAAGAAGCGGTCGAGATCCTGGTGAAGGCCAATCCTGAGTACGCTGACAAGGTTGACACGCTGACCCGCCAGCTTAATTTCAACCTGACGCGCAGTTTCTTGAGCGAGGCCACCAAGGTGAATGGTCTTGGTTACATCACCGCCACCCAATGGAAGGAGACAGCAGAGACCTTGATGGCTCAGGACGTGTTGCCGAAAACAACCGACACCAGCAAAGGTTTTGACATGCGTTTCCTGGAGCAGGCCAAACCTGCCCGACGGTAAGCCAGGTCTGAGGCCGTTTCATCATTCCACAGACGCACTGGTGTTGCACCAGCAACTTGACATCACTTTGATGCGCCAAACCGGCTGATCCAGCGATGCTGTGTATCCAGGTTTGGCATCCATTTCCTAAACCCATGTGAACGTCACCATGAGCACACCCAGCACACTGAACATTGCAGCACCAACCCCCATCCTCCCTGTCCACGACGGCCTTTTCTATGGCGGGCAGTGGCACGCCCCCGTCGGCTTGGTCTACAGCGAGGTTCGCGAACCAGGCAGTGGTCGTCTGCTAGGTCGCGCGGCCCAGGCTTCGGCTGCTGATGCAGAGCTTGCTGTGGCCGCAGCACAGCAGGGCTTTGCTGTATGGCGTGACACGCCGCCTTTGGAAAGAGCGCGGGTACTCAAGCGCATTGCGGCAGAGTTGCGACTGCATGCAGAGGAGTTGGCCTTGCTCGATGCCGCCGATTGTGGTAACCCTGTCAAAGAAATGGTGGCCGACGTGATGGTGGCGGCAACACTGTTCGAATTCTTTGCGGGTCTTGTCACGGAGCTGAAGGGGCATTCGATTCCCATGGGGACCGAAGCGGTCAATTTCTCTGTGCGCGAGCC
>WSSedL1CaDRAFT_10001640_pt1 | contig 12635 bp, 10 predicted proteins | sample WetSurSL1Cattail_FD_9464 | JGI IMG/M metagenome (IMG submission 9464)
AGTGTGGAAAGCACGTCCGCCTCGACATACGGCGGGTTGGAAACAATGCAGTCAAACGCGGAAAATCGCTCCGGACTTTGCCGATCGAGTACATCAAGCTGGACGGGCGTTACATTTTTCAGCCCGGTTTCGCTTTGATTGAGTTCAAGATAATAAAACGCTTTGTCATATAGCTCCGCCGCGGTAATCTGCGCACACGGAAAAAGGGAGGCAAGCCCGAGCGCAACCGCACCCGTCCCCGCACAGAGGTCTATAATCCGAGGAGCGGAATTCGATTTCAGGAGGTTTGCCGCCGTATAAACGAGCAGCTCTGTTTCTTCGCGCGGAATCAGTACGCCTTCGCCGACATGCAGTTCCAAATCCATAAACGGCCACTTGCCCAAAATATACTGAAGCGGTCTGCCCGAAACGCGTTCCCCAATCAATTTTAAGTATTCCCCTGCCTTTTTGTCGTCGGCATACTCGGCGGAACGAAGAATCAACGCCTGACGGTCAAGATGATACACCTTTTGAAAAAGGCATACCGCGTCAAATGCAGGACTTTCATTGCCCGCTTCTTCCAAAGTGCTTTTCCCTTTGTGGTAAATTTCGCCCAGTGTCATTCTCGCCCCTACATTCTTTCCGGTTTACACGCTGATTTTATCTTCGCCGTTCTCCGGTATCACCTGCTTCATCGCTTCAATGGCGACTTCAATCATGCTGTCATCAGGTTCCTTAGTGGTAATGCGCTGCACCCAAAGGCCGGGTGCGGCGACAATACGGGTAATCCAATTGTCATGCCTGCCGCAGAGCCGGATAAACTCGTAACCGATTCCAACAATTAACGGGATACACAGGAGCTTTACGATTGTCCGTAAAACCGGATTAGTAAACGGGATAAAAAATCCGACAATAATACCCAGCAGCAGCATAATTACAATGAAACTTGTGCCGCAGCGGGGGTGGAAACGACTGTGGCGGCGCACATTTTCCACGGTCAGTTCTTCGTTGTTTTCATAGCAGAAGATGGTTTTATGTTCCGCTCCGTGATACTCAAACAGCCGGTGGATTTCCGGCATACGCGAGGTTAGAAGGATATATACAATAAAAATCGCAATGCGCATTACGCCCTCAATCAAAGAGCGCCAATGTTCAAGGGAGGCCGCACCGCCGGATAAACTGCGGATGCCGTTGAAAATCATAGTAGGAAGCATGAAAAACAGCAAAACAGCAAGCAGAATTCCAAGAACGGTCGATGCTCCCATAACTACATTCATCATTTTATCGCCAAACTTTTCTTCAATCCATTTATCAAACTTGCTGGGCTCCTCGTCCTCTTCCAGTCCTGCCTTATCTACGGAAAGAGAAAGCGCTTTGTACCCCATGCTTAGGGAATCGACTAAACCGGCAATGCCGCGCAGAAGCGGCCATTTCATGAATTTATATTTATCCTTGATAAATTCAGTCTTTAATTCCTCTGTGGAAATGGTGCCGTCGCTCAAACGGATGGCAATACTTGTTTTTTGGGGGCCGCGCATCAAAATTCCCTCAATGAGCGCCTGCCCTCCAATGGAGGTAATGCATTTTGTTTTTTCTCTAGCCATTCTGTTCGGAATTCCTTTCTTCATTTGCAACTTCAGTAAATTTTGTTTTATTTTCAAGATGTCTGAGTGTAGGAATCAGGATGGTAACCGCCGTACCGATATGTTCCTGACTCTCGATTTCCAGACGGCCGGAATGAAGCGCCATAATCTCATCGGCAAGCGCAAGGCCGATGCCTGAACCGCGGATCGTTTGATTTGCCTTATAAAACTTCTTTTTGACATTGGGCAGATGTTCGGGCGGTATTCCGCATCCATTATCACTGATCACAACACGGATAAAGCCGTCCGCCTCGACGGCTGTTACACTGATGGTGCCGCCCTCGCTGGTATATTTCAAGGCGTTGTCAATAATATTGACAAACACCTGCCTCAACCGGTTAATGTCGCCCAAAACCGGCGACAGCATTGCCGGTTCCTCATACAGCAAAAATTTATGTTCCAATTTAGCGCGCTCGCTGAACATATAAACCGCCTCGCCAAGTTCGGCAAGAATATCGATTTTATCCATTGTCAGCGTCATACGGCCACTCTGCATCCGCGAAAAATCAAGGAGTTCCTCCACGATGCCGGAGAGGCGCTCAGATTCATGAATAATCACCTTCATGCCGCGGTCGTTCGTTTCCTTGTCACTCTCGCCGCTTTGCATCGTTTCCGCCCAGCCCTTAATAGCTGTAAGCGGTGTTCTTAACTCGTGGGAAACCGATGAAATGAAGTCATTTTTCATTTTATCGGCCGCGCCAAGTTCGTCTGCCATGTCATTAATGGTATCGCAGAGCTGGCCAACCTCGTCGTCATTTGTTTTCGAAATTCTGGCCTTAAAATCGCCCTGCGCAATCCGCTTCGCGGTAGCGCCGATTTCTTTAATCGGCGTAATAATCGATTTCATAAAATAATAACTTGATAAGATAATAAATAAGATTACAACCAGCCCTGCCAGAATCAGCACACCTACCACCAGGAATAACTGTTTGTCTGCTTCTTCAAGAGAAACCACGTAGCGGATGGCGCCCACAAATCCGCCGTTGTCGTTACGCATGACGCGGGTAACCGCCATCACCTTTTCACCGCTTGTCAATTTTCCCATCCAGGTACCGTACCCGCCTTTATCATCGAGAGCCAGCTTGTAGTCCGGCATAGGCTGGGACTGATCTGGCGCAAAACCGATGGAGGTAATGATGATTCTTCCATCGGAATTAAAAACCATCAACTCCATGCTTTCCTTGCTCGGAAAATTTTCAACGTAACTGCGCGCAGCGGTGCTGAACTCCTTTGGCGACCTTCTGCCGTAATCGGCAAACACGTTAGTTAGCTCGCCTGAACGGCCGTTGATTGCCTGCTGAATTCCGTTATACACATAGCTGCGCACAACGATGGAAAGGGTTAAAATCAGCGTAATCAAAATCAACAAAATAACACCCAGACTGTTTATCAGCCATCGTCTTGTGATACCTGTCGCTTTCATTCTACCCTTTCCCCCTTTCTCTGAAAATCGTTCTGTCCCTGCGGAGACATCTCCCTTTATCAAGGGAGGCAAGAAATCCCTCCGAGCAACAGAGATATCCGTCCCCAATTGTTCATTGTTCGTTGTTCGTTGTTAATTACCTATGCCTCCCACTTGTAGCCAAGGCCCCAAACCGTTACAATATGTTTCGGGTTGGAAGGCTCATCCTCCACCTTCATGCGCAGGCGGCGTATGTTTACATCAACGATTTTTTCTTCACCGAAATAAGCGTCTCCCCAAACATGCTTCAGGACATCGGTACGGTCAAGTGCCGTGGTCGGATTGGAAAAGAAATATTCCATGATTTGAAATTCCACCTGCGTGAGTTCAATCGGAACTTCTTTTTTCAGTAATGTGCGGTTGCGAAGATTGAGTGAAAAATCTCCGGAACGAATTTCTTCTTTAAAATTATTTTCATTTCTCATTTGTTCCAGCGCGACGCGGCGGTAAACAGCGTCTACTCTTGCAACAAGCTCGCTTGGGCTAAACGGTTTGGTGACGTAATCATCCGCCCCCATCATCAGCCCGCTGACTTTATCCATCTCCTGTGTGCGGGCGGTCAAAAGGATAATCCCAATAGAACCGCTTTTCTGGCGCAGTTCCTTGCAAACGGCAAGGCCGTCATATTTGCCGGGCATCATAATATCCAGTACGGCTACGTCAAAATTTCCGTCTTCCCGATTGTAAATTTCAAGGGCTTCTTCTCCGTTGGCTGCCTCATAGGCATCGTAACCCGCACGTTTCAGATTGATGACTACAAATTCTCGTATTGCCTGTTCGTCTTCGGCAACAAGGATTTTTTTCATGCCCGTACCTCCATCATATATAATTCGTAGTTTTTCCAGATAAGAGACATTTCAGTTTAAAAGGAAACAGTATCAGTCTGTGTTAATCAATTTAAAGCTGCTCTTCACTTCGCTGTCGCTCATAGAGAGTACATTTTCAGGCGAAGGACAGTTGGCGGCAAATACCATATTGTTGGAATCCAGCAGTTTGAAAAAGCCTGAGGTTCCCGTGCCGTCTTCCCACTCTTTTTGAGTAAACACCTGAATTTTCAGAAGTGCATCCGCAGCTTTTCCGGGAACCTTCTTTTTGGCAGCAGTCCACTCGTAGAATGTAATCGTACGGGTAGCAGTGTCCGTTTTGGTCGTAATTTTGCCACGCCACATATCAGGAACCAAAACCCAGTATCCATCCGCATAATTCAACACCATGCTCATGACACGCACAAAGGTTTTCGTCTGGGTATCGTAGCGGTGCCAGTTGGTCAGGTAAGCGGCGTCATTCGCTGTGGTGCTCGTGTAACCCGGCATCAGATTCACAATCGGCACCTCGATAATTTTATCCCCGTTGATATCTTTTGAAACAACCGAAGTATTTCGCAGCGTGGAATTTGCGTTTTTCGCACTTACATCATAAAATGGTGACTTCAGAGATTTGCTGGTTGTATCCCAGTAAAGCAGCTCGGTGACAAGTGAGTTTGCGGTTTTCATGCCGTCCAGCACAATGCCTTTCTGTTTTTCATTAATCAAGCCTGTCTGAACGGAAGCGTACTTGGTGACCCCGTTGTCAAGCCGACAGGAGCCAATCATTTCAGCAGTGTTATTTCTGAGGGAGTACAGGCGGGCAAGTGCCGGCTGATCACCGACACTCACATTCGCTGTAAAAATCTCGTCCCTGCCATTGCCGTCAAAATCCATTACCGCCATTTCGGTGTAGCTCTGGTTAAGCTGAAGTTCATTCATTTTTCCGTTTTTATAATAATAGACGCACACGGTGCTGGTGTTGTTCACACTGTTACCCCAGCCCACGATTACCTCGTCTTTGCCATCGCCGTTCAAATCACCGAAACAAACCTTATCCACCTGCGCGGCTGGATTGTTAAAGAAGCCCATGTCTTCCCACTTGCCGTCTTTCTTCATGAACATGATGTTCGTTCCTGAAGTATCGTCCCCTTTTTGGTAGATCGCCATGGCCTCTTCGTTATTATCTCCGCAGATATCGTGGGTGATAATTGCTGAACGGTAGTCCCCGCTGCGCGGATATTTAAGTGTCATCTTATCACCGGCTTTGCTGACAAGCAAAGAGTCAATATCCGCCTTTTCCCCGGTCGGCTTCGGCGGCTTCATGAGCGTCTGCGCATCCAGTCCGGCAAACGAGCAGCCGGAAAGCAGGAACGCAAACAAAAGAGCCACCGCGACAGCTTTCAGCTTCATTGCACCGCACCCTTTCAGAATATAGGTTCATACCAGTTCTCTTCCGCCCGCAGCGGGGAGAGAACCAGATAAATTCTTTGAATTTCGAAATAATATTCAGTATTTATTATAGCATCATGTAATATAAAAAAACAGTACCAAATCTGTAACAAAAAACTCCTGCAGCGATACCCTTTGTTGTCAGTACGTCCCTGTTTTCCTTAAAATACCGTGTTGTATACTGCTTTTTGATTAAATACAATCTAATAAAAGGCAATATCATGAAAGTCATAAATTGGGTTTAATGGAAATGATAAGAATAAAACGCCGATGTCATCAAACTGGTTCGTAAGATGAAGTATTTATCCCCCACTAAAACAAAGGTGAGCAGAGAAATCATTCCCTGCTCACCGTGTATGTATCGACACATACGCCGATTATTTTCCTTCGTTTTTTAATAAATCCCGAATTTCCATCAGCAACGCTTCCGTATTTGTGGGGGCGGGAATCTCTTCCGCCTTTTCGTCTTTGTCTTTTTTGGACAATTTTCCTTGCATCTTATTCATCGCTTTGATCATAAGGAAAATAGAAAATGCGATAATAGCAAAATTGATGACCGATTGCAAAAATAAACCGTAAGACAGTATGATAACATCTGGCCCTAAAAAGCTGTAAATTGTGAATTTTAAACCAGCGATATTCACGCGCCCGAGAAGGATACCGAGCAGCGGCATGATAATATCTTTTACCAGTGACGAAATAATCGCATTGAAAGCGCCGCCGATAATCACACCAACGGCAAGATCAATCACATTTCCTTTCATGGCAAAATCCCTGAATTCTGCAAGAAATTTTTTCATCTGTATCCTCCTGTATTATCGATATAATTTTGTTATATCATATCAAACTATTTTGATTTTATCATTCTATTTCATGACAATTGAAACGCCTTTATAAAAAGAACCTGAAAACGTCCTCATACGCTTTCAGGCTCTTTATTGATCATATTTTTCGTAGCAAACCGATTATTTATCAAAAATAATCAAAGCCATAAACACCAGGTCCTCATCGCCTGAATTATCAAGCGCATGTCCGTGGCCGTCACCGGTGAAAGTGACGTCGCCTGCCTGAACAGGACGTGAAACTCCATTATCGTTATAGACGCCCTTGCCGGACAGGATGTAATAGGTCTCGCTCTCGCCGTGATGTTCATGATAGCCCAGGGTGCAATTCGGTTCAATCGTCACCTGCGCATAAAGGCCGCACTTGCCGTTCAGTTCTTTTTCGCCCAAAATATGCTTAATCAGCACATGGCCTTTTCCGCCGCACATTGCCTCAATTTTTTCAATTTTAGTTTCCATATTAAATTTCTCCTTTACCATTTCACTTGATTTTCCTGCTCATATTATAGCACTGTCAGAAAAATATGGAAAGGACTAAAGAGAAACTGTTTTATTTAATCCGAGTTGTAGATTCTCTGATCATTAATTCCGCAGGAAAGGTTTTATGTTCCTGCGTTGTTTTTTTCTGTATCAAATCAAAAAGAATTCTGATCGTCTCCTTGGCAATTTGCTCCACAGGCTGACGGATGGTCGTAATCGACGGATTATAATAAAAAGCGATATCCAGCCCGTCAAAACCGGCTATGGAATAATCTTCCGGTATTCTTTTTCCGGATTCCAGTATTGCCTTGCATGCGCCGACCGCCAAACTGTCCGAAATTGCAAAAATTGCGGTAAAATCTTCTTTTGACTTCAAAAGCTCTTTGGTGACTACATAACCGTTTTCCATGGTATAACTTTCAATGTCTTCTTTCATGCTCCGGACTAAGCTTTCATTGAACGCAATTCCACGGTCTTCCAGTGCTTTTCTGTATCCCTCATATCGTAATTTTCCAATGCTTTCATCATACATATTGGCGGAAAGAATCGCTATTTTTTTATGCCCGAGGCTGCACAAGTAATCCACAATTTTATAGCTTTCTTTGAAATCGTCCACGGAAACGGAGGAATAATTGTTTTGATCGACCTCCGCCGTCATTCCGATTGTGCTCAGGACAAACGGGACGGTCAACTGATCCAGCTTTTCTTTCGAATGGGAAAAGTATCCGCCCAGAAAGACGATGCCTTTTAAACGTTTTTCTTTTTCCAACTCAATCGCAACATCAATTTCATCCTGATTTTCATCGACCCGCTGTAAAATATAAGAATATTTTCTTCTTTTGGTTTCTTTCTCAAAGACCTGCAGCATCCGATTAAAAAACGGGTTGGTAATCCCTTTGATTAATACCGCGATCGTTTTTGAAGCGGAGCGTTTTAAATTTCTCGCGCTGTTGTTGGGAACATAATGATTTTCTTTGATTACCTGCAAAATCATTTCTTTTGTTCCTTCGCTGATATCGGGATGATTATTGATGGCTCTTGATACAGTGGTTACACCCACTCCGCACATTCTCGCAACATCTTTAATTGTGATCGCGTCCATACTCGTTCGCCCTCTTATCCTGCGCTGTTAAGCTAATTCTTTTTAAAGCGTAATTTATATTATAAATATAGCAATTAAAGTCGAGAATTGCAATGATTATGCGATTATTTTTCAGTTTCTGCCGTATAAAGAGGAGAGTCTGGCAATCCTGCTTAAAAGCGCTTCTGTTATTTCTCCATTTTGCAATCTCCACTTCCAATTATTACCCAAAGTAGACGGTTGATTCATTCTTGCTTCTGTGCCAAGACCCAAATAATCTTGGATTGGAATAATTGCAAGAAACGCCACGCTGCTCAGCGCCAGACGGATAAAATCCCAATGAATGTCTTTTAAGTCGGTCTTTTCATTGCCCATATATTCAATTGATAATAATTTATCTTCGGGAGCAATACTCTGATACCAGCCCTTTATCGTGTCATTATCATGAGTTCCTGTATAAATCACACAATTACTATTATAATTGTGCGGCAGATAATCACTTTTTTCTCTGGAATCAAACGCAAACTCCAAAACTTTCATGCCCGGATATCCAGAATTTTCGACCAGCTTACGTACGCTCTCCGTAACATACCCCAAATCTTCCGCAATAATATTCATGGGACCTAATTCTTTGCTCAGGCTTTGGAATAAATCAATGCCCGGGCCCTTTTCCCAATGCCCGTGTTCCGCAGTAAGGGCACCAAACGGGATAGAGTAATACTCATCCAGCCCCCTGAAATGATCAACACGCACCACGTCATACAATTGGAAGCAATAAGCAATGCGCTGGGACCACCAGGCATAAGAGGTCTTTTTATGATATTCCCAGTCATAAAGCGGATTTCCCCAAAGCTGGCCTGTTTTCGAAAATCCATCCGGCGGACATCCTGCCACCGCAACCGGGTTTTCGGATTCATCGAACTGGTATAATTCCGGATGCGACCAGCTGTCCGCGCTGTCGAAAGCCACATAAATTGGGATATCCCCAATGATCTGAATCCCATTATGATTGGCATAAGCCTTTAATTTTCTCCACTGCTTTGTAAATATATATTGTATGAATTTATAAAATCCGATTTGATATTCAAGTTTATTTTTATATTCTTCCAGGGCATCCGCACGCCTTAGTCTGATATCCTCATCCCATTCACTCCAGCTGACTTCGCCAAAATAGTTTTTGACCGACATATATAAAGCATAATCTTCCAGCCAAAACGCATTCCTCGATTCAAAAGCCTGAAAGGATTCGTCTCGGGCTATATTGCTTCTTTCATACGCCTTCTTTAATATTTTGAATCTGGCGCGATAAATTTTTTCATAATCAATATACCGACTGTTGTCTCCAAAGTCGTATGCTTCACATTCCGCTGTCTCAAGCAGCCCCACATCAACCAAATCATCCAAATCGATAAAATAGGGGTTCCCCGCAAAGGTCGAAAAGGATTGATACGGGGAATCCCCGTAACCGGTTGGCCCCAAGGGAAGAATCTGCCAATAGTGCTGTCCGCTCTTTTTCAGCTGATCTACAAATAGATAAGCCTCTTTTGAAAAGCATCCTATCCCATATTTCGACGGAAGGCTAAATATGGGCATTAGAATCCCGCTTGCTCTCATTTATAAACATTCCTTTCTTACAGGAAGGCAGGGATTTGTACGATTTCGGCTTTTGCCGAAATTTCGATCATAGACCGAAAAGCCAAAAACCCGGTTTGAAAGAGTACCTTTCAAACTTATCTCATCCTTTATTGTCTTGCTTGGCAAATTATCCTTTCACCGCACCGGCAACCACGCCCTTGATGATGTACTTTTGGCAGGACAGATAAAAAACAATAACCGGTATAATTGCAAGCACCAGCATTGCCATCATCGCGCCCATATCCTGTGAGCCATAACCGCCCCTCAGGTATTGCACTGCGATCGGGATCGTCCTGTAATTGCTGCCGATTACAAGAACCGGAAGCAGGTAGTCATTCCAAACCCACATGGCAATTAGAATCGCGACCGTAATGGAAGTCGGCTTGAGGATTGGAAATACAATTCGAAAAAACGTCTGAATGGGGTTGCAGCCATCAATGGTAGCGGCCTCTTCAATATCCAGCGGGATACTTTTTACAAATCCACTGAATATAAATACCGCAAGGCCTGCGCCGAATCCCAGATAAATCACGATAATACCGACGGGATTATCCAGATGAATCATATTCGCCATTTTTGACATGGTAAACATGACCATTTGAAACGGTACAATCATGGAAAACATAAACAGGTAGTAAAGTATGGTATTAAATTTCGATTTTACGCGTGTAATATACCACGCCGTCATAGACGTAAACAGCACAATGGCGATCACCGAGAAAACGGTAATAAACATGGAGTAGCCAAAGGCCTGAATGAATCCTGTTTTCTCAACTCCGTTTACATAGTTGCTTATGCCCGAGAATGTCTCTGCGGTTGGCAGGTCAAAAGGCGTGTCTGCGATAAAGAATCTGCCCTTAAAGGAGTTCATCAGTACGATTAAAATCGGCATCATAAACAGGATGGAAAGAACAGTCAGCAAAACAAATAAAAGGTTGTCACGAAGTCGTTTCTTTGCTTTCATCAGTTTTCAACCTCCTTGCTTCTTGTCAGGCGAATCTGTATCAGCGCGATCAGAGCGACGATGAGGAAGAACACCACTGCCTTTGCCTGACCGACGCCCTCATAGCCCATTCGACCGTAGAAAGTCTGGTAAATATCCAGAGCAAGCATAGAAGAATCATTGCCCGGCGCCCCGGCAGTCAAAGCGAGGTTTTGGTCAAAGAGTTTAAAAGAGTTCGTCAAGGTCAGAAATGTGCAGATGGTGATGGAGGGCATAACCATGGGAATTGTCACACTTTTCAGGACTTGCCATGGGCCAGCGCCATCGATTTTGGCGGCTTCCATTAAATCCGGTGAAATATTCTGAATACCGGCAACATAAATAATCATCATGTACCCGATCAATTGCCAATTCATCAGAATAACCAGTCCCCAAAATCCGTAACTTGCGCTGAACGTAATATCCACGCCGAAATTAACCAGAACGCCGTTGATAATCAGCTGCCATATGTAACCTAAAATAATGCCGCCGATTAGGTTTGGCATAAAGAACACGGTACGAAAGACATTGGTGCCGCGAATGCCGCGGGTGAGCAACAGGGCAAGCACAAACGCCAGCACATTGATCAGCACCACGGAGATTACGGTGAATTTTACGGTAAAAACCAACGCGTTCAGAAAAGTCTGATCAGTCGTAAACGCCCGAATGTAATTCTTTAGACCGACCCAGTGGGCGTCGTTGACCGTGGTGAATTTAGTGAACGAGAGATAAATACCCATTAGAAACGGAATTAGAAATGCGATTAAAAACGCAAGTACCGTGGGCAGGGTAAAAAAAGCGAAATACTTTTTCATGGTTTTTTGCATAGCTGTTCCTCCTTTTTGAAAGAAAAAACAGTGAGTGAGTCTATCGAAAACCACACTCACTATTTCTTTACCCCGCGCCGCGCCGTGCAGCGCGGGAGGAGCCTATGGAATTTGGATTAAGTTAATTGCCACTTTCCGCTTTCCACTGATCGATTACTAATTTTTTCACGTCGTCCCACTTTTCAGTACCCTGAGCATACTTCAGCAATGCAGCGCCAAAGTTATCTTTGAAGGTCTGGCTCGGGAATACGGTGAAGTTCCATGGCACATTGGTCAAACTTGTGTTGCTCATGTAACGGAGTACTTCTTTAGCCAGCGGGTCGGTCGGCTTTTCATTGTCTTTAAAGGAGTCAAACGGAGCAATGAACTTCAAGTCGTTTGTTACGAAAGCCTTGCCCTTGTCGCTGGTGTAGAGCCATGTCAGGAAATCTGTAGCCAGTTTCTGCTGGTCGGCGGAAGCTTTTTTGTTGATGGCGAAGAAGTTTTCTGTGCCTACGCAGATAGATTGTTTCTCTTCATCCTTCTGGCCTGTGTAAATAGGCATAAACTTCACGTCGCTTTCCTTAACGACATTTCCGGATACTCCGGAAATTTGGCTCCATGCCCAGTTGCCGTTCTGTACCATTGCAGATTTGCCCAGCGCGAATTCCGCCATGGAATCGTCTACGCTCTTACTGCCCAACATTTTCGGGCTGGTAACAGAATTATTCAAATAGAGATCAAAGATATTTTTGTAATTGTCAGCATACTGGAATTTAATTTCACTGGTCGCGTCGCTCTTCAGGTCAATCTTATTGTCTTTAAATTCATAGTATACCGGAAGATTTGCAAGATGGGTCTGCCAGCGCCAATCCTCGCCCTTTTTAAGGGATGTGGAAGAAAATACGCCCTTAATGCCGAGTTTGCCTTTTTGAGCTGTCATATCCTCAACGACTTCCTTCAATTTTGCGAAGTTGTTGATTTCATCCATGGATTTTGCTTTCGCACCGCTCAATGCAAAGTACTTCGTCATAACTGCGTTGTTGTAGATAATGCCGTAGCCCTCAACAACATAAGGAATGCCATACACGCCGTCGCCGTCCGTGACAGCCATTGTCTTATCGGTAAGGTGTTTATACAGTTCCGTGTCCTTCAAATCCGCGCAATAATCTTTCCAGTTCGCATAGCCCTTAGGCCCGTTGATTTGGAAAAGCACCGGCGCATCTGTCTTAGCCATCTCAGACTTCAGAGTTTGCTCATATGTACCGGATGCTGCGGTAACCACCTTTAAAGTAATACCGGTCTCTGCCTTGTATTCATCACCGATTTTTTTGTAAACATCAGCAATTTCCGGTTTGAAATTTAAGTAATAAATTTCGCCGGAGCCTGCCGCTGCGGTGGACACCGTGGAAGCCGCTTCTGTTGTGGAAGCCGGTGCTGCGGATGCCGGAGCCGCAGATGCTGCTGTGG
>WSSedL1CaDRAFT_10001641_pt1 | contig 12612 bp, 7 predicted proteins | sample WetSurSL1Cattail_FD_9464 | JGI IMG/M metagenome (IMG submission 9464)
AGCTTTACAAAAAACTGCCAGTTCATTACAGCAATGTTATACAGGCGAACGGAAAAAGATCAAATATCCTAAGTTATGGAACTCAATGGATACCGAATAATGTGGCTGTTTGTCTTTTTCGATTTGCCTACAGAAACCAAAAGAGACCGAAAAAATGCGTCGGGTTTTAGAAACAATCTATTAAAAGATGGTTTTTCGATGATGCAATATTCAGTTTACATACGGCATTGTGCCAGTAGTGAAAGTGCTGATGTTCATGAAAAAAGAATCTACAAACTTTTGCCACCTCTTGGAAAAGTCAGTGTTTTAAGAATAACCGACAAACAATTTGGCAACATCCAAAATTTCTGGGGCAAGGCAGAAATACCTAAAGAGCCTCAACCTACACAATTAGAGCTATTTTAGAAACAAAAAAATGCTTCAATCTTGGGTTATCAATCCAAAAAAGAAGCATTTTTTCATACGATATTTAACTTTAATTTACTGACTACTAGAAGATAACGCACCAACTAATATCGTGTTTTCTAATCTTTAATCAAACCACAACTGCTGATAATTAATCAATTAAAAAATGAGAAATATCGTGTTTTCTAATCTTTAATCAAACCACAACGTTAAATCAATTACTAAATTCACTTATAAAATATCGTGTTTTCTAATCTTTAATCAAACCACAACGGCAAGGGCTGCATGATGTTTTTATTATGAATATCGTGTTTTCTAATCTTTAATCAAACCACAACTCATGGTCATGTTCTGAATAATCGGTTTTAAATATCGTGTTTTCTAATCTTTAATCAAACCACAACCTTCTTCGTACTTTTCACCCAGTTGATGCTAATATCGTGTTTTCTAATCTTTAATCAAACCACAACGTACGGAAGCTTATTTAATGTCTCCGTCTAAATATCGTGTTTTCTAATCTTTAATCAAACCACAACCGGTAGGTGCTTTATCAAAATCATCCTGCCAATATCGTGTTTTCTAATCTTTAATCAAACCACAACTTAGCTGGAGAGTAGAAGAAAAGCATCACAATATCGTGTTTTCTAATCTTTAATCAAACCACAACTATCTTTTTTATTGTAAAAATTTGTTCTCAAATATCGTGTTTTCTAATCTTTAATCAAACCACAACTCCCGAACCATATTTTGTAAATACCTTTTAAATATCGTGTTTTCTAATCTTTAATCAAACCACAACAGTGCCAAGGTCTAACAATGTAGCTCCAGAATATCGTGTTTTCTAATCTTTAATCAAACCACAACTAGCATTAAAGAGTATAATTAAAAAATAAAAATATCGTGTTTTCTAATCTTTAATCAAACCACAACCAGAAGAATTTACTTGTGGTTTTGGCAATTAATATCGTGTTTTCTAATCTTTAATCAAACCACAACTGATAGCCTTAAGAGACAAATCCCCAAAAAAATATCGTGTTTTCTAATCTTTAATCAAACCACAACTAACTTAACTTTTTAAAAAATAATGTGTCAAATATCGTGTTTTCTAATCTTTAATCAAACCACAACTCAATCGGGCGGAAGTTTGACAACAAAACAAATATCGTGTTTTCTAATCTTTAATCAAACCACAACTGGTATGTTTCAGACGGTTATGAGGGGGAAAATATCGTGTTTTCTAATCTTTAATCAAACCACAACTGAAAGCTACTGCATCCCTACAGGGCGGATGCCATACCTTTCAGTTGTGGTTTGAGATGTTTAAGATTTGATTTTTATGTCAAAGAACGTTTTAAACTTATTATAAACCAAATTTCTTTTTTATTTCAATTAAAAGTTCTTCTTTTGTTTTAGTAGTGAATCCACTTTTTTCAGTTTTATCAATTTTTGATTGAATCTTTTTGATTGCTCTTTTGTTAATTTTGAATGATCCATAATAACTTATTAAATTTCAACAACTCTTCCTGATGGTAAAATCTTAAAATCAATTCCTTCAATTAAAGCATTAAAATTACTTGCTTTAAACTTAATATATGGAAAATCTTTAAAACTATCAATAACATCTCCTCCTTTTGGAGTAGTCAATCCACTTTCTTTGAATTTTACTTTTTTAATTAAGCCTTTTGAATCGTAAATATTATTTTCTAAATAATGTTTATTAAGTAAATCATTCAGATTTTTAAAAAAAATAGACTTTTTTATATTATCATTTTTAAAATCTGAAAAAATATTATCCCACAAACCTAAATTTTCAATTTCACTTCTTATTTGAAATAATTTTTGTTCATTTATGATATCATTCATATAAGCTATATTTTCTGTTGAGCCTTTAGCAGAAACACAATAAGTTAATTTTATTCCATCTTTATCTAATCCTGAAATCTTGTACAGCCTTTTAATTATGCTATTAGGATTATTAAAGTTGATTTCTTCCTTTTCGTTTTTGTATAAAATTACATTTAAACCCTTTTTTAAAATTATAGGTTTATTATTGGATTTTAACAAATCAAACCCTGTTTCTAAATGCTTTTCAGGAATTAAAGAAATAATATTTTTTCTTCTTTCATTTTTATTTTTTAATTTATAATAATAACCAGCATCCATATAATTAATTAATTCAAAAGCCCTTTCCGTATTTCCTTTTTTATCTAACCCTTCATAAATTGCCATTGCAAAATTCTCGTCATTTAATCCATAAACCATTTGTTTGTGTTCGTGACGTGATTTTGACAATAAACTATGCTCCTTAATTTCTAAAGGATTTTTAACTGAATTAGCGTAAATTCTAACTTTCTTTATCGGAACTTGCTTTTCTTCATTCATCCAAACCTTTTCATTCTCGGCAATTTTATTTTTCTGTTGCGCATTGGAAGAAAGTAACAAAACTTTATTTGCAATGGCTTTTTTTACTTTCTCTTTTACTGCTTCATCAACAATATTTTCAATATCAGTTGCTTTTAAACTTTCTAAATCTTTACGGATAACATAACGTATTTCATCAGTGTTTAATGGATTTTTAATCGCTCCGTAAATACTATCCTGATGCAAAGAACCTCTTACTGTATCTCCTTGATGCAATCTTGGGATTTTTTCTCCTTTTTCGTTTAACTTGTAAATTACTTTCCCATTAGCATCTTTTTTTGGTATTGCTTTTCCTTTTGCATCACGCTCTATTTCAGCTACATATTGCTTTTTACCACGAACTCTAACAATCTTTTTAGACTGTTTTTTAACATTGTCAGGAGTGAAATGCGAAACTAAAATTTCCTCTTCAATTTTTAGCAAATCTTCTTTGAAGGTCTTCCAAGGTTTTGCTTGTTCTATTATAGCTTTTGCCTCTTTTTTGTTTTGCTCGTCTTCCAATCTCCATGCGTGAGCCAAAACATCGTATTTGTCTTTGGTCATACAGGCAATCGTTATGGCATCAATTGTATGGTGTGTATGTTTGCTTCGGTCTTTTTCTTTGTATTGCTTGAATCCGTTTTCATCAATATAACTTTCCTGAATTCCCCATTGTTTTCTAAATTCGGCGACCATTCCACCTTTTACACTTTCCACTCTTTTAAAATACGATTTTAAATAAGCCTGCGCATATTTGGTAATAATTCCTGTATCCGGGATTTGGCTGTTTTTGAATCCAACCTTTGGTTCTTTCCAAATAAATCTATCATATTTTCCTTGAAGATAATCTCGTTTCAAAGTCAGGTAATGCCTTCTTCGTATTTTTTTGTCTTTTATTTCTTTTGTTGATGCTGCTTTTATGGAACGGCTAATTATCTCGATTTCTCTTGATAAATTATCTGCTTCTTCTTTCCAATGCGCAATTCTTGGTAAAATTTCCAAATGATTACTTAACTCAATTGGCATTTTTTGCTTTTTTATTTCTCTGTTAAACCTCTGACTACAAAGCGTTTTATTCATTTGAGAATTATCCTGTGAAATACTTCTTGGAATAGTGTGTTCAATATCATAAGCTGGGTTATTTCCTATAATATCACAGATACTAATATTTTTTCCTTGTTCATAAATTTCACATTTTCCTTGTTCAATCCAAAGTTGGTATCTTAAAATATCATCTTCGGTTGGTTCAACTTCTTTTTTACATTCTTCGAAATAGAGTTTCTTAATTACTTTGATGGCTTCCTCTCTGAATTTTTTATTCTCATTTTGATAATCCTGAATTCCTTTTCTTTTATTGGCATCGTTTAATTCTCGGGCCATTTCAATATGAATTCGTGTGTTTTCATCTACCTGACCTTCCAAAATCAAAGTATTCAAAACTTTTCGCAATTGGTGTAAAGCTCGCATTGCCATTGGATTTTTTATCGATGAAGTCAAAGGGCTTCCTAAAATAAGTTGACCTGTTTCATTTCCGTCTTTATCTTTTGCTTTTTGCTTTTTGAAAACTTCAATGTCTGATGGATGATATAATTTTTTTAACCTATTATTTATTTTCTTTTCTTTCTCTTGGTCTGTTCCTTTTTCTTCACTACAAAATACTTGACCAGTTTCATTTTCTCCTTTCAGAAATTCTAAAACTTTTTCATCCAATCTCTTTATTTTGATGAACTCATATTTCTTTAATTGATCAATAAAAATTGGTAACAAATGGTTGAAAATAAATTGTTGCTCTCTTTCATCCTCAATCTTATTTGATTTGTAAAAACCAATCAATTTTTTCTTTAAATCTATTCCAAATTCTGGTTCTGCTTCTTTTGAATAATACACCTTTTTTTCATCTTCTTTTTCGGTTTTATATTCTTTCATCAAACCATTCACTACCTCTAATAGATTTTTCTCAAAAGTATAATTTTCAACAATTTCTGCTATTTGGGTTTTAATGTATTTTCGTTGAGATTCATCTTTCCAAATTTCATCATCAATAACGTTTTCGATATTTGCCATAAAAACAGCATGAGAATACAAAAGTCCTTCTTTAATGTAAGGAAGGATTTTAGTAATTGCTGACAAACTCAAACTGGCAAAATCCTTTTTTAATTTGATTTTACTGAATACTTTTGCATTTTTATCATCCAGTTTCAATTTCTCTTTTGCATATTCATACAAATAAATATCCGAAGTTGAGATAGAAAGCAAATGCCACAAATCTTTGTAATCAACTGTTTTGGTTACTTCTTCTTTTTTAGCATTTAATGTTTGATAAGTAAATGATTTTGTTTTCCAATCGTCCCCGACAGCATTTTTCAACGAAGCTGAAACCTGGCAAGCAGAAACAGTATCAGTTGGCTTATAATTAAACCAATAAAAACACTCGTTCTTTTTTGAAGATTTGTAATACCCAAAACTTGCTCCTTTTTCAACAAGCTCTTTAGCTAAAATTTCAAAATTAAAGTCGTTCTTTCTGTAGAATTTCGGAACCAATTTGATTTTCTCTTCTTGTGTCAGAAAACGCAATGTTTTTTCACTTTGTGTTCCAATTTTTATGGTGTTCAAATACGTCCACATTCTGTATTCCTCAAAATCTGGATGAGAAACAGCACAACGGGATTTACTTTTTTCAAATGAACATTTCCCAATCAAGCCTTTCTGCGATTTTAATGGACGTTGAAAGAAAATGGCTTTATACAAATCTTTGGCTAAACCTGTAAACTTCTTTTCCGGCAATTTTTCGTCATCATCAATTCCGTTGATTCCCTGAGCTTCACAAATTATAATGAATTCTTTAAGATAATGTTCTTCTCTTGAAGTGTATTGATTTCTAATTTTTTCTTTGTTGTATAAACTGAAAAAGTATTGACCTAAAGTTTTAAAATTACCATCAAGCATTGCTTGAGAAATATCTTTTATTTTCCCTTTTACTTTTCCTAAATCTTCTTTTTTATTTAGGCGAATGATTAATTCTTCTTTGCATTTCTCAATATTTTCATTTTTATTCGTTATTGCAACCAAAGAATTATAAAGTGTTTTTAGTTTTTTTTCACCTTCATCTAAATCTTTTTTGAAAACATTTTTTTCAGTTGCTTCTATGATTCCAATACCCAAATAATAACCATTTAATTCGTCTAAAATCAAACTTGCATTATCTAAATCCTCAATTAAAGCCTGAATTTGCGGATTATGCTCTTCAAAAACTCCTTCAGCAGATTGATCTAAACGATTGCTCAAAAAACCTCTTCTCTGAGCAATATGATAGAAAGCACGCCCAAGTTCAAATAAAGCTACTTTTTGTTTACTTGCTCTATCTCTAAAAACATAGGGATTTATATTTTCAGTTTCGTCCGTACGTAACCATTTCAGAAATTCAGGATTAAGAGGATATTTTTTAAAACCGGATTTTTTCCATTCTTCAACTTCTTCAATTGAAAGAGGACACATTCCGTTTAAAGAAAGAACTTTTAAAGTTTCACACTTTCTTAATTTTCTGCGGTATTTTATTTTTCTTGCACTTCTGTAGCCAGTTCGTTCAGCTGCACGAGAACTTTCAATTCCTTTTTCTGACTTAACACCTTCTGAAAATATTCTAACTCCTTTATCTACCAATGAAAAATCATTACCATCTTTATCCACAATCGCCCACCCAATCGAGTTGGTCCCTAAATCTAATCCTAATATTTTTGCCATAATAATTACTCATATTTTCGAAACCTTAAACATAGAGAGAAAAAAATTACAAAAAAATATTTTTCTTATATTATATTTTAAAATTTTTTCTTATGTTTGTAACTGATTAAAATTTCTAATCTTTAATCTTATCACAATAAGGCTATATGCCGTAGATGAAAGTCTTTAGTCCTGCTTCGGTGGGACTTTTTCATTTTACGAAAGTCTGATTATAAAATAAAGGGAGATAAATTGCATTGACCCCCTTTTTTGAACTAGAATTATATCAAAATTCAGCGCACAAAAAAAGCCTCTTCTTTCGAAGAGGCTTTTGCATTTTGGGTGGATGACCGGGTTCGAACCGGCGACCCTCGGCACCACAAACCGATGCTCTAACCAGCTGAGCTACAACCACCATTTGCTTTGCGGTTGCAAATATACAACGTTTATTCAGTTCTGCAAACTATTTTTTGAAAAAAAATCAAGAATTTCACAGCAAATCCCCTAAGCTATTGACAGCCAAACATCTTTCAACAGTAAAACCTTCGGCATGATCTAAGCCTGATAATCTTCCAAGGTCTCTTGAACGATAATTCAAGCTTTCAAAGAAGTTTTTGGACGTTATTGGAGATTCTGGTTCGGTAGAATTCGGATCATAAAATTGAGAACGATAGGCTAAAATAGCTTCGATTTTCTTATCGGTAAATCCTGTAATATCTACTACAAAATCAGGTTCAATATTTTTCCATTGAATGTAATGATACACTAATTTAGGTCGCCAAGCCTTTTGTTGCTCTCCTTCCAACTCGGTTTCAACTTTAATCAAACCCGATAAAAAACAAGCATCCGAAACTAGTTTACTTCCTTTTCCATGATCAATATGACGATCATCTATAGCATTACACAAAACAATTTCGGGTTGGTATTTGCGAATCATTTTGATGATTTCTAGTTGGTGTTTTTCGTCATTAACAAAAAAACCATCTCTCATCTCTAAATTCTCTCGAACTGAAACCCCTAATATTTGAGCAGCAGCATTCGCTTCCTGATCTCTAATTTCCGCCGAACCACGAGTTCCTAATTCTCCTCGAGTCAAATCAACTATCCCTACTTTTTTCCCTAAAGAAATCTCTTTTAAAATAGTTCCTGAACAACCCAATTCCACATCATCAGGATGCGCTCCAAACGCTAGTATATCTAATTTCATTCTTTTTGTTTTTCCTCCCCCCTAACCCCCTCCGAAGGAGGGGGAGACTGTATGGAGTTGTATTATGTTATTTTTATTCTATTTTTCTAAATTATTTTTTACTGCAAAGAGAAAAAGTTCTTCGACAAGCTCAAGATGACAAGCTAAGTAAAAAATGTTTTAAATTCTGCATTCTCTATTCTGAACACTGCAAACTGATTTCTAAATTCTGCTTTCTGAACTCTGCTTTCTGAAAACTGAAAACTGAAAACTGATCACTGAAAACTGAACACTGAACACTGAACACTGCTTTTTAAAGAACGCTTTTTATCGTCATGGATTTATTGACACTTTCATTCCATTCTTTTTCAGGAACACTTTCCTTTGTAATTCCGCAACCCATATACAAATGCGCTTGCTTTTCTTTTATTTGCATGCAGCGTAAATTAACATACAAATCCGATTTTTGCTTTTTCTCAGCAAAATCTTTTTTGTTTAATTCGCCTAAAAAACCAGTATAATATTCCCTATCATAACCTTCGTTGTCCAAGATAAATTCTTTAGCAACTTCTTTAGGCAAACCACAAACTGCAGGTGTAGGATGTAAAACCGAAACCACCTGATTCAGTTTGGAAGTCTTATTAATCACCCCTTCAATATCTGTCTTAATATGCAATACATTTCCAGCCTGAACAGTATACGGACTAGAAATAGCCACTTCAGAAGTTAAACCTTTTAGATTTCCTATGATATAATCGGTAACAAATTGCTGTTCCTCACTTTCTTTAGTTCCCCAAACCACATCTGTAGTTCCTTCAAAAGTTTGTGTTCCAGCCAAAGCCATAGTATAAAACTTTTTCCGACTGGCTTTCAACAATCGTTCTGGAGTGGCTCCCATCCACAAACCTATTTTTGGATGGTACCAACAATAACAAAAAACCGTTGGAAAGCACTGAATTAATCGGGTAAAAACAGCAACCAAATCAAAATTAGGCACTTCTAAAATCTCTTTTCGAGATAAAACAACCTTATTGAAAGCCCCTTTTTGAATATCATTTATCGCCTTTTGAATCAGTTGTTCAAAACGTTCTTTTTCTAATTTATTTTCTGAATGATCTAAATTATTCAGCTCGTTTTTTTCAACAGAAGTAACATCCGATTCCCAAATAATAGACTGACTTTTTGGAATCAATATCATCTGATTGCCATCAAATGGAGCAAAGACAAAACCGGTTTCGTCTAAAGTCTCAGCAAAATACAAATGATCATTCTTTTGAAAAAAACCTCTTACTTCTGTTTTATACGGCTTTCTATAAATAACAAAAGGTAATTTTAGAGCTTCTTGTTGCTTTACTTTTATAAAAAAATCAATCATACAGTATTGTATTAAAAGGTTTGTTTTTCCGAATAAAATCTAGCTTGTTTTCTTTCTTTTAGGCAAAACCATATTAGTCAATTTGCAAAGCGAAATGAGATTATCTCTTTCGTCCACAATGCGAATTTCCCACAGATGAATGCTTGCTCCTTGATGAATAATTCTTGCCGTAGCGGTAACTATTCCTTCCCGTTTGGCTTTTAAATGATTGGCTGAAATTTCTATCCCTCGAACTTCACTAACTTCGGGATTGATGAATATAAATGAAGCGGCACTACCTACACTTTCGGCCAAAGCAACCGAAGCACCTCCATGCAACAAGCCCATTGGCTGATGAACAGTTGGATTTACTGGCATTGTAGCAGTCAAAAAACCTTCTCCCGCATCCACATATTCAATATTTAAGGTTTCCATTAAGGTATTTTTTGAAATACGATTACAGTATTCCAATATCTTTTCTTTATCGAATGTCATGAATTTTATTTTAATCGATTGTAAAAATAAAGAAAAGAATAGAGACTCCGGCCGAAATCCGAAGCATATTCTGTAATCCATTTTAAAATTAACTCTCAAGCAATAAGATTTTTTCTATTTTTACAAAAAAACCAAAACCAATGCGTTCCTTTTCGCTACTTTTTATCATTGCAATTCTGATCGCAGTCAGTTCCTGTCGTTCTGATTTTTCCACTGTACCCAGTGATGGAAAATTGGCTTTTTCCAGAGATACTGTTTTTTTAGATACCGTTTTCTCAACAATTAGTTCCAGTACCTATTTGTTAAAAGTCTATAATCACAGCAAAAAAGACATTAGCATTCCAACGATTAAATTTGGCAAAGGTTTAAATTCTAAATACCGCATGACTGTTGACGGCATGCAAGGAGAAAACAATAAGATTTTTAATAATGTAACACTGTTAGCTAAAGACAGTCTTTATATTTTTATCGAAACTACTCCAACTATTGCCGATGCGAATTCAGATGATTTTTTATATACCGACGACATTGAATTTGACGCTGGAAGCAATTTGCAAAAAGTAGCCTTATTGACTTTAGTCAAAGATGCTATTTTTTTGTATCCAAAACGGTTAAACAACAACACAACCGAAACCATAACTTTTGACAATACTGAATTGAGCGGATTTTACTTAGACGAAAACGACGCTACAAACGGCAACGAACTGCATTTTACCAATCAGAAACCGTATGTAATTTATGGCTATGCGACTGTTCCTGAAGGTAAAAAAGTAATTTTTGATGCAGGAGCTCGGGTTTATTTTCATGCTAATTCGGGATTAATTGTTCCGCAATTAGCTAGTTTAGAATGCAACGGAAGCATTTCAACCACTACTAAACAAGAAAACGAAATTGTTTTTGAAGGCGATCGTCAAGAATCTGTTTACGCCAATGTTCCTGGACAATGGGCGACTATTTGGCTTCGTGATGGCAGTACAGCACACAAAATAAATCATCTTACGATAAAAAATGCTACAATTGGCTTGCGAATTGACAACCAAGACAATACCATCGTTTCAATAAAAAACAGCCAAATTTACAATTCGTCTAACTATGGAATTCTAGCTCAAAACGCAAAAATTGAAGGAGAGAATATTGTGATCAACACCGCAGGAAAAGCAGCTTTGGCTTGTACTTATGGAGGGAATTACCTATTTACCCATTGTACTTTTAATAACAACTGGAGCAGTTCAAACCAACTGACACTAGCAATAAACAATTATAAATTAGGCGCCAATCCCGAAGCGATGAATTTAAATCAAGCGACTTTTAACAACTGTATTGTTTACGGTGTTAATTCAAATGAATTCAATTTAGATAAAAACGATGCAGCCACTTTTAATTACCAATTCAACAATTGCTTATTAAAATTCGATACTAACAGCTCAAATCCGTTGTATAATGTCAACAATAGCGCTAATTACAACAACATCATTCTGAATCAAAATCCACGTTTTTTTGCAGTAGATAAAAACAAACTGAACATTGACAATACTTCTGCCGCTTTCGCAAAAGGGAATTCGGCTTACTTAATTCCGTTAGACATAAATGGTAAAATGAGAACTTCTCCTCCTGATTTAGGAGCATATCAGAATATGGCGTTTCCTAAAGAAAATTGAATATTGTTTTTTTTAACCGCAAAGAAAACTAAGTTTTCGCAAAGAGAAAAAAGCTTTCGCAAAGAACTGCAACTAGTCCTTAATTTTTTAAAATTGCCATCTAAATTCTTAAATCTTTAATCTTTTTTTGGTTTCTGAACACTGAATACTGAACACTAAAAAAGAGCTCTGAATACTAGAAATTGAACACTGATTTTAACTGTTTTAAAAAGTCTTTTTTACACTTGTTCGTACTGTTTTTTTAACCTAAATTTGCACCGTAATTCATCAAATACAAAACAATGATTCATTTCTTTGAAAACCAAAGCAACGCAATTTTTGCCGTACAAACACAAGGCGAAATTTCGGCTCAAGATATTTCTAAACTGAACTGGCTTTTTGCCAATGCAAATAAGATAGAGAAATCCGTATTGACGGATTTTTTTGTTGGCCCACGTGCCACTATGATTACGCCTTGGAGTACCAATGCCGTTGAAATTACTCAAAATATGGGGATTTCTGGAATCATTCGTATCGAAGAATTTTACAAAGCAACCGAAGATTTCACTGATTTTGACCCGATGCTTTCGCAAAAATACAGCGAATTAAATCAAGAAATTTTCACAATCAATGTTCAGCCAGAAGCAATTCTAGAAATTGAAGATATTGATGGATACAACAAACAAGAAGGTTTGGCTTTAAGCCTAGAAGAAGTAGAATACCTAGCTAATTTGGCAACCAAATTAGAAAGAAAACTAACGGATTCTGAAATTTTTGCTTTCTCTCAAGCCAATTCAGAGCACTGTCGTCATAAAATTTTTAACGGAACTTTTGTAATTGATGGTGAAGAAAAAGAAACTTCTCTTTTCAAATTAATCAAAAAAACATCTCAAGAAAATCCTAACGATATTGTTTCGGCATACAAAGACAATGTAGCTTTTGTAAAAGGACCTAGAGTACAACAATTTGCTCCAAAAACAGCTGACAAAGCTGATTTTTATGAAGTAAAAGAATTTGATTCGGTTATTTCATTAAAAGCAGAAACACACAATTTTCCAACTACAGTTGAACCTTTTAACGGTGCTGCAACAGGAGCTGGAGGAGAAATTCGTGACCGTTTAGCAGGAGGACAAGGTTCGTTACCATTAGCAGGAACTGCTGTTTATATGACTTCTTACTCGCGTTTAGCAGAGGATAGAAATTGGGAAAACGGAGTTGCAGAAAGGAAATGGTTGTACCAAACACCAATGGATATTTTAATCAAAGCGTCTAATGGAGCTTCTGATTTTGGAAATAAATTTGGACAACCCTTAATTACAGGTTCTCTTTTAACTTTCGAACACCAAGAAAATGCTTCGGCAGGCTCAGCACAGGCTAGAAAATTAGGTTACGACAAAGTAATCATGCAAGCGGGT